>RRZT011138912.1_pt1 | contig 17830 bp, 21 predicted proteins | sample 2165551 | NCBI WGS metagenome assembly RRZT01 (sample SAMN10456910, study PRJNA506462) | wastewater metagenome | biome: wastewater; feature: sludge; material: wastewater sludge; isolation source: wastewater sludge with Escherichia coli K12::gfp cells carrying plasmid... | place: USA: Moscow, Idaho...
AAATGAGTAATCACTTCAACCAGCTTCTCAATCCTATACTGATTAGTATAGTCAGTGTAGGAAACCCACTCCTCAAGCCTGAGCTCGCTGGCGCAGCCAGCTAAGAAACTAAGCTCAGGCTAGGTGTGGGTAGTTCATGAAGTCCGTGATTGGAATTACACCAATAAACTAGTTGACCCAGATATACAAAAAGAACAAGAAAATCGATTATCTTATCTGGCTCATCCAGACTATAACTATTATAATAAATATAAGATGTCGGGTCTTGAATATACGGAATATGACACATCTAACAACTCACTGGCGGTATTTGGTTCCATGTCGGTTGGTCACATATCAAACGATTTGAGAGAACGATTAGACCAGGCTATGGAAAACAATTGGGATATCCTCGTTAAAGATAATCGAGGTACTGACCACCATGTAATGCAATATTGCGCGTCTAACGAATATCCAAACGTTAAGGTTTACACTATGTTTGATGATGCCAAATTGGATTTACATCAAGGTTGGGAAGTTAGACGCATTCCTATGCCAACTATTGAAATCTCTGATTGGGTGACTGCAAACATGGCTCCAACTAAGGAGGCTCAGGCTGTTCGTTCAACCTATATGACCCATGACGCGACAGAATCTTATGTGGTTTGGAATCCAACAACTAAATCTAATGGTCATATAACCGATTCTGTAAATATTGATAACGCTATGCGGTCGGTTCTCTTAAACAAGCCTGTACATCTGGAAAATATGGCAACCCAATCACTGGCTAACCTTTCATCTGTTACAGATTTGAATCAGGAGGTGTTGACAACTCCTGATAGAGTAGTTGTAGATTTACCATTTGAGACCGCTTGGCATAAACTACCAAGTGATGTAAGAGATGCGTCTACTAATGCTCAAGGACAGATAGACGATATAGAGATTCGTAACGTCTTAGGTAATGTCTCAGCGCCAATCTTGTCTGATGATGATTTCATTGCTATGGAATTCGGCTTGACTATTTAAGGTATTTATGGTATAATTAAGTGAAAGAAGGTTAATATGAAATATAATGTACCAGTAAGATGGATATCGACTGGATATGTGGAAGTTGAAGCTGAAGATGCCGAAGATTTATTGAGAAAACTATTTAATGAATCTTTTGTTAACGGCCTACCCTTTCCTGAAACAAGTGAAGCGGTTGAACACACATATTCAATTGATTTCGACCAGTTAGAAAAGGACTATACATAGTCGACTCAAGGACTAAATAGTCCTTTTTTAGGGCTTGATTTTTCTTTAAAAATATGGTATAATATAGTATAGAAAGAATTTGGAGGAAACTCGTGGAATTTAATCAAATAATCGATGCTTCGATTGCTAAATTTAATTCTCCTGAATCAAAAGCAACTTATCCGATGTTACACACAGCAGCGGTACCTTTGGCTAAACCATCGGCACCAATCTTGGGTCGTGACATGAGTGAGTTACGTCTAGCCTTACGCAACCCAGAAAAAGCTAACGTAATTCTATTGGGTGAACCTGGTTCAGGTAAAACCGCCTTTATGCAAGGCTTCACATATGACCAACAATCTACACAATACCTAGTATTGTCTGTAGATATTGAAAGATTTGTTAAAGACTCAACAGGAGACAAGGATACTGAGATGGCTAATGGACTCATGGACTTCGTTAGCGAAACTGCTCAATATTCTAAAGATAATGATATAATTGTGATACTCTTCATAGATGAGTTTCACCGTATTGCTATGGTTTCACCTTCGGCTGTAGAAGCCCTGAAACCTATTTTGGAAAAATCAGCCCATAACGGCTTCCGTGTTGTTGCAGCAACAACCTTTGAGGAGTACGATGAGTGGATTTCACCAAACCGAGCACTTGACCAACGTTTACTTCGTATAACACTTCCAGAACTACCAAAAGAAGCTGTTATTAATATACTTAAGTCTCGTGCTAAGCAATATAATACTTTGGAACTCGCGGATGAAGCAGTATTTGGTGAAATTTATGATACATCAAGACGTATTCTAATTTCCAATTCACAACCCCGTGCTTCAATTGATATTCTACTTAACTGTATCGGTAATATTACGAAAGTAGAGTATATGAAAGATGGTAAGCTAATTCGTGAATATGCAACACCTGAAGAATTGGGAATTCATTCCGATTACCCATTATCTCGACCAATGTTGAACAGAGTTATCCAACGCTCATACGGAATAGATATTGATAACCAGGTGTCTACACCCACGGTTAAAGAAGCCTTAAGGACTAAAATATTGAACCAGGAACAAGCAGTTAAAACTATTATTTCTCGTTTGGAATTGTCATTGACAGGTTTTAATGACCCTACGAGACCGAAAATATCGTTTTTGAGTACAGGCCCAACCGGCACGGGTAAGACGGAGCTGGCAAAGGTTATTACTGAAGAGTTAGATATCCCACTTAAACGTTTCGATATGTCTCGATACCCGCGCCCGGAAGACGCTGTTGAGTTCGCAAACCAATTGGCTCAGGCGGCCTGGTCCGCTCCTAATGGATATTTGCTAATAGACGAGGTGGAGAAATCATCACGTGAAGCGATGAACATACTACTTCAGGTCTTGGATGATGCCCGACTTACCGCAGCCAACAACCCTAACCGTGTTATATCCTTTACCGGTAACATTATCAACCTCACAACTAACTTGGCTTCAGAAGTGTACCAACACGTCAAACGATTTGGTAATAAGGATCAAGAGGTGGATATAGAGTTGGTTTACCAGGCATTGGCAAACTCAGACGTCTTTGAAACTGCTGTTCTTGGTCGTATTGATGCTATTGTACCATTCAAACCACTTCCAGATGAGGCTATGAATAAGATTGCTCAGAAAGAATTGCAATTCAATATTGATATTGTGGAAACACCTGAACGTAGAATTATGGTGTCTAAGGATATTATTCCATACATCGTTAAAGACCGTACATCCAAAGATACAGAGCGTGGTGGTGCACGTGATGCTAAGCGTAACATCAAAAACATTGTTATTCAAAAACTCGCAACATATCTAGCTGATGAACCTGATGAAGTGCCTATTATCCTTCGTCTTGATGGTGTTGCTCGTTTCAGAGATACAACGGTTGCTGACCCATTGTCTGCTGATGTAATATTGGTTGAGTGTTATCCAAGAAAACAAATCAATTCTTGGTTGTCTCAACTATCTACAAAGGTAAATAAACCATTGGTGAACGCTGGGTTGTTTATACCTAAGGATACGTCACCACAAATGTTTGTGCAAGAAATTGTAGAGTTAGTAAAACAAGGTTATACCAAATTCAAAACTGAAGAACGTGATACCTATAACCAAACAGAGTTCGTAACTGTCGGAGTCAAATGACCGACAGTTCCCTTGAATTCTGAGGTTAAATATGGTATAATATATAAATAGGAAAAACAGGAAGGTTTTGAAATGGTAAGACCAAATTTAAAAGCACTGGCAAAACAAGCCGGTAAAAGTTCTGTAAAAGGCACTAAAAAAGCGGCGATTGTGGGTGGAAAAGAACTTGGTCGTCAAACCGTTCGCGGTGCTGATAGATTGGCACGGAACGAAAGTGAAGAATATGATTCCGTCCGTAATGTATATAATAAAGGAAAAAAAGGCGTCAATGATGTAAAGAAAACTGTTAATGGTACTAAAAAAACAATTAATGCTATTAAAAATGCTCCGAAAAACATAAAAACAGCGATGCACGCTGCCAAAATCGCAGGTGCTGCGGCTAAACAAGGGATAGTCTGGCTATTGACAACTCCCTGGGGATGGGTTACAATACTCGCTATAATCCTCTTCGGTGGTGCAATTGGTAGTGCTATTAATTCTTCAGACAATTATGAAGATTCTGTTACAGATGAATATGGCTATGGTGAAGTAGGCCCTGATGGTTTAACACTACAACAAAAAGCAATACTTGTAGAATGTGGAGTAACTGAGCCTAAGGTCGGTGATAAACTGGGTACAGGTTCCGGAGATGACGGTGGTCTAACCGAAGCCGCCAAACTTGAAGTGGCTCAAAAAGTTTACTCTGTTATGTCTGAATTTGGATTGAATGAAATTCAAATCGCCGGTATTTTAGGTAACTGGGATGTGGAATCAGGTTTGAATCCTAAAAAAATGGAATCTGATTACATGTCTTATATGAGAGAGAACCAGTACGAGATAGCAGATGAAAAAGGACCAACGGTAGAAAATGTCGCCACAATTGGTGTTGCACAATGGATGGCAAACTCAGGTGGTAATACTACAGGATATCAGGTACCTGAAGGTTCAGGTCAACCACCACACTGGATTGGTACAGGTCTTGGTCAATGGACTGGTATCGGTTCTAAATCACTCTATGAATTTGCCAAAGAAAATAAGACAACTATGTTTAAAATTGAAACCCAGTTGGCTTATATGTTGTCAGATTTACCAAACGGTGTATCATACTACCCTCGTTTGCAAAAATATAAATCTATGAGTCCAGCAACCGCTGGTGATGCGGCAATGAATTTCTTTGACTATTGGGAATATGCGGGTGGTGGCCCTCGTAGCGAAACTACGAAAGTAGATAAACGTAAAGAAGCTGCGACAAGATGGTTGGTTAATATTAAGAAGATGACTGTAGATGAGAAATTTGCTAAATCTATTTTATCTATGGCTAAAACAACTTCTGCGGCATCCAATAACTCATCAGCAGCCTCTCAAAAGAGTGCTCAACAATGTGGTACATCCACTAAGAAATTTGGTGGTAATGGCTGGCAAGAAGCTGGTGGTAGTCACAATTATAAAGGCGCTTGGAATGCTTGGAAACCTCAAGATTTACCAGATGATTTGAAACGATATGCCTTAGACCCTGAAAGTTTAGGTATTGAATACGGTAAAAAAGATAAATGGTTGAACCCGTCAAGTATATGGAATCAATGTACTGATTTATCCGCTACACTTATGCATTATTTGTGGGAGAAAAATGGAGAACATCCAACAAACCTTAAAGGTAATGGTATCGAGGTTGTTGGTAACTGGGTTGCAACATTCGGCGGTTCTTCAAGTAAAGAACCTGTATCCGGTGCAGTATTCTCATCTAAAACTAAATACGTTGAAGGTCATACTGGTGTTGTATCTCATGTCTTTGAAGATGGTTCAATATTGATGATTGAACAAAATGCCAGTGGTTTGTCTGGTGAAGGTGATGGTACAACATGTACTTGGAATTATCGAATTGTACAAACATCTGAGCTCGAATCTGAAGATTATGTGTTCTATAACCCAGGTGACAATGGTTACACTGTTAATCCTGATGCTAAATCTATGGGATAATATGGAAGAAGATATTCGTCTTCTTCTTTTTCTATGGTGTTGAAGACGCCAACATTGGTCTCACAAACTCTTTCTCTTGTCTTGACATTTAAGCAAACTTGTGGTATAATATAAGTAGAAATATCTAGGAAGGACTCCATTCATGGAGAATGTTTATAATGGAACATAGATTTCGGTGGTTATGGAATTTTACCTTTATCCCCCTTGTGTTGGTGATATTAGGGTTTGGGTTTCATATGAAAAATAAGGCTGATGAAAAACTTGCTGATACTAACGCCAGTATTGGTATAGTTACAAAAAACATTGAGAATATTAATAATGAGATTAAAACATTAAACAGCAAAGCATCAACGGATGTGTTATTGAACAACTATACAGAGGTTAATAAGGCTCTTGGTGTTGCAACACAACGTGTTATTGATTTGCAGAATAAAAGATTGGATGCCTATTCAATAGGTGATGCCGTTGAGCGCAACAAAAAACTTGATGAGCTGAAACCTGTACAAGATGAATTGTTTAAAAATGGATATAATGGTGCACCATTACTAATCTTCGATAAATCTTGGAAAATGGTGCCTAGCACATCTACACCATTTGCGCAAAATGTCATCCCTGTAGTGTTCAAAATTGAAGACGCTAATGGCACATTAAAGGGTGCAGCGTTCATGAAATACTACGTCACAACAGATTCATTTGAACTTGTTAACGTTGGGTATCTAGAAAATGTTGAGAGGTTGGCACGATGAGAAAATCACTTATTTTTAACATTGTTGCCATTCTTTTGGCTGGTTTATATGTATTTAATATGTCTAATACTGCTCGCGAAACACAAGCAGCACGAGATAAAGAATTAACTCGATTAGAGAAAAAAGAAAAAGAACTTATTACAGAAGTCACTGACCTTGAAGAGTATGTGTCTAAACTAGCTGAGACAACCGTGTCTGAAGCTCAAGGTTTAGACCCAGAATTAAAATCAGAAGATGAAGCTCTAATATCTAAAGTTTTAAATCCTGTATTTTCATGGACAGATGGTGCGTCATATGATGCTATGCGAGATGAAATGATTAAAAACTTTGGTGCTGATAATCAATTTGTTTCTACCTATATTGCGGAAAATATCAAGGTGGATGTACCAGAAGGATATACTGGGGCTAACAATGACATTGATTTGAATGAACTAAGTTCTAAGATTATAGAGATGAATATCTATCCATTTAGCTGGAATGAAAACGGTGATATCCAATATTCGGTTGTTGTCAATTACCAACTTTATAAGGGTGAAGCTGAATTGTCTGCGGATAATATGAAAACAACTTATGTGTACATTGAATTCAAAATATCAGGCAATAAGAGTGAACGTAACTTGACAGACCTCAAAGGATTTGATATTCAAGAATAAGGTCAATATGTACTATATTGACTTTTTTCTATGAATGTGGTATAATAGAATTATAAATACACATAGCGCCTATACAATCCCTTTCTCATTATTTTTTTTGTTCCTAGGCTTGACTTCTACCGGTAAGTATGGTATACTATAAGTATGAAAACCCGCACCTCAAGCATGAGCTCGCTGGCGCAGCCAGCTAAGAAACTAGGCTCAGGCTAGGTGTGGGTAGTTCATAAAATAAGGAAAGGTGTATAAACACACAATGAACGAATTTAAAAGAAAAATAGCATACAACGATAAAATAATAAAATAAGGAAAGGTGTATAAACACACAATGAACGAATTTAAAAGAAAAATAGCATACAACGATAAAATAATACTGAACGTCATACATTCGGCTATTAGATTGTCCCGAGTAGTGACTCTAGCATCGCTTACCCATTTAATCTTTGTATTATTATGGTATTCGACTGCGGCACATAGTAAATCACCACAAGTATACATCAATAACTTTGATGCCTATTGGCAAACAGCAACTGGATTTTGGATTTTACTTGTATGTGCCACAATGGTGTTTGCTATATTACAATCATATATACTTGGTAAATTCCTACGACGCTTCTGGTCAGCTATTATTTATTTAGGATTTACAGGTCTGTTCTTGTATGCCTATGATAATTTTAATTATATGATATTTGTGGTGTTGGTGGCTCTGTTTAGCACATCTAATGTTGATGCTGTTAAAGACTATATTACAGATATTTGGAAAGAGCTATACGATGAATCAGACTATAAGGCAATGCACCGCTTTATCAAAGCTGAGGTTAGACAAGAGGATGTGTTGTTTGAATTGTTCCATGACAGACGTGATGGGTCAACTACTGGTGTAACTAAACATGTTTCAGATGAGACTTATGAAGTGACTGATGTGGAACCATATAAGGGTGAAATTGAATCAGATATTGCAACTGACAGCACTATCAACGATGTTTTATCTGCAAAATTCGGTTCGGCTGAAGCCTTGACTGATGATGAGTTTAAACAACTACTTAAAGGCGCTCCACAAGATGAAACTGACCTACAGGACACAAATGACCTTGAACTTTCTACAGAAGATGGTGGAGAAGTTGAGGGTCAAATAAGTTCTGAGTCTGACCTACAGGATGCAAATGACCTCAAACTTTCTACAGAAGATGGTAGAGAAGATGCGGGTGAAATAAGTTATGAGTCTGACCTACAGGACACAAATGACCTCGAACTTTCTACAGAAGATGGTAGAGAAGATAACCACAAAACACATACTGAGTATACTGACCCACAAGAGGTAAACACTGTTGAGCATTCTACAGTAGATGTTCAAGAAAAAGAGCGCTTGGATAATGTTCGTCGTAAAATTCAAGAACAAAAATCTAGACATCGTAGACGAGTATAATGACCTACGATGAATTACGAAAAAAACGATTACGGGAATCATTAAACTTAGACGAACAAGTGGATTCCCCACTCGTTTATAAGGTTACCAAAGAACCTGATAAAACCTTAGACTATATGTTCTATGTTATACTAGCTACTATATTCATTCTCTTCCATTCACTATTCGCTATTGCAAAAGTTGACGGGAAGTCTATGGACCCAACCTTAACACACAATCAATTCATTATGGTTTCTAAAACCGATAAGGTTGACCGATTTGATATTGTGGTTCTCAACGAGAGAGAAGTTGAGGCGGGCCCTGCTAAAAAAGTAGTTAAACGTGTTATTGGAATGCCCGGTGACACCGTTACCGTCCTAAATGGTGAATTATTCATTAATGATAAAAAATATGAAGAAGACTATTTAGATGAAAAAAATATTAAAAAATGGAAACAAACATCCATTACTATAAAGGTTCCAAAAAATCATTACTTCGTAATGGGTGATAATAGAGATATCTCAAAAGATTCTCGTATGGTTGGAAACTTTGTTGACTCTGCCGTCGTTGGTGTTAAGATGTTTGAATAGGTGGTTCGTGAAAATTAATAAAGATATACTGAATAATCCGGTTGATGACTCTTTGGATGAAACGATTGTGACGGGTGTCCCAGCCTCACATAAAGGGAGAAAACAAGAATCGTTAGGTGGCAAAATTAAAGGTAAATTCTCTAAAAAAGAAGAAGACTACTCATCTTTAACCTTTAAGGAAAAACGAGAAAAACACATGAAGGCTTCTAAAAAGAAAGTAGGGACATATTTTATGTTGGGCCTTCTTGCTGTATCGTCTATCGGTACAACGGCTTACACAATTATTGCTCAATACAATAACGTTGCTCAAACTGAAGTTAAAAACACCAATGTAGAAGGCATTGAAACGGATGCAGCTAAAACAGCTAAAGCAATCGCTGATGGAACGTATTCATCAACTAAAGAAACGGCTGAGTCAACGGTTGAAGCGACAGAAGCATCATCAACAGAAGATTCATCTGAAAAGGCTCGACAAGAAGCTCAACAGGCTGAAATACAAACACAAATTGATGAAGCGGTAACAAAGGCTAGGGAAGAAATGCAACAAAATATTGATTCTCTAACGGAAACAAATGCTGAATTACAAAAGTCTAATGAGGCGCTCACTAGCGAAAAAGAAACCTTGGCTAAAGAAAAAGCCACATTGACTAGTGAAAAAAATGCAACAGCTAAAGAATTGGAAACAGTTAAGGCTGATTTAGCAACTAAAAATAAATATATATCAGACTTAGAAAACTATATTAAACAGTTGGAAGGTCAATAACAAGCAGGCACTGTCCTGTTTTTCTATTGACAAAACGCTCAAACTGTGTTATAATAGAATGAGAAGCTAAAAGAAAGGTGCTCTTATGTCACTAATAGAACAAATTAAATCTATTAATCCATCCGCTAAAGACCCACTTTTTCGTAGATTGTTACGAGATGAAGACTTGGGATACTTACGAGATGGTGAAAAAATTATAGGATTCGAAATAGATATCAACAACTCGAAAGAATTATCCGGTTATACCATGATTGGTGTGCAAAAACACACAATCTTAGCCTTCAAATCAGACCTCAATGAGGAAGACCGTTTGATAATCTTTCCATCTATGGATAAACTTTTTGATGAGGCTTTTGAACTCTTGGATTTGACAGTTATCAAACAAGAATTCACAAATTCTGATTTCAAAGGGAAAGTGTTGGATAAAGGTGTTTTGAGACGAGTTGTGTCCGACTTAACACCACCACTTAGAAGTGTTGAACTCCCTCAAGGTGTGTCAGAAGCTATGGTTCAGGCTATGTTGGAAGAAAATGCAAACAGTGTTCGTGCAACTTCTAAACCAACTCAACAACAAACACAACAACCAACACCACAACCGAAACCAACTCAACAACCAACACCTCAACCAACGCCACAACCGAAATCAACTCAACAACCAACACCTCAACCTCAACAACCAACACCTCAACCTCAACAAAAAGAGATGACCAAACTTGAAGAATTGCGGGCACAAAAATTCACAGACCTAGCCGATATTTCAGATTTCGTGGTTGTTTATCATGGAATACCTAGAGAAATCGCAACGCAAGTCATTAATGGTGCCTTATCCGCATCATCTAATCCTGAGGTGCGTATTGAAGTAGCTATTCAGTTGTTCGGAAAAATATACGAAAAATTCGGTAAATAATATGATTGGTTCACGTAATAGAAACATTGTTGTTAAATCTCAATTCAATATTAATGGTTCGCGTGGCAAATCCGTTGGTGGTTTCATAGCAGATTATGTTGCCCGTGACTCAGCAACCGATACATCAATGGCTTATATCCCAGAACCTGGACACATACCTGTTCAAGGTGATGGTGTTGGTTTCACACTTGACGCAACAGCTATATCTAGAGATGAAACCCTCCGCCTGGCAGAACATGTGGAGAACCTCCACCAACAAGGAAACAGGGCAATACAACAGATGGTTATATCCTTTGACCCGGATTATCTCATTGAACAAGGATTGGTGGAACCAGATATAGAAATACAAAAAAAGGGTGACTATCAATACCAATATGATGATATCAGGATTCGTCACGCCGTTCGTAAAGGTATGCAGTCACTAATTGATAATGAGGGTTACAGAGATGGTCGTATGGTTGCTGCAATTCAGTATGACACCCTACACCTACACGTCCATGCGGTTGTTTGGGAAAATCACCCAAAATTAGCAAGATTAAGAGGCAAAGAGGAAAAAGGTGTTGTCAAAGCTTCATCTTTCAACCAACTGGCCTATGATTTGGATAGAAACTTATCAATAACAAGATTATCAACAGTGCCTACCCAGAAAACACTCATACCTCAAAAAACAGAACATAAACCAATAGAGGTTGAAGCGGTAACAGAAACACCATATGTGGATGTTTATCTACAATTAATAGAACAAAAAGAACGAGAAGAAGAATTGTTGAAAGCTGTCGAAGACGCTTATCAATTAATGGACTTCTCAGACATAGAAAGAGAGATGTGATACACATCTCTTTTAATTTATCATATATCTGAAAATAACAGCAAAACACAAGATTACCCAATAGCCCAAATAAGGAATGAACCTGTTATAAAACCCCCATTCTTCGTTGTAGAACATTGGAAATAATGCTCCAAAACTAGCGTAATTCAAGGGATATTTAAATATGATTACCATGACAAGCACCCCTGCCACTTGGTTTATCCAAGTATGCTCATACTTTCTCACTAACCAGATACTCAACAGATAGACAGAACCTATGGTCGTAGCATATATGATATAATCAATGTTTCCTAATATCCCTAAAGCACCAAGCATTCCTAAAATCGGAACACTTATCAGACCCCAGGTTTCAAATCTTTCGCATAACCAATCAGCTATCAACATTAAGATACAAACGAGTACCAAACCCAACAACGGGTTTTGGTGGTTCCAATCAAGGAACTTCCCAGATATCATCAAATCATAGGGCACTTCTGCAACTAAGGCGGCTACAGCCATATAGGCAATGGATTCAAATGGTTTTTCATATTCCACAAGCATTCTGATTGCTAAGAATACAGCTATAGGAATCCACACCATTGACATTTGAGAAAATGCTTCATAAATTTCTGTAACCATTGGATTGTCTACTATTTCTACGATTTTGGTACCAACCGGTTTGATAATCAAATCTAAACTCATGAAGGTTAACATGAGCCATCGTAACCATGCGCTATTCATTTGTCAACCCATCTCGGTATTTAGCCGCGTCTTGAGCTCGTTTGGTTTGTTCGGCGAATAGTCGACTGTCTCTTTCAGCTGTCACCAAGTCTTTCATATAAGCCATTTCTCGTTTAACATGGTCTGGGTGTGCTACACCTGTTCCTTGTTTGCGCAACATTGCCATTATGGTTGCAATTCCAGCATTTACAGAATCTAATTTGTCAGTGATTTCACTATCATTTTCTATCTTGATGTTGGTTGTTGCAACGTCTGGTGTGAAGTTGATAGCGAAGGCTTTGGCAGTCAATTGTATTTTCTCTGGATAGATTGCTTCTATAATAGTACATTGTTCACCGTAACTTAAGTGTAGAATCATTAAGCTAATTGAGGGCCAGATGTTTGACATTAAGGGTTCGATGTCAAAATATTTAATCTTATGAATAACCCCATTGTGTACAACATCTTTGGTTACTGGATTATCCAATGATGCGTGCATTGCTTTAACTATAATATGAGCAATGGTTTTTGGTTTCTTTTGATTGCTAACTGCTACAACCTCATCAAGTTTTGGTGTTACAATATTAGGTTTGATGTTTTGTAACAGGGCATTCAGGTCTATTCCATCAATATCCGTCATATTCATCTCCTATCTTCAATTCTATTTGTTCTAAGCGTTGATTCATTGCCATTTGTGTCATTAATATTTGACTCAATCTGTCAGCAACTAAATCGGGTGCTTGATAATGAGCATCAAGTCTATCTAAATAATCATTTATTGCTGTTAGTATCAAATCATTCATTGTTATATCTTTGTCGTCTGCGACCATTTTTAATCGACGTTTCAAACGCACGGGCATTGTTACGCTTACACGGTCTCTAATTTCCACCATGGGTTACCACCTTTCATTACTTATATTATAGCACATTTACAACAAAAAGTCAAGCCCCTATCTTGACTATTACGTAAATTTGTGGTATAATAAAGGTATAGAATAAAAGGAGATTGACATGAAAAAACGATATATTGTATTAGCAACCCTTGGTGTCATTTCAGCTATTGGTGCTGGACTTGTTTTACACAAACATAAAACTGTTGAAGAACCTAAGGAATTGTATTTCCCAGATGATATTTATCAATTGTCCGATTTTGCAAAATACGCCTGCGTATTCCACAAGATTCCTGATGATGTTATGAGTGACATTGTATTTGAAGCTATTAGATTTGGTTCGTCTGAACAACAAATTGAATATCTTAAAGAAAAAGCAAACAAATATGTAAATGAGGTGGGTCATGAAGATTACTGCTGAAAAACTGCAAAATCTAAACACATATGAAGATGAGTATTACGATGATGAAGAATACGATGAAGAAGAATATGATGAGGACGAATATATAGAGGATAATTCCAAGCGTAACAAAATAATCATCGGTAGTTTTGTTGCCCTACTCGCACTTGTGGGTGTTGGTGCCATGTTCTTGTTTGGTGGTTCTCCAAAATCAACATTCTTAGAACGTTTGAACACTTATTACACAACAGAACAAATGTCTCAATCTTATAAAATCTCTGCTGAATCAAATGCCGAAGGTTTCGAAAAGTTTGAAGGATTGAGTTTGACCGGTACAACAACCAAGGATGGTAAAAATGGTGCCTTTACCTTAGATGTTCAAGGTGAAGAAGAACTTATGGGTTCATCATTACCTGAAGCTGAATTTGTTTACTATAATAAAAATATGTATTTGAACACTGATGTGGCTGGTTCTTATCTTTCAATGTTCTCAGGAATAGAACTTGAAAAAACTAGCTCATTTTCAAATCTGAAAGATTTACTCAGCGTTGTAATGGGTGAAGAGTCCTTTAAAGAATATGAGTCTGAAATAGATAAAGCAACAGACTATGCTAAGTCTGGAAAACTTCAAGAGGAAATTCAAGTTGTACTAGCTGATTATCTCAAAGACTTAGATAGTAAAAAATTCACTGAAAAAGATGGTGTTGTAACTCTTAAACTAACCTATTCAGAATTGAAAAAATTGGCTGAAAAAATGCTCACAACTATGTCTGAATCTGACAACTATGAAGGTGATAAAACACAACTTAAAGATGCTATCGAAGCTATTAACTCTGGAAAAGATAAAAACGCCGATGCAAGTCTTCAAATTTCTTTAGGTTCTAAAGTAGGAGACACAACCTGGTCTGTTACTGCTAAAGATAAGAAATCTAAGGATGAAATTAAGGTTACAATCGAAACAAAAGATAAGAAGTTTAATGAGATAACAGAACCTGAAAACTTAATGACGAAGAATGAATTAGAAAACTATGTTGCAGATATTCGTGAACGTGTTACTAAAGCTATGACTGCAGAAATTGAAGAATCAACTGAAACTTCAGAATCAACCGACGCATCAACTACTACATCAACAAGTGCTGTTGATTTGTCGCAATCAACTACTACATCAACATCTGCTGTTGATTTGTCGAAATTGTCAACTGAAACATCTAGTTCAGATTCTGGTCAATAAAAGAGGTAAAAAACCTCTTTTTTTTTCTCGTACCCACCTTGACAAATGAAAACTTTTATGGTATACTATAAATATAATAAGAAAAGTACATAAGTACGGAAAGGTAAGTATGTATAGTAAAAACGATATAAATAAACTATTTTACAAAACCGGTGAGGTTGCTAAGATGGTGGGTTTGCATGTCAGAACTATTCAGTCCTACTGCGATAGTGGTAAGATACAATGTGTCAAAACCGAATCTGGTTTAAGACTGATTACGAAGGACGAACTCATACGCTTTCTAGACTCACTCAACATGTTATATGACAAATCAATTGTTGATTATTATACTAAAAACACTACAACCATTCCTGAGAATGTGGTTGTGTATGATGGTGATAAATTGCATGAACTTCTAATAGATATAGTAGAAAATAAAGTTCACAAACTAATTATCAATTCACGTGATGATATTGAACCATTTGAGGATGTTGTCGGATTGATATGTAAAGAACATAATGTAGAAATAGAATATAAGGAGAACTAACCCGTGGTTAAATTGTCACATGAATTTTTCGAAAAAAACAAAACAAGTTTGAAGGAAAAACCTGAATTACATGAATTACCGGAATTACCGTCTAAGTTGCCAAATAAACATTCTAAAAAATTAGAAGAGGTAACACCTATTAACTTAGAAGAACCGGTTTCTGAAGCACCTGTTGTAACACAAGATGAAACACCTTTTGTAACACACCAATCGTCAGAACCTAAACAATTATCTTCTGTTGAACAACTTAAAGCTAAATTGGCTAAACTCAATAGTCAAACTGTAGATGTTCCAAAAGTTACAGACGTTACAGAGTATACCCCTGACGTATCATTAGAGGTTCCAGAAGTTACAGAAGTACCAGAGGTTACAGCGGTTATAATAGATGTTCCAGAGTATATCCCTGAAGTATCAGACATCCAAGAAGTAACAGTAGACGTTCAAGAGTCTCACGTAGAAACCTTCGGAGATTCCGCACTATCTGTTAGAGAATTTAATCCAACAATAGAAACTACCTCATTCACTGAGTCAGATTTGATGGATACACGAAAAATCCAATTTGTAGATGATGATGGAAATCCTATCTCCTTTGTAGATGCGGATGGTAATCCTGTTACAATGATTAAACATACTCTAACAACCGAAGAACAAGAATTACTTTCAACAGCTAAAGAAGACGCTGAAGCAAACCCAGTTGTGCCAAACATCCTACCGTCTAAAAAATCAATCAAAAATAAACTCACCAAAAAAGGTGTTCTTACTGGTGTCCTAGCGTGTGTTGCGGTACTTCTAATCGGTGGTGTTACATACGCAATCACACACAATAAACCGGAAGCTAAAACTGAAATTACAGCATCATCAACTTCGTCTTTGTCAACAGAAAACCTGTCATATACTGAACAGCTAGAACAAAAACTCAAAACAATTGCTGAGAAAACAGGACTAAACGAACATAAAGTTGAAATTCAAGATGTTGGTGGTGGTTATCTCCTTGGTACTACAACATATTACCAAGATAATGATGAAAAACGTTACACAGACTACACTCTAACTAAACCAGAGAACAAAGTTGAAACAACGTCAAATGAAACAGTTACAAAGATTGAAGAAGCTCTTAAAGCATCATTACCAACAATCAATGAAACTATTACAATCAAAGACGGTGTTAACCTTAAAATGGAAACATATCAAACAGGTGATACTTATGTGACAATTCTCTTGTCAGATGAAACACCATTCGCTTACGTCACATCGGATGCTGAGTTGAATATGGTTAACCATGTAACAACGTACTACGTTAGTGATATTGCCGCATCATAAGTCAAGATTAACTCTTGACTTTTTGCGGTAAATGTGGTATAATTAAGTATGAATCATAATAAGATAGCTGATAGATTATATGCAAATCTGTTGACTATATTGAGTGAGGCTAACGAAGCAGATAAACAACTCGCCTTTGAATCCTTAGATTACGACATTTCACAATGTGTGAATGACCCTTCATGTGTTAAATGGACAAGATTGCTTAACCCAACACCTAGAGGTTATACCGATGATTCTATTATTTCTTTTATTAAAGAATACAAAATAGACCATTCTACACATAATGATAAGGTCTCTGTAATACTCAATAGACCAATAGATGAAACCAAAATTGATGAATATAAACAGGAATTGGCCGCGATTATGAATGGTTGTGTTGATGCGATTATGCCATCACATAATGATGCTGATGACGTTACTAAACAAAGAGCGTCTGATACCTTGTATGAAATTGATGAACTAATCAATCAAGAGGAATATCCATTTATAAGCGATATTAATGACCGTATATTCAGATATATAGACGACAACCTCAAAACAATGTTCTTTAATGTGCATTCAGACACATCGCAATTACGTATGTTGAAAACATTTAGACGATTCCTTTACGGAAATGTTCCTGACCAGTTTTTTGCCATGCGTGATGATGTGGAAAACTCAGGTTTGGTTATGTTCCAAGGTGTTGTACTTGCAAATAAAAGGGGTTCTGTTGTTGATTTCACTCAACCAATCGAAGTTTATGATGAATTGCTTAAAATACACCCAGATTTCACAAGGGAGATTCTCAATCAACCAATAATACAACCTGACATTTTCGAAGCCAAAACAATGGATGATTTGGTGGATACGGCTACAATACTCGATATACACCAAATTATGGTTGAGGCGGTTGAAAAGAAAATTGAAGGCGTACCAAATAAATTAAAGGCGGCTAAACATTTATATGCTCAAATACTGGAATATAAGGAAAGACACTCAAACAATAATTCTATGTAGTTTTATGGCATACATGAACTTCATGGAATTCGTTAAATATAAACTTAGAAGGAAACAAAAATATGTCAGAACTGGAATTAGCTATCATGGATTTGTTGAACGTAACAGGCTATGATATTGAATCTATTCGAAATCATTTTATACAAGAAGAAATGGTTGAGGATATTGAATTTGCGTTAAATAATCTAATTAATGAAGGGTATATCGTGCGAATAGGCGAACGATATGTGAGAGGTAACCTGTGATATGAAACAGCTTACTAAAAAGAGCTGTTTTGTGTAGTTTGTGTTGTTTTAGGCTCGAAATTATTGTTAATATTTCTTCGTATGGGCTTGACTTTTCTCGCTTTTTATGATACAATATAACTATAAGATAAAACGAAAGGGGTCTTACTATGACCAAACCAGTTTTTCGAACGGTCAATACTGTAGGACCGAAAGAATTACTACCTATATACTTTATTCTTGATGATGAGTTGAATCGCTTTCTTCGGGACGAAAAAGATAAACTCGAACAACTTATTGTCAAAGTTGACGGAAAAAAGG
>RRZT010101019.1_pt1 | contig 17829 bp, 8 predicted proteins | sample 2165551 | NCBI WGS metagenome assembly RRZT01 (sample SAMN10456910, study PRJNA506462) | wastewater metagenome | biome: wastewater; feature: sludge; material: wastewater sludge; isolation source: wastewater sludge with Escherichia coli K12::gfp cells carrying plasmid... | place: USA: Moscow, Idaho ...
TCCTGATAGATTAATGTTAAAAAATTTGGAAGCAAATGTACAAAAACCAACTCCTTATGAAATTGCAAGTGGAACTATAATTAATCCTATTAATATACCTGCTTTAGTTATTCCTAAAGATTTAACTAAAGAGAGTTTTAAAGCTTTAGATGGAGTTGGTGGTAGAAATTTTGGATATTCAGAATCAAATGCTGTTTACTCACAAGTGTTAGGTTCTAAATATGTATCTTTACCAATGCCAAGCTCTAAAGATGGTGAGATAGATTATGATTCAATGCCACAAATTCAATTTAATCCATTAACAGGAGAAGATGCACCTGTTAAAGCTAAAAGAACTAGAAGAACTAAAGCTGAAATGGAAGCTTTAAGAAATGGTGCTACAACAGTAACAAGTGAAAATGTAACTACTGTTGAACCATTAGCAAAAACAGAAGAAGAGATTGTAAATGATAAAGTTGATATTGTTGAAGAAGAATCTAATGCTGTAACAAGTGAATTACTAGAAGATAAAAATGTACAAATTGAATCTACTCCTACATCATTTGATACACATGAAGTTGAGGTATCTACATCAACTGCTTCGTTAAGTGAAGAAGCAAATATTTTATTAAGTTTAAATAATGATGGATTAGATTTAGAAGAGTTAAATAGTTTCTTGGGAGAAGATTTTACTTTTGATGATAAAGTTGTTGATTTACAGGCATTAAATGATGCAAATCAAAAAATGAATCTAAGCAATACTGTTGTTGAAACAAGTGTAGCTCCATCAATGTAATAAAAGATTCAAAATGAAAAAAGTTATTTTACTTATCGCTATATTAACAAGCAATGCGTTAGCAAGTGCTTGTTATACAGCAGTAAATGGATTTATTGGTGTATATAATGTTGCGGAACAAATGGCTACACAAACAAAAAACACAAGTATGAAATTAGCTGAATTGAATCAAGTAATAATGGAAAGAGACCAGAAAATAAAAGAGATATCAGCGATTGAAGAGAGTATTCAATTGCTAAATCAATTAAAATATGAAAAGAATAAATCAATTATTAATTATTTAAAAGCAAAAAATGAGTTAAGAAATAATTCTATAACTATTGACCAAATAATTAAAGATTTAGAAAATTAAAAAGGTATGAAAATGAGTAGTAAAATTAATTTTGTTAATTTTTCAGAATTTTTTATAAATATGAATAATAACAATGCTGTAGAACTAGAATTTAAAGGGGAAGATGGAATTACAGATAAAGTAGATATTGGTAAATATGTACAAATTGGTTTTGTTGATGATGCTATTGATTTGAAAATAAAAGATAGTGATAAATTTATAAAATCAACTTTAAGTACTTATTCAAAATCTTTACTTTTTTTGATATCTAATGTTGAAGTTAAAAAAGCATTGAAAGAATATTTTAGTATTGAAGATAATTCAGATAAAGAAGTTTTTGTAATAAAAACAAATGGAGACAATTACATTATTGGTGAAAAAATATCAAAGCTAAATATTAGAATGGATATTTTGAATGAAATTGAAAATCAAAAGAAATTAACTGAAACTGAAAAAAAAGAAAATCTTAAAGTATATGAAACTCCTAGTAATATGTTTGATATTGTATTCTCTCTAATTGAACAATCTACATTAAAAAATAATTTTGCACCTGATATTATATCTGGTTTTAAAGATAAAGTTAGAAAAGATTTAGAAGAAAAATTTATCAAACTAAAAGAATCAGAAGCAGATAAAAAAGAATTAAAAGAATTAAAATATATACTAGATATAGTAAAAGGTAAAGGGAGCATAAGACATTTTACAGATGTTTTTGATTCATTAACTAATGAGACGAGAAGACATTATCTTGAAACTTTAGATGATGTTATTTATAAAACTCTAAAAGAATATATTTTAAAAAATTATAATGATATGGTAGATGTATTCGTTGATTTATATTCATTAGAATATCCTTTTGAGAAATTAAAAGATTTAAATATAAAAATACCAAATATACCAATTATTGATTTTCAAGCAGGTAGTGGTGATGGTATATTGAAATCTGCTACAAAAAGTGGTTTTCCATTGATTCTACAAGGAACTGAATTTAGAAGTTTAGATAATCTTGGATTAGAAAAGGAAACTTTAGATTTTAGATATCAAGTTGAGACAAATAAAAATTTCAATCTTTATAAAGATGCTTATAAAAAAACTTTTTCTAACCATACTTTAACTAGAGCAATTGCATCAACTCCTGTTTATTTAAATCCACCTTATAATGCTGATAATCAAATAGCAAAAGAATCTATAGAAGTTTTAAAAGGTAATCAGTTGGTTTTTGGATTATTTCCTACTTCAATGAAAAATTTTTTAACAGAACATATAGATGGATTCATTTTTGAAGTTAGCAAAGAACTAACAGGATATACAGATGAAAGAGTTCCAGAAAAATTATTGTTTATTGTAGGGAAAAAATATGAAGAACAAATTTTAAAAGAGGAATTAGCAAATTTAACTACATACAAAAAACATACTTTCCATAGGAATATTGAATCAAAAAATGTAAGTGATGCAATAAAAGAAATTCAAAAAGAGCTAAATTTAAATAATAAAGTGTTCCCATTGGACAGCACTTTAAAAACTATGTTTGATTATCATTCAGCAGATAACTACAGAACTGATATTGTTTTTAGAGTTGTAAAGAAAAATATCAACGAACTAGATGATTTTATATTAAATAGTGAAAAACTATTTAAAGCAATAGATGATAAGAGTGAGTATATTAGAAATCAATTTGGTTCTGAAAATATGTTATTGAAAGCTAAGGTATTTCCTAATATTCAATTCTTTAATGAAGATTCTAAAATTGAATATAATACTTTTAGTGAAGTTATAACTAATCATGGATTACTTGTTGCATATAGAGATAACTATCCAGAAATTTTAAATTTAATTCAAAAAATAGCAAAAAAAGAAAATATTGAATTTAATATTATGGAAAGCTTTACCTCTTTATATGATTTAGATAATCCAATAAAACCTTTAGTAAAAGATAAGATATTAACTGAAAACATAGGATTAATGAAAAACTATTATCTTCCATCTTCTTTTAATACTTCAAAAGTAGAGAACAAAGAGCATTTATTAAAAATTCTTAATAAAATTTATTTAAATAAAGTAAATTCAGATATGCCTATGGATTTAAGAAATACTTTAAAAGAAGTTATAGATAGAAGTTCTAGGCTTATAACAAAACTTGAAACTACTATCAGAGGAGAAAAAGATGTACTAAAAGATGAAATTTTTGTTGCTATAGATGAAGATGGAATTGATATTGGGAAATTTCAAATTTCAAAAACTGATTTTTATAAAGCTATGCAAGATTTAAATTATTTTAATTTAAATGATTATGTAGAATTGGCTGAAATTAATGAGCAACAAAAAAGTATTATTATTGAAAATCTTTTAAAGCATGTAGAAAATTCAATATTCCTTATTGGAAAATATAATAATCTTGATGTTAAATCAATTGAACAAGATATTATTAAAAGTTTGGTTTTAAATTTAAAACTAAGCAAATTAAATAGTGAAGATAAAATAAATAATAGTTCTTATACAGAAGAGTACAATAAAACTTTTGTTGAATTTATAAATAAATACAATATCCAAAACTATTTTAATAATTTTATAAATTTTGATAATAAACTGGAAAAGAAATTTAAATCAGATTTAATTAAAAATGAGTTGTTTTCTTTAATTAGTAAAAAAGATATTGAAATATCTGTAGAAAAAATCTTTGATTTATATAAACAATCACCTCTTGATTTTTTTGAATTCAAAAGAGACATTACTGAAAAGTGGATTGAAACTTTTATAAACAATTTAATGGAGAAAAATAATTTACCTTTTGCTAGTGAGAAACAAATTAGTTATTTAAAAATTGATGTATATAATTTACTATCACAAGATTTTGTTAAAAGAAAAGCTGTTTTTGAAGCTTCTACAAGATTAGCTAAATTAATGATAATGAATTATGGGTATATGAAATATAAAAAACTATCAAATCAACAAAAAGGAATAGATATTCCAAATTCTTCATTATATGATGAGGTTTTTGAAAAGATGTCTGATACGACTTTAGGATTAATGCCACATCAATTTAAAACATCTGAAAGATTTTTAGGAGTATGCGATGATATTAAAATGGACATGAAAATGTGGGAAATGAGAGCAGGTAAGACTTTAGGGTTTACTTTTGAAGCATATTTGTTATCTTTGTATAGAAAAGAAGATGTACACATGCTATTAGAGTCTAAAAATGTAGATGATATAACTATTCAAGTAATGTCACATTTACCGCATTTATTTATGAATTCTAACTTTTATTTAGCTAAAAGTAATGCTAGTGATTCTATTGTATCAAATGAAAAAACTTACACTCATTTAGTACATGGAGAGTATTATCCAAATGTACCAAATAGTCTTAAACCTTATTTTGTAGGGAGAGGTGAAATGGCAAAAAATGAATTAGATACATTTGCTTATGAGTTTGAAAAATTAATCGAAACAGTTGAAGATAAAAAAATGGATAAAGCTTATGTTTTAGAGAATTATAAAGATTCAAAGTTTTTAGGTGTTTTAGATATTTGTTGCATGAAAAACATGTAAATATTTGTATAAATTAAAATAAAGGATTACTCGTGGAAAAAGATTTAATTAAAGAAGAAGTTGAACAAACTAGCAATGGATTAGAAGAAGTTGAACAAACTAATGATAAACCACAAGAAAATGAAAATGTTGAAGTTCAAGAAAATGAAAATGTTGCTAATAGTGTTGATGAATTAATTAATGCCTTTAGAAATCAAGAAGATGAAATTAAAGAAAAACTAAAAAACAAAATTCAATATAAAAATAATGATGAGGTAAAATCAAATTTTGCACATCAAGAACAAGATACAAATATTCCTAAAAATATGGATAATATATCTGGAGATTTAAATGCAACTAGCAAAAATGAAAGTTTTAAAATTACAGGAGATAGCAGTAATCTTTCTACTACTAGCTTGAAAAAAGAAGAGGATATATATTTTGAAGATTTAGTTACTATAGCAGAAAGAGTAGGCGAAAATAGTGTTATTCTTAAGCATGTAGATAGAGCAACTTTAAAAGATTTAGAGGAAGACAAAGATTACGCAATTCTTTTGGAATGGGATAATCTTATTCCAAATGATGCAAAAATAGAAGATATAGATAATATTTTCAAGAATGGTCTTGATACTTTTGTTTCAAATGTGAAAAATAAAGAAGAGTTACTATTTAATTCTCTAGTTATTAAAAAAGACAATTGGGTTGAAAATCTTGAAGAAGATAAAAAAGATTATCTTGATATTGCAGATTATGAAAAAAAGAATTTAAATGTAATAGATGAAGAAATTTTAGGAACAAATGTTTCTGTACTTTCGATATCTGATATTTTAAATCAAAGAAATAACATTATAGAAAAAGATGATGATTTAACTTTTGAAGATAACATAAGTAATATTGATGATGATTTAGCAGGACTAGAAGATTTTTTTGGAACAAATGTTAATGAAGATGAAAATTCAAACTTAATATCAAACACTTTAGAAGAAGATGCTTTGCTACTTGATAATCTTGAAACTAAATCAACAGAAGATTTATTGCAATTAAAAGATAAACTTCATGAAAAAACATCAAATTTATTAGTAAAGAAACAAGAGAGTTTAGACAAAGTTGAAGAGTATAGCTTTAGAGCAGAAACTATTGAAAATATTCTAAGAGGACATGCTCAAAGAGAAGATGGAACATTGTATCTCGGTAAAGATTTTTTTGACAAATATACTATTGAAGAACAAGGGGAAGTTTTGAAGGACTTTACATTTAAAGCTTTTCAAGATATAAATACTAAAATTGTACAAGACATACAAGATAATGAGATTAACAATAATATTAATCAAGAAGAAAACAATGAAGTATCTTTAAACAATGAAAAAGACAATACTCCTAACATAAATTTAAATGTTGCAAGGAGAATGTAAATAATGATTAGTAAAGATATTTTGTATTCCAAAGGTAAAAATGATGAATGCTATACTCCTTCTTATGGTGTTTCTCCCATTTTAAAATATATACCAAACAACACAATTGTTTGGTGTCCTTTTGATACAGAAAAAAGTGAATTTGTGAAGCAGATAAGTAAATTAGGTAAAGGTATTAAAGTTATATATTCTCATATAAGTAGAGGAGAAGATTTTTTCAATTATGAACCAAATGAAAAATGGGATATGATAATTAGCAATCCTCCTTTTACTGGTAAAAGAAATATTTTTGAAAGAGCTTTATCTTTTAATAAACCTTTTGCTTTAATAATGTCAAATACTTGGTTAAATGATTCTGCTCCAAAACAATTATTTAAAGAAAAAGACTTACAACTGCTAATGTTCGATAAACGAATGAAATTCATTATCGGGGGGGGGGGAAGATACTAATATTATAGAAAATAAATTTGGAGATATTATTGATTATGATAATTCTAAAATTACTTTTAGCAGTAGCTACTATTGTTATAATTTTTTACCAAAGCAAATTGTTATGGAAGAGCTTATAATAGATACAAAAACAAATAAAGCTTCTTAAATTAATTACTTTTTGTCAAGTACATAAATGATAAAATATTTTATTTATGTACTTGACACTTTTTACAAATTACTGTACAATACAAAATATATAAAAATATTAACTATGAAAGAGAATCGCTATGATTGAACAGTTAAAGGACAAGTCTAAAACAGCCACTCAATTAGAAAAAGAATTATCAGTAACAAAAAAAGAGACTATTTTTTTAGATACTAAAATTATTGTAAATAGTCGTTTTGATAATTTCTTTGAATTTCTTGATACAAAAGATACAAAAATTGGTGACACTTTTAATGAAAAAGATTTTGATGCTCTTTTAAATAAGAGAGCATTAAAATATAAGTTTTCTACAGTTAATAATATGAGAAAAAAAGTTTTAAATTTTCTTTTAAAAGATTCTCTAAATTCAAAAGTTCAAACTACTAGTGATTTATATAAAAATATTACTTCAAAAGAAATGATTAAAAAAGTATTATTTTGGCTATATGCTTTATTTTTATTATTAACAAGTTTATCGTATTTTAATTTTTTAAGTCCTATTGTAATATCTACATTTGTACTTATTTTCATACCAATAGCTTTTGTGTTTTTAACTAAAATTACTTCAATCAGAGAATCAATTTTTATGTTATCACTTAAAGGTTTCATGAACTCTTTTACTAATAAATATAAAAATGCCGATTTTAAAGAAAAAGAGTTTTCTGGTTATAAAGAATCATTTGATAATAATTCTTTGATACCTTTTGAAACTAGATTTCAATTTGGATTAGAAAATGTATATAATTCTGAAATAATAATACCATTCATTCCTGATTTTTTAAAGAACAATACTCAAAAAGAATATTTAGAGTTGTTTTTAATTAATTATGGAAAATTACAAACACAAAGTCATGTTTTATCTCTTAAAAATATTGATTTTCAAAATTTGGATAAATTGAATAATGAACAACTTTTAGAAATTAAAAATGAATTAGATAAAAAAAGTATTGATTTAGCTAATAAAAAACAAAAAAGTGTAAATACTCTAAATACTGTTATAGGTAAAATAGAAGAGTGTGAAACAAAAATAAAAGAAAGATTTAGTAGCTACGGAACTTATATTACAAGAAGCGATATTCAAAATACAGAAAAACTTAAAAAGATATTTGTAAGCTCTTTGTAAAAATATTTTTTAATTTTGAGTGTAAAGTAGTAAGTTTAATCAATATAGATTTTTGATAGATTTATCCTTATAAATAAATGTTATAAGGAAAATGAAATGAAATGTCCTGTTAGTTCAATAGTTGCAACTTTTTTGTATCTGGATAGAATAGACAAAGAGGGTAAGCTTCTTCTTAAAGATGGTGATGTAAAAACTATAATTGATGATATAGAAAAAAGCTTAGATTTGTATATAAAAAATGTTATGGACTATGAAAATAGCATAACAGAGTTACCAAATCCAGATATACCAAGATTTCATATTATGGCAAAGCATGTTATGTCAGGTGTGAATTTAAATACTCCTCGTGGTGAAATTATTTATAAAGATAATGATAAGACTTTTGAAGCATCAACAAAATACAATTCAATCTTAGATTTATCAAGTACTAATATTGAAGCAGAAGATAGCATACAACTATTAAAAGAGAATATGATTAGCAGTATAGCTTTAGCAGATGAAAATATAAAAGCTTATTTCGCGACTAATAATTTAGAACAGTTAAAAAGTCAATTAGAGTTGCAAATAGTAAGATATTTGAAAGAGTATAATTTAAGTGATAGTATTGATGGGGAAGATTTATCAAAATTAACTAATATAATCTATACTCTTACTGTTTCTGATGGTGTAAATTCTATTATAAGTTCAAAAGATTCTATCTTAAATGAGCTTATGCTTGATTTAAATGATTCAAAAGTAGAAAACATTATTAGTAATATAAATCAAGATGAAACTCTATCTTTTTATTTAGAAAGTATAAAATTTGATGTTGAACATTTATTGAGTTATATTATAGAAAATGCAAATAAAGTATATAAATCTAAAATGTTAGGACTTGTAAATTTAAGAACACAAGGATTTAAAAGTTTTAATGAATTCTTTTGGAATAATTATTCAAGAGGAAATGAAGAGTTTTTAAAAACTGTTGATAATGCCAAAGAATTAGATTTTCAATTAAAATTTAGTCCAATAAATAGCAATATAGGATTTATCTTTACAAAAAAAACAAAAGAAGATTATTCTTTAAAATATGCAAAAATAGAATCTTCAAAAGAGATATTAACTGATTCATTAAATGAAAAAGTTAAAGTTCCAGTTGTTCCAAAAATTATTACTGTTGATTTATCAGGCTCAACTACATCATCATCTTTTAGTGTTAAATTAGATTATGATGAAAAAGATGTGCCAATAGCTATAGTTTCTTCAAATAAAAGTAATTCTACATACTTTTATAATTCAAATATGACAGATAGTAAAATTAAAACTGTAGTAATAGATGAAAGTGATAGTTCTCCTAAATCTACAGTAAATAAATTAGTATCAGATATTTCAAAAACTGCAAATAATACTATTACTAGTACGGGAACAGGAATAACAGGTAAAGCAAAAAGTGTTGTTCCATTATTAGCACAATCTGGTGGAATTGAAAATATTGAAGAAATGGAAAGAAAATTTACAGAATTAGCAGGAGTTTTTAAAATAAGAAGTTCTTTTATATCTTTATTGCTAAAAGCTATGGCAAAAGACAGTGAATATTCAAATGATTTAAAAAGTTTAATTTTATCAGTATATGAATCTAAACAGAGAAAAGAAAATAAAGACAATATACAAAAAGACATAGAAAAATATGTAGTTTCTACATTAAAAGAGATAAAAGAAAATGATGATTTAAATAAATATCTTGATAACATAAATTATTTTGATTCCTTAAGGGCTGTACAAAAATTAGTAAATGGTATTATTGAGGATAAAAACTTTTACCAAAAAAACATCGCTAACAGTGGTAAAAAGATAATGGAAGAGTTTATCTTCTCTATGAAATCAGATTTTGTAAGAGAAGTTGCAGGAATACAAGCAGGAACATTGGCATCACTAATTAAATCAGAAGATAACACTATTATTAGTATCACAACTAGAGAAAATCTAACAGGCAAAGATGAAAAAATGAATTTCATTGATAGATATACACATTTAGATAATAAAAATAGTATTTATCAAAATGAGCTAAAAGAAGATAGTGAATCTATAGTTAAAAATGTTTTTGCTCCTAAAATAATTAGAGAGTATATAAGTAAAACTGCTGAAATAGATTATACTGTACAAGTAAACCAAATCTTAAAAATCAATTTCGATTTATTTGTTAAAGCATTTAAAGATGAAAATTCAACTTCTGGTAAAAACAATTTAGGTATATTAACAAGAGAAAGTGGATTATCTAAAAATGATTTTTTATATCATACTTCAAAATCTGGCACAAGCACAAAAGACTCTATAATGGACTTATATTCTGAATATTTAATAAATAATGGAAAACTAACACAAAGTACTTTAGATTCAATATCAATTGAAGCTAAAATTGCTTTTGAAACAAGTTTACAAGTTTTTCAAGATTATGTTATAGATACTTTGATTCTTGAAAAATCAAATAAAAATTTAGAGGGTAGTTATGATATGCCTTTTTCTGCACCATCTGAACTTTATTCAATGTTTGGTGAAAATAAAAAGTTAGATGAGGTATTTTATGCTGTAAATGGTTTTCCATACAAAAAGAAATCAAATAGTCCTTATGTATTTTCAATACCTATAGCTTTAAATAAAAAAGAGTGGAGCTTTATTTCAGAGCCTATTAAAGAAACAGTATCTTTAGTAAATGATGAATTTAATGAGATAATTGATAACTTTACCTCTATTGGGAAAGAAGATTTGATTACTGATGCTATAGTCAATGATAGAAAACCAGTTATCGCTTCTGCAAGGGTAATCTCATCAGTTATAAATTTATATGACACTATTGTTTCTTCATCAAAAAGAGAAAATAAAAATGAAAAAATTATGATATTAGCTGTTGAAAATCCTGCGACTAGAAAAGCTGTTGAAAAAGTCGATAAACAGTTTCTAAAAGAAAACAATATAGAACTTACAGTTGTTGATTCAAAAAAAGTTGCTATAGAAGTTGCAAAAGCAAATAGTAAAAAAACACAATATGCTATAGTTTCTAATTATGTACCAATCTCAAGAGGGATATCTTTAGCCAATAGTGATGATATTATAATAACCGATGCTTTGGATAAAATGAATGATGCAATACAGTTCTTAGCAAGAGGTTTCAATCCACAAGCAAATATATTATCATCAGATATTTCTCTTCATAATGGTGGTTTTGATATGGATATAGGAATGAATTTTAAAGAAGATATTGCTGATATAAAAGCTGTTTTAGAAAATGTTGAAAATTCTTTAGAATATTATAATGATGGTAGTTTATTAATCAGTAACACAAATACAACATTAGAAAATTATACAAAAGATTTACTATTAGGTAATTCAATTATCAGAGGTAAAATTACACATACAGATGCTTTAAAAGATGAGATATATGAATCAAATAGAGTTTATAAAGGTTTTACTAGTGGTACTTTAGCCGATACAATGAGTACAAATATAAATAATTTCTTTGTTCCGACTAAGCAATATTCTACAATTTTATCTCAAGATAAAGATAACAACATTTCTAAAAATAATCAGATTAAGTTTGTTTAATCTGATTTTTTTAATTTTCAATATAAAGTAGTAAGGTATATTTTTTTAATAAGATGGTATCTTTGTTTATAAAGTTGAGATATGAACGAAGATACAAGTAGGTTAAAATGATAGATGTAAATTATTATACTAAATTGGTTTTTGGTAATGATACTAATATGATTAGTAAATTATTTAGTAAATATAAATTTCATAATTTATTTTCTATGAAGAAATTTTTAGATGAGTTACCTACAAATAGTATTTTATTAGATAAGCTTAAAAATAATTACAACATTAAAGATGAACATATAAAAAATCTTTTCTCCCAAGCTACTACATTATCATCTTCTCTGGAAAATATAATTGAAAACCCCTTTGATTATTTAAATAGGCAAGTGTTTCCTATTGTTGATATTGGAAGTTTATTATATGACCTAAATCCTAATACAAATGGAAGTACTGATTTAGTTGATTGTCCTTGCTGTGAAGATAGAAGTACAAAAGCTTATATAGTAAAAGAGGACGGAGAAAATACAGGCACAATTGCTTGTAATAGATTAAAAGAGTGTGGTAAGACAACTTCAATATTTAATCATGTAAGAGACAGAGAAGGGCTAGATTTTATTTCTACTGTTAAGTTTTTATCAAATCAAGTGGGTGTGGATTATGATATTTATACAAGAAATAGAGAAATGCACATAGAAGATAACGGAATATTTCAAGATAAAGATTATGTATGTGATGCTGATTCAATTATTAAAAAAAATATTTCCAAAAAGAGTAAAAATGAGTACGGAATAACAGAATTTGAAACTTTTACTCCAGATTTTGATAAGACTTTCAAAAAAGTTAATTTATTAAAAGTACTTAGTAATTACAAGAACTACAACAATTCAGATAAAATCAAATTGATTTATAGTTATATTAAAAATTTTACAATGAAAGAGCAAGACAGAAAAGAAATGAATATATATCTTGGGAAGAGGGGAATTTCGCAAGAGAGTTCTAAAGATTTTGGATTGCTTAAAGCTAATAAAATAAATGATTTAGTAAATGAATTAAAAGAAATTTTTGGGAAAGATGATTTAATAAAATTCAATATATTAAATGAAAAGGGATATTGGAAATATACTTTATTAACAAAAGATGAAGAGTATATTTATAATGATTCTATAGTTATTTTTATGCACAATATTTATAGTGACAGTCCTACAAATATAGAATTTAAATTTTTTGGTGATAAGACTATAGGTTCAAAAAGAAAAGCTATATCTATGTCTAATTCAGAAGAGTTATACAGTAATTACTATAGTAACATAACTATAGATAATATAAAAAGTGCTGATAAAAAAGATAAGTTCATTTGGTGGAACGAGGGTGCTTTAGATGTTAAGTGTATTAATAGTATGGGTGCTTTGTCAAATGGGTTTATTGGGGCAGGTAAGCACTTTGATAAAAATTTAGGTTTTTTCAAAGATAAAGTACATATTATTTGTCTTGATGAAGACAAAGCAGGGATTAAATCTACTGAAAAATTAGCTAAAAAATTAAAAATGATTGGCTCAAAATATATTTATGTTGCTAATTGGGAAGAAAAATATGGCAATGATATAAATGATTTATTAAACAGTAAGAATCTTGATAAAATCAAATTAACTCTAATGAATTTTACTCTAAATGAAAAAACTAATGAATATGATTTATCTTATGATATCTCTAACACTAAAGCTTTAAATCCATCTATTATAGAAAAAGCATATAAAGAATTAGATACTGCATATAAAGAAGTTTCATTGATAACAGGTCAAGATATTTCAACACTGTATAAAAAAAACGATGAATCTGTATCTAAAAACAATGATATAACTATTCAAAATTCAAAAACAATCAATCCATAAAGGAAATAAAAGTATGAAACAAAATATACCTCCATTTGTTAATTTAGATACAAATAAACATGATAGAGCAAAACAAGAACTAGAAGATAAAAGCTTTACAAAAATAAATAATATTAATTTTATAGATTATAATAATGAAGAAGTTATAAATGAACTTTACATAGGTGATAGAAATACTGAAAATATCACAATTAATAAATTAGCCTATTTAGATGGTATTCAAGAGAATAAAGTTATTAGAAAAGATTTATTTGCAACATTAAAAGATTATAGAGACATTAGTTTATATTCTAATGATGAGACAAATGAAGGTATTAAAATAAGAATGCAAAGGGAGTTTTTACTTGGTGAGAATCCAAGACTTTATATTGGTAATGCAATTACACAAATTCTGAAAAATGTAGAAAAAGAATTTGTGTTAGATGAAAAAACTCAAAAATTTTTCACTGATGCAACACATGAAGATGAAAGAAAAGAATTAATTTTTCAACTTCAAAAAAAACAAGATAAAGCAAATTTAAAATTAATTAAAGCTTTTAATACTTGTGATACATTGTTGCAAGTGTTAGCACAAGCAGAAGCTCATAATAAAGAAGCAAGTAGCTTTAAAACTACAGTAGAGACATTATTGGATTCAAAAATTCATAAAGTTTTTGCTAAAGAACTTATGAACGATGATGTTTTAAACGATGAAGCCAAGAAAGATATATATAATAAAATTAAATTTTTTGATTTTGAAAATTTAAATAATTTAAGTGAAGATGATTATAAAAAAAATAGAAAACTACTTAATAATAATATTTGTAAAGTTCTTACACCTTTTTTAAACAAAGAAGAAATAAAAATATCCCCTAAGTCTAAAGATGATTTCCAAAATATATTACAAGAATTAAATCATAATATTTTCAGCCCTTTAAACATTGAAGCAAAAGATGATATTTATAAATTAATTGTAAATTTCGATTTAAAAAATATAAATAATTATAGCAAAGAAGAGTATAGAGAAAGTAGAGAAAAGCTTAGTAGTGATATTTATAAAATCTTTACACCTTTTGTAGATAAAGAAAAATATTCATCAGATAAAGAATTTAAAAATATTGTAGAGCAGGAAATAGAGAATATAATAGATAATTTAAGTGAAGTAAATAAATTTGAAAATGCACTAAGACAACAAGAAATAAAAATCATTTTAGAAGCAGAGAATATAATAGACAATTTGAGTGAAATAAAAAAAGTAAATACTGATATAAATAAATATACTACATTTGTATCACAATTAAATTCAAAAGTAAAAATGACAAATAACTTTACTTCATTATATCAAGAGTTTAATGATTGCTATGGAATATATGCAAAATTACAAAATATAAATGATTCTATTAATTATATTTCTGATAAAAACAAAGAAGAAATTCAAAGATTAAAAGATAAATATTTTGTTGATAGTGAAAGTGAATTAATTGGTAAGCTTGAATTAGAAAAAGAGTTATTATTAAGAAATGGTAATTCAAAATTATCTTCAATTAGAAATATATTTATTTATGAAAATATAGATAATGTAAATTTCATACAAGATGAAAATGTAAAAAAATCTTTAAAAAAATTTATTGATTCTAACGATTTTGACTTTAATTCAACAGTAAGTGAATGGTATAAGCATAATGTAGGAAGTCACTACTTAAGTGGAGTTGTGAATAATAATATAAATAACATATTTAATTCTAATCAATCAGAGTATCAATATAGCAATCAAGAGAAAGCAGAGATAACACAAATCGTTAGTAAAAATATTTCTAAAATGATTCAAGATAATGTAAAAGAATTAAAAAAAGAAGATGGTACTTTTAATGCTTCTGTTGCAAATAGTATTTTTAATAATTTTCATAAGAAAAACTATGAAGATATAATTAACAATTTTATAATCAAACCAAAAGAAAATGATAATTCATTTATTAAAGATTTCAAAGAAGATTTATCAAAAGCACCAAAACCAAATTTTAAATTTAATATAGATAAGAGCTTACAAGATAATATTGTTGATGTTATGAATTTCAATAACTTAACTGAAAATATACAAATAAAAAGTACTATAGGTGATAGTGATGAAATTGAAAAGATAGCTAATCAAACTATAAATAATAGCGGATTAAAAGATTTTGCTAAAGAAATACATGATTTTGAAATGAATATTGATAATGCTAGAAATGGTGAATTAAAAAAAGATTTACCACTAGATGAGCATATAAGAAATCTTGCTACTAAAAAGTATGATAACTTAGCTAACAGTTTATTGTCAAATGGAGTAAATAAGTTGTTTTTTTCTCAACAAACATTTAATGATTTTAGCCTTTGTGTTAAAGGAGCTAGTGTAAAAAAAACTAGCATGGAAACAAAATTAGGTACTCTTGATGGGTGTGTGCAAAAATATACACAAAAGATAGAACAAGATTCTAAAGAACTTTTATCAAAAGTAGTTCAATCTCAACAAGGACTAGGAGCAGTAAATCCATTTGCAGGTTTTATGGAAATTGTTGCGATTTATAAGCAGATAGAAGCAAAGAAAATAAAAAAGAGAACAGAACAAATAATAGCTCAAATAAATACTATCGCTATTGAAGTAGGTTCTGCAACTACAGATTTAGAAAGAAGAGCTAGGGTATATATGGTTCATGCGGAAGATAATGCAAATGTTTATATGACTGCTGTGCATGATAAAGAAAAACACATGTTATCAAGTGAATTTAAACAAGAATATATGGCTAAAGCAATAGTTGATGCTATTGATTATGAAAGCTTAAGTAAGTATGGCTTTGATTATGAAAGTTTTGTTAAAGATACAGAAAACTTGATAGATAATAATTTAAAAATGAGTAATATAGTTCTTAATGGATTAAAAGATTTAGATAATGAATCTTTTAAAAGTTCTTTAAATACTTCTAAAGAAATATTAGAAGAGCAGGGGATAGATTTAAATGACATTAATAGCTATAAAGATTTAGAGAATTTACAATTGAATGATAATGTACTTGATAAGATAGCAAAGAAAAGTTCATTAGATATAAAAATAGAATCTTTATCTGCTAATTTAAAATTAAAAGACAAAAAAAGAAAAACTATTTACAAGTCAGATATAACTACAGAACAAGTTAGAAGATTAGATGCTATACAAAAAAAGATAGTAGAGTTTGAATTAAATAATGAAAATAAATCATTACAAGAGATTATTCGAGATATTAGAATAAATCCAGATAATGCAATTTTTAATAAATTTAACAATAATATAAAATATAGTGAAGATGATATATCAAAATATTTATTAAAAGAATGGTTAGATGAAAACCAAATAGGATATGAAGAGTTTGAAAATACAATATCAAAAGGATATCTTGATATTGAGAATGACAAAAATAAGCTTATATTAAAAGCAGTAATAGAAAATTTAGAAGAACAAAAAGAGTTTTTAAATAAACAGGAAAAATCTTTAATAGACAAGAAGCAAGAATTTTCTGAATTACAAAATAGGTTTAAGCATTATGATTCATATTCAAAAGAACTGGGAGAAGATAAAGATTTTATTAGATATCAAAAATTACAAAATGAGATAGCTGAAATAGAGAGTAGTTTTTCTGTTCATATTAGACCAGAAGACAGAATACAAAAGACTATCGAAGAGGTAAAAAGCTTATTCACAAATGATAAAAAACCATTAGAAAAAAGAAATATACTAGGCAATGCTATCAATATTTTATCAAGAAGTGGACATAGTGTTGAAAATATACAGTCTCTTAAAAACTGTTTATCTGCTGATACTGAATATTCAAAAGATAATACGAGTGGAGATAAATCTATTATAGGTTTTGCTCTTGGTAAAAAAGGCTATCATCTAAAAATAAATAAAGAATCTAAAGAATCTAAAATAAGATATCAAAATGATTCACTAAAAAAATATTTTGAAAAACTTGATTATAGAAGTGATTCAGAGCTTTTAAAAGGTACAGATGAAGAGAACTCAATAACAAGCTTAGAAACTTGGAGTAACACTTTAGATTCTGCAAATGATACTTTACATAATAATCAAAGTATATCAAATACTAATAGAGATATTGAAACAGTTAGAGAAACTATACAAAAAAGTAATAATTTATATAAACAAAAGAGTACTCCAGAGCATTTTGCTAATAAAGTAAAAAGTATGTTTAGCTAAGATAAAAAGGATAGATAAGTGAACAAAAATAAAAATCTTTTTATTATTGAATCAAATATAGGGATTCATCATTCTATAAACGATAAATTTGAAGCAGATATTTTAAGCTTTACATTTTTACCACTAGGCAAAAAAGAAGGTACTAATTTTAATAAATATAATTATGCTTATTTAATGCCAAAAAAAATAAATCCTTTAAAATTAAATTCATTAAATATATTTATAGATGACTTGGCTAGTTTTATTAAAGAAAATAAATATCAGTATATTTTCATAGGAACAGATTTAGATATAACAGGAAACTTTTCAGCTAGAATAATATATGATTATTTAACTTCTAATAATTTTTCAAACAATCAA
>RRZT011241911.1_pt1 | contig 17823 bp, 17 predicted proteins | sample 2165551 | NCBI WGS metagenome assembly RRZT01 (sample SAMN10456910, study PRJNA506462) | wastewater metagenome | biome: wastewater; feature: sludge; material: wastewater sludge; isolation source: wastewater sludge with Escherichia coli K12::gfp cells carrying plasmid... | place: USA: Moscow, Idaho...
CCGCTGGACGGCCTCAAGCCCGGCGGCGTGTTCATCCTGCAAGCCAGCGGCAACGATCCGGACGCCGTGTGGGCCAGCATTCCGGCCCTGCGGCAGCGCGAAATCGTCGACCGCGGCATCCGCGTGTTCTTCCTCGACGGCTTCTCGATCGCCCGCGACGAAGCCAGCAACCCGGAACTGCAACTGCGCATGCAGGGCAATGCCTTCCAGGGTGCCTTCTTTGCCGCCTCGCCGCTGATGGCCCGCGCCAGCCTTGATGAAACCCGCCTGTTCAGCGCCATCGAAGAGCAGCTGCGCCACAAGTTCGGCGCCAAGGGCGAGCGGGTGGTGACCGACAACCTGCGCGTGGTGCGTCGCGGCTTTGACGAAACCCGCGAGATCACCGACATGCCGCTGCACAGCGCCGGCTCGCCGCGCGCGCTGCCCAACGCCCCGGCCATGCTCGCCGCCCGCCCGGCTGCCGAGCCGGCCTTGGGTGACATCCACCGCTTCTGGCAGCGTACCGGCGCCTACTACACCGCCGGCTGCGGCTCGGACCGCCCGGCCGATCCGTTCCAGGCCTTGTCGCTGCTGCCGCCGGTCACCGGCCTGATGCGCGACATGACGCAGATCCGCTTTGAATACCCGCACTGGCAGCCGGAAAAATGCACGGCCTGCGGCAAGTGCTACACCGTCTGCCCGGACTCGGCCCTGCCCGGTCTGGTGGTGAAGCCGGGTGACCTGCTGGCCACCCTGGTCCGCCGCATCGAAACCGGTGGCACGCCGACCGTGCACCTGCGCCGGGTCAGCCGCAAGCTGGAAACGCTGCTGCACGATGCCTGTGACAAGGGCGGCTGCGACACGCACATCGGCACGGCGCTGGAAAGCGCCATCGCGCAGCTCCTGGCCGACATGCCGGCCAGCGACTCGCGTCCGGGCCTTGAGCGCGAACTGGAACTGCTGCGCACCGAGCTGGGCAACTTCGACTTTGCCATCACCGCGCCGTACTGGAAGGTGCGCGAAAAGCAGAATCCGGGCAGCGGCGGCCTGTTTGCCCTGACGCTGAATCCGGCCACCTGCAAGGGCTGCATGGCCTGCATCAACGTGTGCAAGGACGGCGCACTGTCGGCCCAGCCGCAGGACGACATCGCCATTGCCCGCATGCGCGAGCACTGGAACCTGTGGCGCGACCTGCCCAACACGCCGCCGGAATTCGCCCGCATCAGCGATCTGGACAACAAGATCGGCGCACTGGAAACCCTGCTGCTCGACAAGCGCAACTACGGCTCGATGGCCTGTGGCGACGGCGCCTGTCTCGGCTGCGGCGAAAAGACCGCCATCCACCTGTTCACCTCGACCGTCAGCGCCCTGATGCAGCCGCGCGTCGAGCGCCAGGTCAAGCGCCTGAAAGACCTGATCGCCCGCCTGGAAACCCAAGTGCGCCACCAGCTGGTGGCCGGAGTCGACCTGTCGGATGCCGGCGCGCTGGCCGATGCCAGCCTGGCAGTTCCGGACGGCGACCTGACGCTGTCGCGGCTGGCCGACCTGCTCGACAGCGGCCATGAAACCACGCTGGTCGACCGAACCTGGCTGAAGGAAATGGGCCAGCTGCTGGCCAGCCTGCGCGATCTGGTCTGGCGCTACGAATCCGGCCCGTCCGGCAACGGCCGCGCCACCATGGGTGCGGTCAACTCGACCGGCTGCACGTCAGTCTGGGCTTCGTCGTGGCCGTACAACCCCTATCCGTTCCCGTGGTCGTCGCATCTCTTCCAGGACAGCCCGTCGATGGCACTGGGCCTGTTTGAAGGCCACATGGTGCGCATGGCCGAAGGCTTCCGCGCCATCCGCCGCGCCGAAGACGTGCTGGCCGGCGAAGCCGTGACCCCGGAAAAGGCCCGCTTCTACCAGCGTTTCGGCTGGCACGACTTCAGCCACGAAGAGTGGCAGCTGTGCCCGCCGGTGGTGGCGATCGGCGGTGACGGCGCCATGTACGACATCGGCTTCCAGAACCTGTCACGGGCCTTGGCTTCCGGCACCCCGATCAAGGTGCTGGTGCTGGATACGCAGGTGTACTCCAACACCGGCGGCCAAGCCTGTACCTCGGGCTTTATCGGCCAGGTGGCCGACATGTCGCCGTACGGCAAGGTCGGCCGCGGCAAGCAGGAAATCCGCAAGGAAATCGGCCTGATCGCCATGGCCCACCGGACCAGCTACGTGCTGCAATCGGCCGTCAGCCACATTCCGCACCTCCTCGGCGGCTTCATCGACGGCCTCAACAGCCAGCGCCCGGCGCTCTTCAACATCTACGCCGTCTGCCCGGCCGAACACGGCGTGCCGGACGACGCCATGGATCGCCAGTCGCGGCTGGCCGTGGAATCGCGCGCCTATCCGGTCTTCCGTTTCAATCCGGATGCCGGCCCGCTGATCGGCGATGCGCTGGATCTGGAAGGCAACCCGGAGCTGGACGCCGACTGGCCGATGACCGAGCTGGCAGGACAGGACGAAAACGGCCGGCCGGTCCGGGTGAAAAAGCCGTTCACCTTTGCCGACTTTGCCTTTACCGAGGCGCGCTTTGCCAAGCACTTCCATCCGCTCAAGCCGGCCGATGCCGAGGCCGGGCTGATCCCGTTTGCCGATCTGGTCGCCCTGCCGGAATCCGAGCGCGAAGGCCGCGTGCCGTACATCGAGGTGCTGCGCAGCTCCGGCCGCATCGAGCGTGTGGCCGTCAGCGACAGCATCGTGCGTTCGGCCGATGACCGCCTGCGCTTCTGGCGCCAGCTGCGTGCCCTGTCCGGGCAGGAGCAGACCGGCAGTCTGGACGCTGCCGTGGCCCAGGCCCGCCAGGACATGGCGCGCCAGCTCTCCGATGCGCTGCTGTCGCTCGCAGGTGCGGCACCGCTGGCCGCCACGGCCGGCAGCCCTGCCGGCATGCCGGCGGCGGTTCCGGCAGCCCGTCCGGCAACGGACTTCGAGCCGGCGTGGATTGACCCGGCCGACTGTACCGCCTGCGACGACTGCACCCGCCTCAACGGCAAGGCCTTTGCCTACGGAGCCGACGGCAAGGCGACAGTGGTGAACCCGACGGCAGCCAGTTATGCCGAGCTGGTGCGCGCGGCCGAGCAATGCCCGGCTGCCTGCATCCATCCGGGTACGCCGGCCAATCCGGCCGAGCCGGGGGTGGCCGCACTGGTCGAACGCGCCAGGCGCTTTGCGTAAGGACAGGCCATGAAGCTCCTCGACGCAGTTTTTGCGCCGATGCACGATGACCACGGCAAGGCCCGCACGGCGGGCCTGCCGATCCGCCGCCTGCCCTTTCCCGCACGTGTGACCGTGCCGCTTGCCCAGCATATCGGCAAGCCGGCCCGCGCCATCGTGCGGACCGGGCAGCGGGTGGAGCGTGGCGAGCTGGTCGCCGAAGCCGACGGCTTCGTGTCGATCCCGCACCACGCGCCGGTCAGCGGCACGGTGGAGTCCATCGGGCTCATCAGCACTCTGTCGGGTGCCAGCACCACGGGCATCGTCATCCGCACCGATCCGGCCAGCATGCAGTGCCGCCAGCCCCTGCCGCCGGCCGGCGATCCGCTGGACTGGTCGCCGGTGGAACTGGCTTCGGCGGTGCAGGCCACCGGTCTGGTCGGCCTTGGCGGCGCGGCGTTTCCGACCCACGTGAAGATGAGTCCGCCCAAGGAGGCCGTGCTTGATACGCTGGTGGTGAACGGCTGCGAGTGCGAGCCCTTCCTGACGGCCGACCATCGGGTGATGATCGAGCGCACTGCCGGGCTCATGGCCGGCATCCGCTACGCCATGCATGCCGTGGGCGTGTCGCGGGCGCTGATCGGCGTGGAGGACGACAAGCCCGAGGCGATTGCCGCCATCAAGGCGCTGCTGCCGGCCGACCGCAGCATCGGCTGCCGGGTGCTGCCGACCCGCTATCCGCAAGGTGCGGAAAAGATGCTGATCCACTCGCTGCTGCAACGCGAAGTGCCGTCCGGCAAGCTGCCGGCTGATGTCGGCGTGGTGGTCAACAACGTCGGCACGCTGGCGATGCTGGGCGAGCTGCTGCCGCAACGCGCCGGGCTGATCGAGCGGGTGGTGACGGTATCCGGCCCGGGCGTGCGCCAGGCCGGTAACTACCTGATACCGCTGGGCACACGCATCGGTGACGTGCTGCGTCATGCCGGCATGGAATCGGGCGAAATGGAGGTGATCCTCGGCGGGCCGATGATGGGCATGAGCGCGCCGTCACTGGACATTCCGGTGACCAAGGGCATGTCCGGCATCCTGGTGTTTCCGGTCGGCTCGCTGCCCGAACGCCACCGCCAGCCGTGCATCCGCTGCGGCCAGTGCATCGATGCCTGTCCGATGGGGCTGAATCCGTCGCTGCTGGGCCGGCTGGCCGGCAAGCAGGAGTATTACCTGACGGCCCGTCACGGCGTGCTCGACTGCATCGAATGCGGCGCCTGCACCCTGAGTTGCCCGTCCGGCATTCCGCTGGTGCAGTACCACCGCATGAGCAAGTCCATTCTCAGACAGCGGAGGCATTCATGAAAAAGCTGCCGACCCGGCTGTACCTGCACTCCTCACCACACCTGGTGACCGGGCACGACACGCCCAAGATCATGCGCCACGTGGTGTATGCGCTGCTGCCCGTAACGCTGTGGGCCATCTGGCAGTTCGGCACCAGTGCCTTCCTGCTGGTGCTGACGGTGGTGCTGAGCTGCGTGCTGACCGAGCGCCTGATCCTGCGCCACCCGGCCGCGCCGCGCGACATGAGCGCGGTGATCACCGGCCTCACCCTGGCGCTGACCCTGCCGCCGGCCCTGCCGCTGTGGATGGGTGCGGTGGCCGGCATCGTGGCCATTGCGCTGGGCAAGCTGCTGTTTGGCGGGCTGGGCTCCAACGTGTTCAACCCGGCGCTGGTCGGACGGGCCTTTGTGCAGGCGAGCTTTCCCGCCGCCATGACCACCTGGACCCCCGCAGGGGCGGCCGGCCGGTTTACCGAGCTGATTCCGTCCACGCTGGCCCTGCCCTTCACCAGCCCGGATCCGGTGGCCGCGTGGGCCGCAGCCCGGCTGGACGGCTTTGCCGGTGCCACGCCGCTGGCGGCATGGAAATTTGCCGGCGAACTGCCAGGCCAGGGACACTTTTTGCTGTCGCCCGGCGTCAGCGGTTCGCTGGGTGAGACATCGGCGTTGCTGATCGTGGCATGCGGCCTCTACCTTGCCGTGCGCGGCATGCTCAACTGGCGCATTCCGCTGGCTGTCCTGCTGGGTGCAGCACTGGTCAGCACCGCCTTCGGCCCGTTTCCGGACATCGGCAACGGCGTGCTGTTCGTGCTCACGTCGGGCGGCCTGATGTTCGGTGCCTGGTTCATGGCCACCGACATGGTGACCGCACCGATCACCCGTCGCGGCATGTGGGTGTACGGACTGCTGATCGGTGCGCTGATCGTCACCATCCGTTTCTGGGGCGGTGCATCCGAAGGCGTGATGTACGCCATCCTGCTGGCCAATGCCCTGGTGCCGCATATCGAGGCCCTGACCCAGCCGCGCCATTACGGACGCAAGCCACTCTGGAGGCGCTCATGAGTACGGCGAAGCAGGAAAGCAGCAGCCGCATGATCCTGGTGCTCGGCGGCATTGCGCTGCTGTGCGGCATGCTGATCGTGCTGGCCGACGAACTGAGCCGGCCCTTTGTCGAGGCCAACCGCCGCCACGCCATCGAAACGCTGGCGCGCCAGGTGGTACCGGCCAGTACGGTGACGATTACACCTTATGTGCTGGCCGACGACCGGCTGGTGGCAGACACCTCGCCCGACATCAAGGGCCAGCGCCTGCTGGCGGCCTACGATGCCGGCGGCGAGCTGGTCGGCGTGGCCGCCGAAGCGGCAGCCCGCGGCTATGCCGATCTGGTGCATCTGGTGTACGGCTATGACCCGGTCCGCGAAACCATCACCGGCTTTGCCGTGGTCAAGATGGCCGAAACACCGGGGCTGGGCGACAAGATCCTGACCGACAAGGGTTTTCTGGCCAACTTCCCGAACCTGGATGCCCGGCTGTCGGCAGACGGGGCAGCGCTGGCCAATCCGATCGTGACCGTGGGGCACGGCAAGAAAACCGACCCGTGGCAGATCGACGCCATTGCCGGCGCCACGGTGACTTCACGGGCCGTGGGCGCCGCGCTCAACCAGGGCGCGGGCAAGCTGCTGCCGCAGCTGCGCCGGCACCTTGAAACGCTCAGGAGGAACAAGCCATGAGTGAAGCGGACAACAAGGCCGGGCTGGCTCCCGGCACCTTTTCCGAAGGGCTGTGGCGCAACAATCCGGTCTTCGTGATGCTGCTGGGCATGTGTTCGGTGCTGGCGGTGACCAATTCGGCCGTCAACGCGCTGGCCATGGGGCTGTCCACCACGTTTGCCCTGGTGGCGTCAGCGGCCATGGTGTCGGGGCTGCGCCGGCTGATTCCGCGGCCGGTGCGCATCGCGACCTACGTGGTGATCATCGCCACCTTCGTGACACTGATCGACTACGCCATCCAGGTGATCAGCCTTGCGCTCTACAACGCGCTGGGCGCATTCATCCAGCTGATCGTGGTCAACTGCCTGATCCTCGGCCGCGCCGAGGCGCATGCTTCCAAAAACCGGGTGTGGCCGGCGGTGGTCAATGCGCTGGGGATGGGGCTGGGCTTTACCCTGGCGCTGCTGGCGATGGGCACGGTGCGCGAAATCCTCGGCAGCGGCAGCCTCTTCGGCGTGCGGCTGTTCGGCGAAAGCTTTGCCCCGTGGGTGATCATGGTGCTGCCGCCAGGTGGTTTCTTCGTACTGGGCGGCTGGCTCTTGCTGTTCAGCATCATCAAGCATCGCCGTCAGGCGCGGCAGCAACAGCTGGAGGTGCAGCATGTCCACTGAACCGCTGTGGTCGATTTTCCTGAATGCAGCCATCGTCAACAATTTCGTGCTGGCACTGTTTCTGGGCATCTGCCCGTTCCTGGGGGTATCGAGCAAGCTGCGGACCGCATCCTGCATGGGCGCGGCCACGCTGTTCGTGATGCTGATCTGCGCCCTGTGCGCCTGGGCCATCAATCTGGCGCTGGCGTGGCTGGGGCTGGAAAGCCTGCGGCTGATTGCGTTCATTACGGTGATTGCCTCGACCGTGCAGCTGGTGGAAATGGTGATCCGCCGCTTCAGCCCGGCCCTGTTTGAAAGCCTGGGGATCTTCCTGCCGCTGATCACCACCAACTGCGCGGTGCTGGGCCTCGCGCTGTTCCAGACAGCACGCCAGTATTCGCTGTTGCAGTCACTGGTGTTTGCCCTGGGGGCGGGTGCCGGCTTTACACTGGCGCTGGTGCTGATGGCCGGGCTGCGCGAACGCCTGAGCCTGGCCGAAGTACCCGACGTCAGCCAGGGAGCGGCCCTGAGCCTGATGCTGGCCGGCATGCTGGCACTGGCGTTCATGGGCTTCAGCGGTCTGGGAGCCTGAGCCATGCTGGGACTGAAAATGCTGGGAGCCGGCGCGCTGGTGGCCCTGCTTCTGGGTATCTGGGTGGTGGTGGACCGGCACTGGCAGCGCCGCTGCCGGCCGGGTGCCGAACCCGGCAGTTCCGGCTGCCACGACTGCCAGCAGCACGACTGCCCGAGCCGCCGCAGCTGATCCCGGCGTTTGATCCACTTTTTTCCGGTATTTGACGATGCACGCAGAACTTCTCGCTTTTCTTGACCAGAACCAGATTCCCTATCAGCGCTTCAGCCATCCGCCCGTGTTTACCTGCGAGGAAGCCCGCCAGGTGGCGCCGGACCTGCCGGGCGCCGATACCAAAAACCTGTTCCTGCGCGACGGCAAGGGCAAGCGCCACTTTCTGGTGACGGTGCCGGACCACAAGTCGGTCAACCTCAAGGCGCTGTCGGCTGCGCTGGAAGTGAAAAACCTGACTTTTGCCTCGCCCGAGCGCCTGCTGCGTTTTCTGGGCGTGACGCCGGGTGCGGTGACCCTGCTGGGAGTGTTCAACGACAGCGAACGGGCGGTCGAGGTCGTGCTGGACACCGAGCTGTGGGACAGCGACGCCATCCTGGCACACCCGCTGGTCAATACCGAGACACTGTCGATCCCGACTCCGGGACTGATGCGCTTTCTGGAGCTGAGCGGACACCCGCCGGTCCGCTTGTCCGTGCCGCAGCCAGAGGCTGCCTGACCGGTGACACGGGCAGCATTTCGGTTATGCTCTCGCGCTTTTGCCGCAGGAGAAACCGATGTCTGATGCTGCCCGGTTCTGGAATCCGCGTTTTGCCGCCGGAGAATACGTTTACGGCACCGATGCCAATGCCTTTTTGCGCGAGGAGGCACACCGCCTGCCGGCTGGCGGCCGGGTGCTGAGTCTGGGAGAGGGCGAAGGGCGCAATGCCGTGTTCCTGGCCAGCCAGGGCTGGCAGGTGACGGGCGTGGATGCGTCAGCCGAAGGGCTGGCCAAGGTGGCGCGACTGGCACAGGTCCGTGGCGTGCCGGTGGCAACCATTGAGGCCGATCTTGAAGAATGGAGCATTCCGGCCGGCAGCTGGGACGGCATCGTGTCGGTGTTCTGCCATTTGCCGCCGGCCTTGCGCCAGCGGGTGCTGCGCCAGGCTGTCGACGGGCTCAGGCCCGGCGGTGTCCTGCTGCTGACGGGCTACACGCCGCGACAGCTGGCATTCGGCACCGGCGGCCCGAAAGAAACCGCCCTGCTCAACGAACCGGCAGACCTGCGGGCCGATCTGGCCGGACTGGACATCCTGCGTTGCGAGGAAGTGGAACGCGACATCTGCGAAGGCCGCCTGCATACCGGACGCGCCGCCGTGGTGGAGCTGGTGGCGCGCAAGCCGGCCTGACGGGTCTGCCGGGGGTCAGCGGAACGGATTCCAGCTCTGGTCCCCCAGCCGCTTCATCCGGTAATAGCAGGCGTTGGCCCGCATGCAGAAGAGCATCTGCGAACCGGCCGCGATGGCCTTGAGGCCCCGGAGCGGATCAAAGCCGGCAAGGATCAGCACGCCTTCGATCACCACGCCCACCGCCAGGCAGAAGCCCAGGAGCCCCAGCCCCTTGCGCCACATGCCCTTCCACAGGAAATACAGTATTCCGAGGAACAGCGCCGGCGCGTTGTAGGTGAGCGCGACCCGCTCGCGCCATTCAAGCTGGTTGATGTACCGGGGGCTGGTGCCGCCAGCCTGGTCGAACAGGTCGAACTTGGCCTGCCATGTTTCGGACACGGCAGCATTCTGATTCTTTTGGGATTTTTCCTGTTCCGCTTCAAGCATTTCTCATGACTTTCAATGCGTTGTAACCGGATGTAGCTTGACACAGACCCGGGGCAGCGCAGCTTGCGGTACGTCAAGGGCAGGCGGACGGATCAGCCCCGGGGCGATGGATCGTCCTGACGGCACCACACGCCGTGCTCCAGCCGCTCCAGCGGACGGAAGTTGGTCTTGTAGGCCATCTTGCGGCAGTCGGCGATCCAGTAGCCGAGGTAGAGGTAGGGCAGGTCCAGCTGCCGGGCCAGCCGGATCTGCCAGAGCACGTTGTAGGTACCGAAGCTCGCGCGAGGCTCGTCCGGGTCGTAGAAGGTGTAGACCGCCGATACGCCGTCTTCCAGCCGGTCGATCAGGCTGACCATGCACAGCCGGTTGCCGTCGCGGAATTCGGCCAGCCAGCTTTCCACCCCGCTTTTGAGGATGAACTCGCTGTATTGCTGGCGGCTGTCGTCTTCCATGCTGCCGCCCTTGTGCCGCGACAGCTGGTAGCGCCGGTAGAGCCGGTAATGCTCTTCGTCAAACTCCAGCGGCAGCAAGCGCACCGACAGGCCGCAGTGACGGCGCCAGGCCCGTTGCTGGCTGCGACCGGGCGTGAACTCGGCCACCGGCACCCGCACCGAGATGCAGGCCTGGCAGGCATCGCAATAGGGACGGTAGGTAAACAGGCCGCTGCGGCGGAAACCGATCCGTACCAGCTGGCTGTAAACGCCTGCGTCGATCGACTCGGCCGGCATGGCCACCTGCGAACGGGCCTGCCGGTCCGGCAGGTAGCTGCAGGCATACGGTGCCGTCGCATAAAAACGGACGGTCAGCATGGCATGGTTGTCACGCAAGCTCATTGCAGTGGGACCAGCGCCACAGATCGGGCGGAGCAGGTTGGGCAGTCAGTGTGTTGACTGTAGCAACAAAGTCGCTCCGGGGAATTTCGCGCCCGCCGAACCGCGCAAGATGGGCCGTGTGCATCTGGCAGTCGATCATGTCGATGCCGTGGCCGGCAAAGCGGCGCATCAGGTGCGCAAAGGCGATCTTGGATGCATCCGGTGCCTGCGCGAACATGGATTCTCCGTAGAACATGCGGCCGATCATCACGCCGTAAAAGCCGCCTGCCAGCTGGCCGTCGATCCAGGTTTCGACCGAGTGCGCCAGCCCCAGCCGGTAAAGCTGGCTGTACGTACTGATGATTTCCGGGGTGATCCAGCTCGCCGGTCGTGCCGGTGTGGGGGCCGCACAGGCGCGGATCACCGAACCGAATGCCCGGTCGACCGTGACGGTGTACCGGCGGTGGCGCAGCACTTTTTCCAGCGAGCGCGGGACATGAAGCTCCGCGGGATACAGCACCATGCGCGGATCAGGCGACCACCACAGCACCGGCTCACCCGGGTTGAACCACGGGAAAATGCCCCGGCGGTATGCCGTCACCAGCCGGGAAACCGGCAGGTCGGCACTGGCTGCCAGCAGACCGGAAGGTTCGGTCAGGGCCTGCTCGACGGGAGGAAACGGCTCATCCTCGTCCAGCCAGGCAATCATGGCTGCGACTGGCTGGGACCGGAATCAGCGGCAGGTTCGGCCGGGTGACAGTGCTGGCAGTCACCCTTGAGGCAGCGACCATAGAGATAGAGCGAGTGATCGACGATTTCAAAACCGTAGCGGGCGGCGATGCGCTCCTGCAAGGCCTCGAGTTCCGGGTCGTAAAACTCGACCACCTGCCCGCACTCCATGCACACGATGTGGTCATGGTGATGGCCCTGGTTGAGTTCGTAGACTGCCCGGTCCGACTCGAAATGGTGCCGGGTCAGGATGCCGGCCTGCTCGAACTGGGTCAGCACGCGGTAAACCGTTGCCAGCCCCACGTCGATCTTGTCGTTGATCAGCCGGCGATAGACATCCTCGGCCGACAGGTGATCCTGCGGATTGCTCTCGAACAGGTTGAGTATCTTGAGCCGGGGGCCGGTGGCCTTCAGGCCGATGCTCTTGAGTTGCTGCGCTTGGTTCATTGCTCTCGGATGTCGTGTGCGTCAACGCTTTTAAGCTATCATATCGGCTTTTCGCGCACCTCCCAAGACTGCTGCCATCCATGCTCAAGCTCGCGCCTCTCGTCGTCACCCTACTTCTGTCGGCCTGCAGCATGCCAGGCTTCCTGTCGCCGCATACCATCGACATCCAGCAAGGGAATGTCGTCACGCAGGATGCGGTCGACAAGCTGCGTCCCGGCATGACCCGCGCCCAGGTCCGCTTCGTTCTGGGCACACCGCTCCTGACCGACATGTTCCATGCCCAGCGCTGGGATTACGTGTTCCAGATCCGCCGGGAAGGCCAGCTGCGCGAAGAAAAGCGCTTTACCGTCTACTTTGACGGCGACCGGCTGACCCGCTGGGAAGGCGACACCTTCCCGCCGCGCCGCGCCGACCTGGCGGTTCCTGATGCCGCCGCCACTCCCGACACCCCGGCCCCGGCGGCCGCTACCGGAGCCACCAATCCATGAGTGATCTGCGCCTTGTCATCGCCGGTTGCGGCGGCCGCATGGGCCGCGCACTGATCGAAGCCGTCACCAGTACTCCCGGCGTCGTGCTTGCCGGCGCGCTCGAGCGCGCCGAAAGCCCGCTGGTCGGCCAGGATGCCGGCCTGCCGCTGGGCCTGACCACCGGCGTCCGCGTCAGCCACGATGTCGATGCGGCCCTCGCCCAAGCCGATGCCCTGATCGACTTCACCCGCCCGGAAGCCACCCTCGCCTACCTCGCAGCCTGCCGCCGCCACAAGGTCAACATGATCATCGGCACCACCGGCTTTGACGATGCAGGCAAGACCGCCATCCGCGACGCCGGACAGGAAATCGGCATCGTGTTCGCTCCCAACTTCTCGGTGGGCGTCAACCTGACCTTCAAGCTGCTCGACCTCGCTGCCCGCGTACTCAACGAAGGCTACGACATCGAAATCATCGAGGCGCATCACCGCCACAAGGTCGACGCACCGTCCGGCACCGCACTGCGCATGGGTGAAGTCGTGGCCGATGCCCTCGGGCGCGACCTGAAAACCTGCGCGGTCTACGGCCGCGAAGGCGTCACCGGCGAACGCGATCCCGGCACCATCGGCTTTGCCACGGTTCGCGCCGGCGATGTGGTGGGTGACCACACCGTGCTCTTTGCCACGCCGGGCGAGCGGGTGGAAATCACCCACAAGGCCTCCAGCCGCCTGACCTTCGCCAATGGCGCCGTCCGCGCCGCGCGCTGGCTTGGCAAACGTCATGGCCAGTTCGACATGCAGGATGTCCTGGGCCTGCGCTAAGGTGCCGGTCATTCCCGCTTTCGCCGCCCGCGCACTCCACGCGGGCGGTGGTGTTTGAGCCATGCCGATTGCCCCTGCCCGACTGGCCCTTATCCTCACCGGCTTCCTGCTGCTGGTTTCTCTCGCCTCCCTGCTGCTGGGCGCCGGAGCGACCATTGACGAGCTGTGGCACGGTGATCCATTCGCCTGGTCGCTGGTCCTGCAACTGCGGGCACCCCGGCTGGTACTGGCCCTGGCGGCCGGCAGCCTGCTGGCCCTGTGCGGCGCCAGCCTGCAGGCGCAGTTCCGCAACCCGCTGGCCGAACCCGGCCTGATCGGCGTCTCGGCCGGTGCCGCCCTCGGCGCCGCACTGGCCCTTGCTGCCAGCGCACCATTCTGGCTGGTGCTGCCGGCCAGTCTGGCCGGCGCACTGACCGCCACCCATCTGGCGCAGCGACTGGCCGGGCACAGCGGCAATGCCACCGAACTCCTGCTGGCCGGCGTGGCCATCAACGCTTTTGCCGCCGCCCTGCTCACGCTCGTCATCAGCTTTGCCGACGACCAGAGCCTGCGCGGCATCACGTTCTGGCTCATGGGCAGCCTGGCGCTGGCCGACTGGCCCCTGGCTGCCGGTCTGGCACTGGTTGCCGTCACCGGACTGACTCTGCTGTGGCCGCGCTGGCGCCTGCTCAATGCCCTGCTGCTGGGAGAGCGGACAGCGTTTCATGCCGGATTTGCCGTGGCGCGCGAACGCCGCATGCTGGTCTGGCTGACGGCGACCCTGGTTGCCCTGACGATTTCGCTGACCGGAGGCATCGGCTTTATCGGCCTGATTGTCCCGCAGCTGGTGCGCCGGCTCTCCGGCGGACATTACCGCCAGTTGCTGCCGCTCTCGGCGCTCGGCGGAGGGCTGCTGCTGGCACTGGCTGACCTGCTGGCCCGGCTGGCCGTAGCACCGGCCGAACTGCCGGTCGGCGCCATCACCAGTCTGGCCGGCGCGCCGTTTTTCCTGTGGCTGCTGCGCCAGCGCCGGGGGCTGCGCTGATGCTGCTGCGGGCCGGGAATCTGACGCTAGGCCGCCACGGCCGGACGCTGATCCGGTCGCTCAGCCTGTCGCTGACCCCGCACCAGCTGGTGGCCGTGCTGGGACCGAACGGCGCGGGCAAATCCACGCTGCTTGGCCTTCTGGCCGGGGAAACGCCAGCCGATGACGGCTCGCTCACGTGGCAGGGCCAGCCGCTGGCGGGTTTCTCGCCTGCCGAACTGGCACGCCGGCGCGCCTACCTGATGCAGCAGCATGAAAGTGCACCGGGCCTGAGCGGCCGTGACGTGGTGGAAATCGGCCTGTTTGCCCATGGCGACCCGCGCGCCCATCAGACAGCCTGCCGGCAGGCCGTCGAACTGGCTCAGGCCGCCACCTTGCTGCCGGCGGCCTACGACACGCTGTCCGGTGGCGAACAGGCACGGGTGCAGTTTGCCCGCGTGCTGGCGCAGGTGCTGGCCGGCTCCGGCGAGCGCCTGCTGCTGCTTGACGAGCCGACCGCAGCGCTTGATCCCGCTCACCAGGAACACCTGCTGGCCACTTGCCGGCAACTTTGCCGCACGTTGCCGCTGGCCGTGGTGGTGGTCCTGCACGACCTCAACCTGGCAGCCCGCCACGCCGACCGGGTGGTATTGCTCGACCAGGGCCGGCTGGTAGCCGATGCCGCACCGGCCGAGGCGCTGACGCCGGCACGCATCGAGGCGGTATTCGGCCAGCGGGTGCATGTGCTGCCGCACCCGGACATCCCGTCCCTGCCGGTCTTCGTGCCCCGCTATCCGGCCTGATCCCCTCTTCGCCGTTTGTCCTGTGCCCGGCCCGTCCGGCGGCAGACTCCATTACAGGCTGCTAGCTTGGAGCAACAGCCGCATTGCACCTGCATGCCCGTACGGGCAAGCCAGGATTGCGGCCGATCCTTCTGGTATTTGCCGTTCTGCTGGAGCCTGGCCATGCACCGACCGCCTGCCGCCCGATGATCACCTGTCGTCCCGTCCTGTGTCCTGACCGCCCTGCTGCTGGCAGGCTGCAACAAGCCGGCCGAAACGCCGGCCGTGCCGCCACAGGTGGTCAAGGCCATGACGGTGACCCGCCAGGACGTGCCGATTGATTTTCCCTTCGTGGCCACGACCGAGAGTTCGCAGAATGTCGAAATCAACGCCCGCGTCACGGGTTACCTGGAGCGCAAGACCTACGACGAAGGCGGCACGGTCAAAAAAGGCCAGACGCTCTTCGTGCTGGACCAGAAACCGTTCCTTGCCTCGCTCGAGTCAGCCCGCGCCCAGCTGGCCAACAGCCGGGCCGCGCTGGAAACCGCCCGGCTGAACCTGCGCCGCTACCAGGCACTGGCACCGCGCGGGGCTGCCTCGCAGTCCGACCTCGACAATGCCACCGGCAGTTACCAGCAGGCCCAGGCCTCGGTAAAGGCGGCCGAAGCCAGCGTGCAGCAGGCCGAGCTCAACCTCGGCTACACCGTGATCACTTCGCCGGTCGACGGCGTGGCCGGACTGGCGATCCCGGCCATCGGCACCTACATCGGCAGCAGCAACAGCAACCTTACGACAGTGGCCACGCTGAATCCGATGTGGATCAAGTTCAGCGTGTCGGAAGGCCAGGTCCAGGCCCAGCAACAGGCCGTGCGCTCGGGCAGCCTGCTCACGCCGGCCGACGGACGCTACCAGGTGGAAATCCTGCGCAGCACCGGCGAGCCTTACGATCTCGAAGGGGTGGTCACGACGGCCTCGCCGTTTTACGACAATGCCACCGGCACGTTTGTCGTCCGGGCCACGGTCAACAACAGCAAGGGGATGCTGCGGCCGAACCAGTACGTCAACATCCGCCTGAAAGGCGCGGTACGCCCCGGCAGCATTGTCCTGCCGCAACGCGCCGTCCAGCAGGGACCGGGCAGCCAGTATGTGTGGGTGGTCGGCAAGGACAACACCGCCGAATACCGCCCGGTCACGGTGGGGCCATGGCAGAACCTCGGCTGGCTGATCCAGAACGGCCTCGAGCCGGGCGAAAAGGTGGTGGTGGAAGGGCTGACCGCCCTGCGTCCCGGTGCACCGATGAAAGTCAGCCAGCTCTCGCCGGCCGAACTCGCAGCCCTGCTGGGCGAACCTGCTCCGGCAGCTCCGGCCACACCCGCAACGGTACCTGCGGCAAAACTCCCCCCCGGCACCCGGCCCTGACGGAGAGCGCTCATGTTCTCGCTTTCGAGATTCTTCATCGAGCGGCCGGTCTTTGCCGCCGTACTGTCGATCATCATCGCCATACTCGGCCTGCTGGGGCTTTACAGCCTGCCGGTCCAGCAATACCCGAACATCGCCCCGGTGCAGATCACGGTGTCCGCCAGCTACCCGGGGGCCGATGCCCAGACGGCCTCACAGTCGGTGGCCGCTCCGATCGAGCAGCAGATCATTGGGGTGGACAACCTGCTCTACCTGACGTCCAGCAGCTCCTCCAGCGGCAACATCAGCATCCAGGCCTACTTCAAGCAGGATGCCGACCCTGACATTGCCCAGGTGCAGGTACAGAACCGCGTCAGCCTCGCCACGCCACAGCTGCCGTCCGTGGTGAACCAGTATGGCGTGACCGTCAACAAGCGTTCGTCCAGCATCCTGATGGTGGTGAACTTCTACGATCCCAGCGGCAAGATGAGCGCGCTGGACCTGAGCAACTACGTCACCATGAACGTGCTGGACACCATCAAGCGCATTCCCGGTGCCGGCCAGGCCTCGCAGTTCGGTTCGTCCAACCAGGCCATCCGCATCTGGATGGACCCGCGCAAGATGGCGTCGCTGGGCGTTACCACCACTGACATCAAGAACGCCATCGCCAGCCAGAACGCCCTGGTCGGCGCCGGCCAGATCGGGCAGGAGCCCAGCAACAGCCAGGTCGAGCTGACCATTCCGGTGGTAGCGGCCGGTGCGTTTGCCGATCCGCGCGTCTACGAAAACATGGTGATCCGCGCAGCCCAGGGCAACAACGCCCTGGTGCAGGTCAAGGATGTCGCCCGGGTCGAACTGGGCCAGCAGAATTACCAGGGGCAGAATTTCGTCAACGGCAAGCCGGCCTCGACCGTGGCGGTGTATCTGCAAGCCGGTGCCAACAGCCTGGAAGTGGCCGACCAGGTGCGGGCCACGCTGAAAACGCTGAAGGCCGGTTTTCCGCCCGGCATGGACTATCTGGTGGCGCTGGATACCACCACCTACGTGCGCGATTCGATCAGCGAAGTGACCAAGACCCTGATCGAGGCCCTGGCACTGGTGCTGGTCATCATGTACCTGTTCCTGCAAAACCTGCGCGCCACCTTCATTGCCACCATTGCCATCGGCGTATCGTTGCTGGGTTCGTTCATCGGGCTGGCGCTGCTGGGGTTTTCTGTCAACCTGCTCACCCTGTTTGGCCTGGTGCTGGCCATCGGCCTGGTGGTGGACGACGCCATCGTCGTCATCGAAAACGTCGAGCGGGTCATGCACGACAATCCGGACATGCCGGTACGCGAAGCCGCCATCGAATCGATGCGCGAAGTGTCCAGCGCAGTATTCGGCATGACGCTGGTACTGTCGTCGGTGTTCATCCCGGCACTGTTCATGAGTGGCACCACCGGCGAACTCTACAAACAGTTTGCCGCCACCATTGCCGGCGGGGTGATCGTGTCCGGCATCACGGCACTGACCCTGACGCCTACCCTGTGCGCCATGCTGCTCAAACGCAGCGAGCCGCACACGCGCGGTCCGTTTGCGTGGTTCAACAACTGGTTTGCCAGACTGACCCGCGGCTACGGCCGGCTGTCGCACCTGGTGATCCGGCGCTCGCTGGTGTCCGTACTGTTCCTGGGCGTGATGCTGCTGGGCGTATGGCAGCTCTTCCGCATCGTGCCGACCAGCTTTGTGCCTCAGGAGGACCAGGGCTATCTCTTTGCCGCGCTGATGCTGCCCGAATCTTCCAGCATGCCCCGCACCATCAAGGCGGCCGACCAGCTTGACCGCATCATCCGTGGCAACCAGGCGGTGGAGGCCAACACCATCATTGACGGCTTCAGCCTGCTGGACGGCCAGAACAAGAGCAGCGTGGCTACCGCCTTCATCAACCTGAAACCCTCGGGCGAGCGTACCAAACCCGGTGAATCAGCCTTTGCCGTAGTGGAAGACATTGCCCGCCAGACCCGTGCCTTTACCGCCGGCATGGTGATTCCGCTGATTCCGCCCCCGATTCCCGGCATCGGCACCCAGGCCGGCTTTGACATGTGGGTGCAAAGCCGTGGTACC
>RRZT011867621.1_pt1 | contig 17821 bp, 18 predicted proteins | sample 2165551 | NCBI WGS metagenome assembly RRZT01 (sample SAMN10456910, study PRJNA506462) | wastewater metagenome | biome: wastewater; feature: sludge; material: wastewater sludge; isolation source: wastewater sludge with Escherichia coli K12::gfp cells carrying plasmid... | place: USA: Moscow, Idaho...
GGCCACGCTATAGCCGTACAGCGTCCACAGCACCGTCACCAGCGCGGTGATGGCAAAACACTGCATCATCACCGACAGCACGTTCTTGGCGCGCACCATGCCGGCGTAGAACAGCGCCAAACCGGGGATGGTCATGAACAGCACCAGCGCGGTCGACGTCAGCATCCAGGCGGTGTCGCCGGAATTCAACTCCGGCTTCACCGCTTCCTGCGCCAGCGCCAGCGTCGGCGCCAGCGCCGCCAGCAGCAAGGGCAGGCCGCTATTTTTGGCTATTTGCATCGCTCTGCTCATCAGTGGGTTTCTCCAGTTGTAAATAAAGAGACGGCGACAACTATCCGCCGAAGATCGCTTTACAAAGCTTCCGGGCCGGATTCGCCGCTCCGGATGCGGACGGCGCTTTCCAGGTCGTACACGAAAATCTTGCCGTCCCCGACCTTGCCGGTATTGGCGGCCCGGGTGATCGCCTCGATCACCCGCTCGGCCAAGTCGTCGGTCACGCCGACCTCGATCTTGATCTTCGGCAGGAAATCCACCACGTACTCCGCGCCCCGATACAGTTCGGTGTGCCCTTTCTGGCGACCGAGCCCTTTTACCTCGGTCACCGTGATGCCTTGCGCGCCCACTTCCGAGAGCGCTTCTCGCACATCGTCCAGCTTGAACGGTTTGATCACCGCGGCAATCAGTTTCATGTTTATAAATCTCCTATGGCTCGGATAACCCAACGAGGGGCAGGCATGTGGTCCTAGCGTCCCGATCATCCTCGTCCGCCAGCGCCAACAGCAACTATGTCACCAGCCAAAAGCACATTGCATGCCATGACTTATAAACAAATAAATACAATTACTTGCCAATCAGCGGCGCGCTTTCGCTCCCCATAACCAAGCCCCGTCCCAGCGTGCCCGCCACGCGGCGCACCATTCCGGTGCAACGCGGTTGGCACGCACAAACCGGAAAATCCCGTTAAACTAAAATTCAGCATTCGCGCACATCCTGGAGAGACGACGATGATCGACCCCAAAGCTTTCGATGACTTGGCCAAACGCTTCACGGAAGCGCTGCCGCCCAGCGTCCGGCAGTTCCAAGCGGACATGGAAAAAAACGTTCACGCCGCTTTGCAGGCGACTTTCGCCAAACTGGACCTGGTGACGCGGGAGGAATTCGAGGTGCAACAGGGGGTGTTGGCCCGCACCCGGGCCAAGCTGGAAGAACTGGAAAAGCAGGTCGCGGAACTGGAAGCGAAGGCCGGCGGCGGCAAGCGCCGCAAGAGCGCGGAAAAAACCGCCGAACCGGAAGGCGACGGTTGAAGCCGTCGCGAACGCGCGCCGTCGCGCCGCCGGCCGACGCGGGGCCACACCCCCGACTCCCGACGCGGAAGCCCGCAACGCACTGAAAGAGTGCAAAACCGCTTCGCGGTCTTCGCCGAATTCGCGGATGGGGAATTGCCGGCCCAGCGGCCAGCCAACAGGATTTCCATGTCGCTCGCCATCGTTTATACCCGGGCCCAAGTCGGCATCCACGCTCCGCTGGTCAGCGTGGAGGTGCATTTGTCGGGCGGCTTGCCGGGCCTGTTCATCGTCGGCCTGCCGGAAGCGGCGGTCAAGGAAAGCAAGGATCGGGTGCGCGGCGCGATCCTGAACAGCCAGTTCGAGTTTCCCAGCCGCCGCATCACCATCAATCTGGCGCCGGCCGACCTGCCCAAGGAAGGCGGCCGCTTCGATCTGCCGATCGCGCTGGGCATTCTGGCCGCCTCGGGACAGATCAGCCGCGAGCGCCTGGGACGGTACGAGTTCCTCGGCGAACTGGCCTTGGGCGGCGAGCTGCGGGGCGTGCGCGGCGTGCTGCCGGCCGCCCTGGCTTGCCGCGATGCCGGGCGGACGCTGCTGGTTCCGGGCGACAACACCGGCGAAGCGACGCTGGTCGGCGATGTCGCCGTGCTGGGCGCGACGCACCTGCTGGAAGTGTGCCGACAGTTGGCGACCGGAACCGCCTTGCAGCCGCCCCCCGCCCGATCCCGCCCGGCGCTGGAACCCGTTCTGGAGCGAGATTTGAGCGATGTGCGCGGCCAGCACCACGCCAAGCGGGCGCTGGAAATCGCCGCCGCCGGAGGCCACAACCTGCTGCTGATCGGCCCGCCCGGCACCGGCAAAACCATGCTCGCCAGCCGGCTGCCGGGGATCATGCCGCCGCTTAGCGAAGCGGAGGCGCTGGAAACCGCCGCCATCGCCTCGATCAGCGCGCAAGGCCTGGATGTGAAGCAATGGGGCGTCCGGCCGTTTCGCGCCCCTCACCACACCGCCTCGGCGGTGGCGCTGGTGGGCGGCGGCAGCCAGCCGAGACCGGGCGAAATTTCGCTGGCCCACCACGGGGTACTGTTTTTGGACGAGCTGCCGGAATACGACCGGCATGTTTTGGAGGTCTTGCGCGAGCCGCTGGAATCGGGTCGGATCACCATCTCCCGCGCCGCCCGCCAAGCCGATTTCCCGGCGCGGTTTCAACTGGTGGCGGCCATGAATCCCTGTCCCTGCGGCTATCTGGGCGATGCCGAACGGCGGTGCGCCTGCGGGCCGGAGCAGGTCCGCCGCTATCGGGGGCGGGTATCCGGGCCGCTGGTGGACCGGATCGACCTGCACATCGAAGTGCCGCGACTGGCCCACCGGGTGCTGCGCGGCGAAACCCCCGAAGAAAGCAGCGCCACGGTGCGCGCCCGGGTCCGCGCCGCCCGCGACCGGCAACTGCAGCGCGCCGGCAAGCCCAACAGCGCGTTGAACACCCGCGAGATCGAGCGCTACTGCACGCTGGGCGAAGCCGATCACCGCTTGCTGGAGCAGGCTTTGGAACGACTGGGACTGTCGCCGCGCGCCTATCACCGGATTTTGAAGGTGGCGCGGACCATCGCCGATCTGGCCGGCGGCGACGGCATCCGCACGCCGCACCTGACCGAAGCCATCAGTTACCGAGCGTTGGATCGAACCCTGGCTCGCTGAGACAGTCCCTACCTTCATTCAACCGTTCCATCGCAAGAGAGGATGTCATGCCGCGTGGCAATAATGGCTTTACAACTGTCCTGCCGGTCCGAATCTTCTCCCGACCATCCCGGTTGAACGCGCTGTTTCTGTCGCTGTTCATTATCGCGCTTCCCGCGCACGGGCAAATCTCCGACGCCAAGGTCGAGGCGCTGGTGGAGGCGCTGCGGCTGTCGGCACCGGAGGCCGGACCCGATTCCGGCCTCTACAGCGACTGGAAAATCAAGCCGGACAACATCGGGCGCTGGTCGATGCGCTGCCTGAACCAAGAGGTGACGCCGGACCAGTTTGCCGCCGATGAAGCGCTGGCCCGCCGGGTGCTGGTCTGCGTGATGGGAACCGCGTTGCGCGATCAGCTCGCCGCCAGCGATCAAAACGAAATCGTCGCCGTGCAGCGGGCCGCCGCCTGGTGGATGAGCGGCGATCCCGAGCAATACCGCAGCGGCGCCACCGGCGCCTACACCCTCAAGGTGCTGGAAACGTACCTGCGGTTTTTCTGAGGGCGCTCACCGCGCGTGGCGGCTGATGCTGCGCGGGAAAAACGTCCGCCGGTCGTAATCCCGAAAGCGGTGAAGCTGCGCCGGCCGGCCCGATCCGTCGCGCAGCTTGCCGGGGATTTCCTCCAGCATGTCGGCCTGGGCGACCCGGCGCCGGAAGGAGCTTTTGTCCAGCGGCTGCTGGAGAATGATCTCGTAGGTCCGCTGCAACTCGGGAAGGGTGAACTCCTCCGGCAGCAGATGGACGGCGATGTGGCTGTACTCCAGCTTGGAGCGCAAGCGCTCGACCGCGTCGGCCAGAATGCGAGCGTGATCGAGCGCCAGATCGAAACCGACGCCGTCGCCCTGCACCGCTACCCAGCCCGCCGCCTGATTGCCCCCCAGTTGCACCCGCTCCGAAGCCATCAGCGCAAAATACACGGTGGTGGCGGTCCACCCGCGCGGGTCGCGGTCGCGGGAACCGTAGGTTTTCAACTGTTCGAGGTAAGGGGGATGCACCCCGGCTTCCTCCGCCAGCTTGCGCAGCGCGCAGGCTTCGATGGAATCGTCGCGCCGCAGGTCCAGCACACCGCCCGGCAACGCCCACCACCCCTTGCGGGGCTGATCGGCCCGCTCGACCAGTAAAACGTGCAACCGGTCGGCGCGGATGGTGAAAATCACCAGCTCCACGGTAAACAGCGGCTTTTCGGGCAACGGGCCTTCGCGGCGGCGAACCGCGCTCGCTTCGCTGGGCTCGGATGCGATCGCGCACATCTCAAGCGGTCTCCACGAACGCGCCCAAACCGAGATCATCCAAATTGAACAGCAAGCGCTTAGCGAACTCGATCAAGACCTTTTCCGACCGATCCCTGACGAAAGCGCCCTCGCAGCCGCGAAAATCCAGCAGGGCCCGCGCCACTTCCAGCACCTCGACCCATTGGCCGGTTTCGGCGTTCAAGAAGGATTGGAAGCCATCGGTGGCGACCGCCACAGCGGGGAATGCCGCCAAATCGAAAGCGAACGCGATGGGCGCATCGAACGGTTCCCGCCGGGCCGAGGCGGCGGTTGTTTCGCTCAGATAGCGGATGGACTGCGCCACCGCCGAATCGCCGACCGCCTCCCGATAAATAGCTTGGCGCTCGGGATCCAGCAGATAGGACAGGTAATAAGGGGCATTCTCGGCATATTCCACCTGAATGACCGCCAATCCCCCATCGGCGCGACGGGTCGCGATGCAGCCATCCCCATAGAGATGGACGTGTACCGTCGTCCCGTCGCACCAGGCGACCAGCAGCGTGGCATCCAGCACCTCGGGATCGAGGCTCAAATCGCGCGCCTGCCGCGCGGCGCGGCGCACGATCCGCTGGCCCAAACGCCAGTGCAGCGCGGCGCGTTCGGCTTCATCGCCCGAAATCCGCGCGAACCGCGCCAGCTCCCGGCGGGCGTTCAGCACCAGCAGCCTCGCTCCGATATCGCTATTCGGCGCGGCGGAGCAACCGTCGGCCAGAATCGCGTGGGGAAAAGGCTCCATCCCGTGGACAGCGTAGTCCTGACAGTACAGATGGGTCTTGCCGATGGTGTAATGCGAGTCCAGCGCGACGGTCATGCTCGTTCCTTCACCTCGACGCCGGAAACCCAGCACGGGAAATCGACCGCGCGGGCGGTTTTCATGCCGCGGGCGCGCATGTCGGTCAGAAATTGGCGGGCCAGCCCCTCGAAACCGGGCACCGGCGAGCTGGTGTCCTCGATCAGCACCAGCTTGCGGATGCTCTCCCGGCCAAAATAATCGGCGATGTCCCGGATCGTGTTGGCCACGCAATGCGACAGCGCCTGCCCCGACAGCGCCACCAGATCGGCGTTTTCCAGGGTTTTGATCAACCCGACATTGAGCTGGGTGGTCGGATCGGCCGGATCGGGCACATCGGCCTGCACCGCCGAGTAATGCTCGGTCCAGGGGTTATGGCCCTTGCTCAGATAATCGACGCGCTTGAAGCCCGCCTCTTCCCAGCGCCGCAACGCCCCGGCCACCGCCGGCATCACGTTGTGGCCCCAAGTGCCGATCAGGCAATGCGGCGGCCAGACGGTCAACGTGTAGCGGCCGTTGGCGCGCAAGGCTCGCACGTAAGCCAGCGCCCGCTGTTGGCATCGGGCATCGAACGCGCGCCAGCGGCCATTTTCGACATCCTCGACGGTGATTTGAGTAAACGGAGCCGGCCGCTCGTCGGCGTCGTCCCGCCAAAACACCGGATGGGCGATATCGACGAATTGATGGGTGTCGAGAGTGACGTGGATCTGTTCGACCTGGCCGTCGAGCCGATCCAGCAATCCCGCCAGCCGCTCGGCGTCCGCGTTGGCGCCCGGCACCGGCAGCGCCGCGCCCGGCGTGTCGCTAAAATCGTTCTGTGGATCGATGATCAGGAATTCGAGACGCATGGTGGTTCTCCGGGCTTCGCTCGCACGCCAGCCGCAATGCTCTGGTCGATGTGGCGGTATGCGCCTCCCTCGCGGCGCTAGTCGATTTAGTTGCTTCACACCACTATTATGGACGCTTTAGTTGCATAACGCAACTATTAGAATACCCAGAAGGCGCCCTGAACCGTTGCGATGACCGGCGAGCGACATGTTATGCTGGATCGATAGCCTTGCTGGAGACTCGCCATCATGAGCGAAGCCCCGATTCCCGCCGAGCTGGTCAACCGCCTCCGCGCCGCCCGCCGGGTGGCGGTGCTGACCGGCGCAGGCATCTCCGCCGAAAGCGGCGTGCCGACCTTCCGCGAAGCGCAAACCGGTCTGTGGGCGCGCTACAACCCGGAGGAACTCGCCACCCCGGACGCCTTCCGGCGCGATCCCAAACTGGTGTGGGAGTGGTATGCCTGGCGCCAGGAACGGGTCCGTCGGGCCGAGCCCAACGCCGGCCATCGGGCGCTGGTCGAGATGGAACACCGGATCGCCGAGTTCACCCTGATCACCCAGAACGTGGACGGCCTGCACCGGCGGGCCGGCAGCCACAACGTGCTGGAATTGCACGGCAATCTTTTTCGCGCCAAATGCTTCAGCGAGGATCGGCCGGTGGAGAGCGGGCCGGACGGCGACGAGGTTCCGCCGCGCTGCCCGCGTTGCGGCGGACTGCTGCGGCCGGACGTGGTCTGGTTCGGGGAAATGCTGCCGGCCAGCACGCTGCACGCGGCCGAACACGCGGCCCTGACGGCCGACATCTTTTTCAGCATCGGCACCTCGGCCCTGGTCTATCCCGCCGCCGACCTGCCCTTCTCGGCGCTCGCCGCCGGCGTGACCGTGGTGGAGATCAACCCGCAACCGACTCCGCTCAGCCCCCACGTCACCTTCAGCCTGCACGGCGCCGCCGGCGCGGTTCTGCCGGCTCTGGTCGCCCGAGTCTGGGAAGCCGGCTGAGCAGCGTTCGCGCACCGCCTCTCGAAAGCCGGGCCACCGAAAACGAACCCTCGCCCCCAACCCCTCTCCTGTCGGCAGAGGGGAGCTTTCGTCAAAGCTCTCGATCAAACTCCGGATCGGCCGAAACGCCGTGCCGGCGCCGGGGCGGACCCCAGCCAGCGGCGGGTGTAGGACCCGTCCGGATCGTGGCGAGCCGCCTGTTCGGCCGGGTCCAGGCGAGCCTCTCCACCGAAGAGCCGCCAAAGCCCGGTCGCGGCCATCCAGTCCGCCAGATTGACGCTGGGATCGTCGTCCAGCAGCCGCGACGCGAACCAGGCCGCGCCCCAGCGCCAATCCAGCCGCAGGTCGTGACAGAGATAGCTCGCCACCAGCCGCCGGCCGAACGCGGTCAAATGGCCGGTGCGCGCCAGCTCGCGCAAGTGGGCGTCCACGAAGGGTTCGCCGGTTTCGCCCCGCCGCCAGCGGTCGAACCGCTCCCGCGCCCCTTCGTCATCCAGCGCCACCGACCGGCCGGATCGCTCGGCCCGCTCGCCGCCCTTGAGCGCCAGAAACCGGCAGAAGTCGCGCCGCAGCAAGTCATCGATGACCCCGGTCGCCAGTTCGCCGGCCCACGCCGTCAGCCCGGAATACTTGATGTACTGGTAAATCCGCCGAGGGGATATCGCGCCGCGCGCCAGCCAAGGCGCGAAGCGGTCGGGTCGGACGGCATCCGGCTCGCCCGCGCCGCCGCGCAGCGTGTCCAGCGACACCCGGCGACCCTGCACGAATTCCTGCAAATTCGCCAGCGCCACCGTTGCCCCACCCTCGAAGCCGGAACCCTTGCCCGACTCCAGCACGGCGGACAATCCCATGGCTTGGACCAAAGTCGCCAGGGTTGGCGCGGTCAGTCCGGCCGGATAGGCCGGCAACTTTTGCGGCGGCGGCAACGGCGAGCGCGGCTCGCCGCCCGCCATGACCGCCTCCTGAAATTGGCCGAACTGCTCCGGCAAATTGGCGATCGGAAACGGTAAATCGCTCGGATGGGCGAGCGTGCTCACCCAATAGCCGCGCAGCGGCACGCCCAGCGGCTCCAGCGCCGCCGCCAACCGCCGCTCCACCCGCACGCCCTCCCCCAACACCTCGCGCTCGGCGAACACCACTCGGGCGCCCAGGGTTTGGGCCAAGCGCGGAATCGCCTTTTCGGGTTCGCCCAACACCACATACAGGCCGCTGCCTCGCGCTTCCAAGCCGATCCGCAAATCCTCCAGGCATTCGATCAGAAACCGGGCCCGCAACGGTCCCAGGCGGGGAAATCCCAAGGGTTGGATTTCAAACTGCCGCGGATCGAGGCAGTAGATCGGCACCAGCACGTCCATGGTGCCGGCCAACAAGTTCAACGCCTCGTGATCGTGCAACCGCAGATCGTTGCGGAACCAGATAATCGCGGCTCGATTCTTCATCGTTCGCTTCCTCGGGTGGCCGTGTCGCGCGCCATCATTTTTCGTTGTGGGGTCTCGGTCCCTGGTCGTTGCGCCATCGCTGCGATTCGAGCGAGGCTCATTTCATTTTTTCCTGCGATCAATGGGATACTTATAGCTTATTTCGCCAGGAGAAAAGCGCGCGATGCAGGTCTTCGACACCAAGCCGGCCCGACTGACGCTCGCCGACGGCACCCATCTCGCCTATCACCGCACGCCGGGCGCCGCGCCGGGGGTGGTGTTTCTGGGCGGTTTCACCTCGGACATGACCGGAATCAAGGCCACGACGCTGGAACGCTGGTGCCGGGGACGCGGCCGAGCTTTCGTGCGCTTCGATTACTCCGGTCACGGCGCTTCCAGCGGAAGGTTTGCGGACGGAACCATCGGGCGCTGGGCGCAAGAGGCGCTCGCCGTGCTGGACCGGCTGACCGATGGGCCGCAAATCTTGGTGGGTTCGTCGATGGGGGCCTGGATCATGCTGCTGGCGGCGCTGGCGCGGCCGGACCGGATCGCCGCCCTGCTCGGCTTGGCCTGCGCGGTCGATTTCACGGAATACCTGCTGTGGGAACGGCTCGATGAAACCCTGCGGGAACGCTTGCGGCGCGAGCGGGTGATCAGCCTGCCATCGGCCTACGGCGAGCCTTACATCATCGCCCTGAATCTGATCGAGGAAGCGAAACGGCACCGGCTGTTCGACCGGCCGGAACTGCCGATCACCTGCCCGGTGCGATTGATCCACGGCATGAACGACGCCGACGTGCCGTGGCGAACCAGCCTTCAGGTGATCGAGCGCCTGACCGGTTCCGACGCGCGGTTGCTCCTGGTCAAGGACGGGGAACACACTCTGTCCCGGGAACAGGATTTGCGGCTGCTGACTCGCGCCCTGGGGGATTTGCTGGACGGACGGTGAACGAAAAGACAGGAAGTTCAATCTTTTCGAGCGGGAGAGCAAGTTCGGGCGCTTGCGGGGCAGTATCCGCGCCCTGGCGCTAGAGTTTCGCCGGCCGCTTGGCCAACTTGCGCTGCAAGGTGCGACGGTGCATGCCCAACTGCCGGGCGGTGGCGGAGATGTTGCCGTCGTTGTCGCGCAGCACCCGCTGAATGTGCTCCCATTCCAGGCGATTCACGCTCAGGGGACGGGTGTTGATCGGCGCGGCGGGATCGCCCGGCGTGACGGCGAAGGCCGCCAATACCTGATCGGCGTCGGCCGGCTTGGCGAGGTAGTTCACCGCCCCCAGCTTGATCGCTTCCACCGCCGTGGCCAAGCTGGCGTAGCCGGTCAACACCACGATGCGGACGCCGGGATCGATCGCCAGCAAATCCGGGATCAAACCCAGCCCCGAATCGCCGGCCAAATTGAGATCCACCACCGCGTATTCGGGTGGCGCGGCCCGCGCCTGTTGCAAGGCCGCCGCGCTGCCGTGAGCGGTGGCCACGGCGAAACCACGCCGGCTCAAGGCGAGCCCCAGCACCCGGCAGAAGGTGGGATCGTCGTCCACCAACAGCACGCTGGCCGGTCCGGTGGAACCCGTCATGCGACCTCCAGCCGGGCGGGCAGATCGATGCGCGTACACGTTCCACCGCGCGGATCGCGCGTTAGGCTCACCTGCCCCCCCAGCCGCTCCAGCGTGGCATTGGCCAGCAGCAAGCCGACACCCGTACCACCGTCCTTGGTGGAGCAAAACGCTTCGCCCAGTTGGCTTTCCATCTCCGGCGGCAGACCGGGTCCGCGATCGCGAATCTCGATGACCACCCGTCGCGCATCCCAACGTCCCGCCAGATCCACGCCCTCGGGACAGGCGTCGGCCGCGTTGTTGAGCAGGCTGATCAAGGTTTGGCCGATGGTCTGCGGCGCGGTCACGGCCGGCGGCGGCGACGGTCCGGCGCAATCGACCCGCAGCGGCACCCAGGGACGCAGCAGTTGCCAGCGGTCGCGGGTGCGCTCCAGCACCACGTCCAGCGTTTGCGCCGCATCGCGGTCGGCCGACAGATCGGCGCTTCGGAGCAAGTCGCCGAGGATGGCTTTGCACGCTTCCACCTGTTGGCGCAGGGTTCGCAAGTCGGCCCCCAGAGGGGAATCCTCGCCATGCTCGCGCTCCAGTTCCTTCGCCAGTACGGCGATGGTGGCCAAGGGGGTGCCCAACTCGTGGGCCGCGCCGGCCGCGAACATGCCCAAGGCCAAAATCTGCTCGTCGCGCAGCGCTTTCTCGCGCAACCGCGAGACCTGTCGATCCCGCTGTCGCAGCGTCGCCGCCAGCCGCGCCACGAAGCCGGCAATCAGCAGGGCGCTGATGACGAATACCAGCCACATCCCCCACAGGTGGGCGTGAAAACCGGAACCGTGGCCGCTGAGCATGCCGGGCAACGGCAGATAATGGAACATCAGTGCCGTGTAAACCGCCACCGTCGCCCCCGCCATCGCCCAGACCTGGCCGGCGGGCAGCAGTGCGGCGGCGATGATCAGCGGTAGCAGCAGCAACGAAACGAAGGGGTTGCTGGCGCCGCCGCCAAAATACAACAGGATCGTCAAGGCCAGCACATCGAATTGCAAATAGGCGAACAGCTCCCACGCCGCCACCGGCGTCGAGTGCCGAGATCGCAGGCTCAGCGCGAGGAAAGCCAGCGCGATCAGACCCAGAAACAGCGCTATCGACCACGGCGGCAGCGGTTGCGGCGGCGTCAGCCCGAAATGCAACCAGAGCAACATGACGCCGGGTCCCAGGACCACCAGCAAGCGGAGCAACAACAGGCGTCGCAAATTTTCCATCGGGCAAAGTTCGATTGGGTGAGCGTGGTTTCCGGTCGAGCCGTCAAATTATTGAGTCGGTGACCAGAAAAGAGAACGTGACAATTTGCCGCATTTATTGTCGGTTAATAATCTCTTATAATGGCCCGCCAAATAATAATAGCGGCCACGGTCGCCGTTGCCGCCCGCACACAGGAGAGAGTTCCGATGAAGCACGCCTATCGCTCGCTGCCGCTGCACCGACTAGACCGGGGCATCCGCCACGCTCGCCCCAAGCAGCAGTTACCCCGGCGCATCACCGCCGACGATCCCGCGTTGTCGGTGATGACCGACCTCTGTCAAATCACTGCGGTCACCACCGAGCTATCGACCCCCCTCGATAAGGGGCTGGACATCATGGTCAAGCGCGGAGTGCGCATCCTGCTGGTCTGCGACGCCGACGACAATATCCTCGGCGTGCTCACCAGCCGCGATATCGACGGCGAGAAGGCCAACCGCATTCTGGCCAAGACCGGCGGTGGCCGCGAAGAATTGTTGGTCTCCGATGTCATGACCCTCCGCGCGAAACTGGAAGTCTTGATGATGGAAGACGTGCTGGGCGCACGCGTGGGCGACATCATCGCCACCCTGCGGCAGGTCAACCGTCAGCACGCCCTGGTATTGGATACCGATCCCGAAACCGACATTCCGACGGTGCGCGGCATTTTCTCGCTGGCGGAAATCGGCTTGCGGCTGGGTTTGGACATCAATCGGGCGCGGCAGCCGACGACCTACGCCGAACTGGAAAAAGCTGGAGGATCGCTGTAGCCGCTACCCGCTACCCCGCTGACCGGTGCCCATTCTATCCGCGACTCCGCTTCGATAATCTCCTTAACTGTTCTACTTCCCGTCGGGGCGCGGCAATTTGCCGCATTCCCACTCGCTCCACCGCCCCTCAGCATTGGAAGCTAGCCCGGGGCGGTTCGGCGCGCCGGCTTTGGGTCAAAGCCGGTTCTGGCGTGGGTCTGGACAACACGCGCCAGCCGCCGCCGAGGGCGCTCCTGGACGAATACCGATACGGTCGATTTCATCCGATTATCGCCGGCTGTCGGCCACCGCACCACCATCTGACATGATAGCGATTTTATCGTAGCGATCACCTCGCCTTAGCGGGTGCGACAATTTGTCGCATTTTCGCCCTGCTCTCCACGATTTAGCATGACGGGATAACAACAAGCCAACCCCAGCGTGGCTTGATCCCAAATCAGCTCAAATCAGGAGAACCCCGCATGACCCATCCCCGCGACCGGCAGCTATTGTTCCCGATTCGAAGCGCCACGGCGTTGGGCGTCGCGCTGGCGCTGCTGGCCGGTTGCGGCGGTGACGATGACGATTCTGCCAATCGTCGGACCGTGGTCGCATTCCATGCCCAAGTCAACGGTCAGGACTTCGTCTGCGGAAAAACTTATAGCAACGTGGGCCTCGGTCAACCTGGAACTTACCAAATCACCGACTGGCGCTTCTACGTTCACGACGTGGAACTGGTCAAGGCCGATGGCGGTCGCCAAGCGCTCGATCTGGATCAGGACGGTGTCTGGCAATACCAGAGGGTTGCCTTGCTGGACCTGCGACGGGATTGCGGCGGCGGCGCGCTGCCCACCAACTCGGCCGTGTCGGGAACCGTCCCCAGCGACAATTACACCGGCATCTGCTTCAAGGTCGGCGTTCCCTACGAACTCAACCATGTCAACGACGCCACCGCGCCTTCTCCGCTGAACAGTTCCGGCATGTTGTGGAATTGGCGGGGCGGGCGCAAGTTCGTTCGGATTGACGGAATCGGCGATCCCGGCAACCTGAAGCAATCGTTCGTCATCCATCTGGGCAGCACCGAATGTCCCGGTCCGGCCCCCAACGCCCCGCCCACCGCCGCCTGCGGCTATCCGAACATCGCCGAGTTCTGCCTGGACAACTTCGACGCGGACCAGGACCACATCACCATGGACATCGGCAAAGCGCTGGAGGCATCCAATGTCGCCATCGATACGGCGAATACGGCGCCGGGTTGCATGTCCGGCAACTCCGATCCCGAGTGCATTCCCATCATGCCGCGCCTGAACTTGGATTTCACCTTCGTCGCCGGAGCCGGGGCGGCGCCCGAGCAGTATCCCAAACTGCTTCCCCAACGGCTGTTCGCCGTGGACAAACATGAATAAAGCGCTCGGTGGAACCCTCGCGCTGGGACTATTGCTGGCGGCGGTGGGTTGTGGTGGCGGTGGCGGTGGCGACGACGAAGCCACGCCACCGCCCACCACGAGTTCGGGTTATTCCTGGTCGTTGCCCCAAGGCTTCCCCACGCCCAAAGAGTCGGCGGATAACCCCTTGTCCACGGCCAAGGTGGAATTGGGACGCCATCTGTTTTTCGACATGCGGATGTCGATCAACCAGACCATGGCCTGCGCTTCCTGCCATCTGCCGGAGCGGGCCTTTACCGATGGGCGGCCGTCGTCCGTCGGCGCCACCGGCGAGGCGCACCCGCGCAACGCGATGAGCCTGACCAACGTGGTCTACAACGCCACCTTCAACTGGGCCAACCCCGGCCTCACCACGCTCCACGCCCAAGCGCTCATCCCGATCTTCGGCGAATTTCCGTTGGAGCTGGGCTGGAGCGATCACGAAACCGAAATTCTGGATCGTTTCCGCCACGACGCGATTTACCAGAAACTGTTCGCCGCCGCCTATCCCGGCGAAACCGACCCCTTTAACGCCGACCGGGTGGCCAAGGCCATCGCCGCCTTCGAATCGATCCTGATTTCGGGCAATTCGCCCCACGATCAAGCCACGCGCCAAGGCAATCGCAACGCCATGAGCGAAGCGGCGCGGCGCGGCCAGGAACTGTTCTTCTCCGAGCGGATGGAATGTTTTCACTGCCACGGCGGTTTCAACTTCAGCCAAGCGGTGAGCCACGCGGGGACGACGCTCGCGCAGTCCGAGTTCCACAACAACGGTCTCTACAACATCGGCGGCACGGGCGACTATCCGCTGGATAATCGGGGCCTGTGGGAATTCACCCAGCGGCCCGCCGACATGGGACGGTTCCGCGCGCCCACCTTGCGCAACATCGAACTGACCGCGCCCTACATGCACGATGGCTCCATCGCCACGTTGGAGGAGGTATTGGACCACTACTCGCGCGGCGGGCGGCTGATCGCAGCGGGACCGCTGGCGGGTGATGGGGCAAAAAGCCCATTCAAAAGCGAGCTGATCGTCGGGTTTTCGCTCACCGCGCAGGAAAAGCAGGATGTCATCGCCTTTTTCCAGAGCCTCACCGACTGGGAATTCCTGTGCGATCCGCGCTTCGCCGACCCGTTTGGTAATTTTCCCCGGCATACCCGCTGCAACTGATTATGTGGGAGCAACCGCTCATGATTCCATTCGCGCAACGCCTCTCTTTCCGGCATGGCAACCGCTTCAAACGTTCGATTTCGCGCTGTCTTCTGGCGGGTGGGGCTTTAGCCCTGAGTTTTGGCATACCGATCTTGGATAACCCGCTCGCCTTGCCGACGGCCCATGCCCATCACGGCGGCGGTGGAAGCGGCGGCGGAAGCGGCGGCGGTGGAAGCGGCGGCGGCGGTAAAGGCGATGGCATCAACTCGATAAAACCGGCCGTTGCCGTTCAGCCCTCACCGAGCGACGGCCAAGGTAAAGGCGGGCGCGGCTTTGAGGGACTGAAACCATGAGATCGCTGCCAAGGATGTTGGCCGTTCTGGTTTCGATGTTGGGAGCCGGTAGCGGCTGCGCGGTTTCGGACCAGACGAGCGCCGCGAACGGTTACGGCGCCGTCGCCTACGCCGCCAGCACTCAGGACTGGCGCCTGCGCTGGCAGGCAACCGATCCGCAACGGGCGCGGCAGCGGGCGTTGGCGGACTGCGCTGCGTCCGATTGCCGGGTGGTCCTGGAGTTCGGTCCCGGTCAGTGCGGCACCTTGGCCTTGAACCGACAGGGTGGATTCGGCGCGGGTCTGGGGGATACGCCGGCCGTCGCCGAGACGGCCGCTCTCGGCGAATGCCAGCGTTCCGGTTCCGGCTGCCGGGTCGCTCCCGCCGAGTGCAATCGCTGAAAGTTTCGACCCGAGATCACGCCTATCAATTCCGGGAAGTTTCAGATGACTCTGAAACGATTTTCTTCTGCTCTCGCCATGCTGACCTTGATCGGGTTGCCGGTTTTAGCCAGCGGTCACGGCTACCGATTGGGCAACATCAGAATCGTACATCCCTGGGCGATGCCCACCGCCCCATCGATCACCGATGGCGCCAACGGCGCCGGCTACTTGGTACTGAAGAACAACGGCCGCAATCCCGACAAACTGCTCTCGGCTTCGACGGAAGTGGCCGGAAAAGTCGAATTGCACGCTCGCGACAAAGCGGGCGATACGCGGACCCTGCGGCAAACGAACGCCATCGAAATAGCCGCTGGTGGAGAAGTTCGGCTGGAACCCGGCGGTTCGTACCTGATCCTGGTGGATCTGAAGAAACCGCTGGAGGAAGGGCAGCACTTTCCGATCGTGCTCCAGTTCGAACACGCCGGAAAAATTACCGTGGATACGGTCGTTCAGACCAGCGCCAAAGAAGCGATTTATTGAGAGCGGTTTATGCGATCTTCTCGATCGCTCGCGGCAAATCAGGCCCGGAACCGCCGCACCAACCGCCACAACTGGCGCACCTCCGCCAGCGAGGCGGTCGGACCGTAGCGCAATTTCGCGTAAAGTTGGCCGATTTGCCGCGCGGGCATCGCCAGTTCCGGCCGGCTGACAGCCACTCGCTCCGCGAACGCCAGCGGTCCTTCCTGGGGGTTGCGCGCCAGCCCGCGTCGGGCGAGCCGGGCGCAGAACCGCAGATAGGCGCGGGCCACTGGGTCGCGTGGAATATGGCTTCTCCACCGGAATCCGGCGACCAGCAGGCCGAATCCGCCCAGCGCCACCGTCATCGCCACCGTCATGTCGGCCCAGTCCACCGGACCGAAGCCGAGTCCCGACAAAAATTCCTTCTGCCGGTCCGGGCCGTAGGCCAAGACCCATTCGTTCCAGGAATTGTTCAGGGAATCCCAGCTCATCGCCAGTTGCCGCAGCCATTCGCTGGCGCCGCCGCGCCGGACCAGGAACGGCAGCGCATCGGGATCGGCCACGGCGGCATACAGCCCTTCTTGGATCCGGTTCGGCGCCACCGCCCCCGTCGGGTCGACCCGCGTCCAGCCGCGCCCTTCCAACCAGACCTCGGCCCAAGCGTGGGCGTCGGACTGCCGGACGATGAGGTAATCGCCGAAGGTGTTGCGCTCCCCGCCCTGATAGCCGGTCACCACTCGCGCCGGCACTCCCGCCGCCCGCATCAGAAACACGAACGCGCTGGTGTAATGCTCGCAAAAGCCCCGCCGGGTGCGGAACAGAAAATCGTCCACGCTATCGACGTTCAGCAGCGGCGGGGTCAGGGTGTAATAAAACGCCTGTTCTCGAAACAGCAGCAAGGCCGCGTTGACCAGCGCCTCGGGCCGGGCGTCGCGCTCGCGCCATTCGGCGGCCAAGGTCCGGGCGCGCGGATTGCCGCGCGGCGGCAGGCGCAGGGCGCGGGTCTTTTCGGCTTCGGTCAGATCGCCGGTCCGATACGTCGGATAAGACCGCATATCGTAGCGGTACACCTCGTTGACCGGCTGATCGCGCAGCAACAGAAACGAGGGGGTCATCGCGGCGCGCGGCGGCAGAAGGGCCGGCAAATCCAGCGCGAACAGCCAAATCCGGTTGCTCGGCTCCAGAATCACCGAATATTCGACCGCCGCCCCTTCCGACGTGAAGGGAATGGGGACATTGGCCGGCCGGCCATCGCCGGAGGTCCAGCGCCGGCCATCGAAATGCCACAGCACCGGCCCGCGCCAATACAGTCGGTTCGGCGGTGGGGTCGGGCCGGCGAACCGCGCCCGGAACGCGACGGCATCGGATTTGCTCAGCTCGCTGACCGAGCCCGGCATCATCTCCTCGGACAAGCCGGTGCGGCCCTTGTAAGCATCCTTGGGCAATCCCCACAGCGGTCCGGGAATCCGGGGGAACAGGACGAACAGAATCATCATCACCGGAACAGCTTGCAGCGCCATCTTGCCGGACAACCGCAGCGGAGCCAGCGCCCCCAGTCCCGCGTGCTGGCGATGGATCATCACCTGTGCCGCCAGCATGAGCAGGACCACCGCGAACAGATAGGCGATCATCGGAATTTCCTGGCTGTAGAGCAGATTGCTCATCACCAGGAGATAGCCGAGAAACACCAGCACCACGCCATCGCGCAACTCGCGCGTCTCCAGCAGCTTGCAGGCGGTCATGGCGGTCAGCAGCGCCACGCCGGCATCGCGGCCGAACAGGGTGCGGTAATCGATCAACACCCCGGCCCCGGCCAGCACGGCGACCGGCAGCAACAACCAGCGAGACGGCAAGGGCTGCCCGCGCCGCGCGAGGAACCAGCGCCACCCTAGAATGGCGACGAACAGCACCGTCAACCAGACGGACAATTCCCGAGCGTGGGGCGCCACCGCCAGCGCCAGCGCGACCAGCAGCCACGTCAACGCCAGCGGCGTCAGCGGCTCAGCCGGCGGAGCGGCCGGTTTTTCCCGTTTTCGCCGGTTTGTTCGATTCCACAGCATCATGCGGGCGGTGCATCTCATCGCGAAAAGTGAACAAAGCCAGCGCCTCCA
>RRZT010235294.1_pt1 | contig 17812 bp, 26 predicted proteins | sample 2165551 | NCBI WGS metagenome assembly RRZT01 (sample SAMN10456910, study PRJNA506462) | wastewater metagenome | biome: wastewater; feature: sludge; material: wastewater sludge; isolation source: wastewater sludge with Escherichia coli K12::gfp cells carrying plasmid... | place: USA: Moscow, Idaho...
CCAAATCACTGTAACCAATTAAGATTTCATTATAAAGAGGTACTTGCTGAATTATCAGAAAGTACTGTTATTGATGATATATTAAGTCAATTATTTGGTTATAGAGATACTGTTGATAAAGGTGATAGTATTGCTGAATATATTAGAAATAGTAACTATGGTTTAAGCTAAAAAAAGAATACCCAGTTTAACAACTGGGTATTTTATTTTATTTTTTTTTTATAAGCTATTACATCTCTCTATATTCAGGTTTAATGGTGTATTTAGTTAAGCGACCTTCTACAGTTACATCACAAATAGTATCTAGTTGCTCACGTACCCATTGGTCACGAGCATATTTAGTGGCTACAGTGATGTCAGCCTTAGATGCTGAACCACCTGCACTAAGCTTAGGGAACTTACTTACAAGGAATTTAACAGCTTCAGCGGTCTTATTGGAGGTGCTTACTACTACTTGGAAACCTTTACTGATGTTAGCTGTGTTACCTCGAGCACGTTCACAGATAAAAGTACCTCCTTTAGCTGGTTCAGCTTTGTCTATAGGTACATAACGAGCTGTAGTAACTGTTGCACGGCGTTTAGCACCTGCATTACCCTCTAACTTAAAACCATTAAGATACTCACTGTTCTCTGTAGCATGGTCAATGATTACCAGAGCAATATTATGTTTAGAAGCTACTTGGTTAAGTTTATACATCACAGGAGAGATGTCTTCTGCATTGTTAATCTTGGTTCCCTCTAGAATAGAGGTAAGTGAGTCTACGATAACTACTAAAGGGTCTGTTGAGTTTGAACCAATGTGTTCAAGCAGGTTAATTACCTTACTTAGTACTGAATTACCAACAAAAGAATCAACCGCATCACAACCAATATAGCCAACACCCACTCTATTGAGTGGGTATTTTATTTTTTATTGGCTATATAAATAAATATGCTCTATATGCTCCATACAAGCTCTCTAAGCCCTGTGTAAGGGTAAAGTGGTATGTTAGTACCAGACAGTCCTTTGAAGCTCTCTATAGGCTTCTATGGCTTAAATACAACATATATTTATATACGTGCCGTTGGCACGTTTGTGACCCGTTGGCACGTTTGTGAGTCGTTTTATTAAAGAGGAATAATCATGTCTATTAAATTAACCACAACTGAAATCCAATGGATTAAGTATGCATATGAAGAAGCAGGCAGTACAGTACAAGATATTGCACTTGATACTGGTATGTCTGTTAGTAATGTTAAACGAGCATTAGCTGAAGCAGGTGTATTAACACTCAGCTGGTATAAAACCAATGAAGAGAATGATATGCTTGAATATCTCAAACAAAACAATGTAACTACTCTACAGGAGTTAAAACTATGTATTTAGATTCTTATGTATTTGCTGCTGATAAAGATATCAAAGACAGTAAAAATATTATTGAGTCATCAGATGACTATAGCAGAATTGGCTACTGGAATAATTGCTGGTTTATTCATAGTTTCATGGCTGAATATTATCAACAGCATTATGATGAAAGTGAGTATGATTTTAATTGTATTCCTATGCAATTAGAAAAAGAAATGTTAGAAGTATTATTTAAAGAGATGACTGAAGAACATTTACTAGATTCTCTAACAGGTCATAGTATTATTTCAGATTATGATATTGAAGAGTTACAGAAAGTAATTTCTTATAGTAAAAGTAATCCAAATATCCCTTTATATTTCCATAGTTGGTATTAAACAGGAGCAAACCAATGCATACTACTACCCTAAAGAAAGTAACAGAGTTATTACCTGCTTTATGCAAAGCAAACATTGTACCTTTTATCCATTCTTCACCCGCAACTTGATTTACTAGGTTGCTTTCATCGTGAGATGTCAAAATAAATTTCCTTAACTGCTGGGAGTCCCTGAGAGCTTTAATACTACAACGTAATTGGAAACGATAAGCGTGAAAGTTTAAAAAATTAAGGATTGGGTAATCAGCAGCCAAGTACCTAAGTAATACTGTGAAGTATGATATGGTAACGGTTCAACGACTAGTCATAAGACGTACACGCAAGTGCGTGGAAATGGGAAACTCTTTTCATTTAACTTCTAATTATTAAGGAGTTAAATATGAAACAATTTAGAAATACACCTTATTTTGTTACAAATACTGGATTGGTTTATAGACAAGGTTCTAATAAACCACTAAAACCAGATGCAACTGCTAAATACCTACGAGTTATATTATGTGTGAACGGGAATACTCAAAGACACTGCATTCATAGAATGGTTGCTGAATGTTATATCCCAAATCCTTTAAATAAACCACAAGTAAATCATAAAGACCTTAATAAATTAAATAATCATGTAGATAATTTGGAATGGGTAACTGTTTCAGAGAATACTACCCATGCTTACTTAAAATTAAAAGGTATATCTTGGGGTAATATTAAAGCAAGTAATCAAGCCAGTAAAAACAGATACAAAGAAACTCATAATAAATTCTTTAACTTATTAGGGGAATACTTTGTAGAAATAGTTCATTTCAAGCGAAGACATAATGTTAAGTTTAAATGTCCTAATTGTGCTACTCACATGATTACTAGTACAAATTCAACTAGGTTTACTTATCCATTGAGTTTACTGTGTAAGCCTTGTAAGAAACAAAATAAGTTAAATGAAAAGATGAAGATATAGTCTAATCTCATGTGAAAGCATGAGCAGTTCTTCAGAGAACGTATATAGCTTAACGAACTATATAGAATATAATGGGTAAATCATCTACTGTTAAAGCGTTTGCTAAACAGTTTAATCTAAAAGTGATTGATTTGCGTCTTACTGAAATGGAGAGTTCAGACCTTCAAGGATTGCCTTATTTTACTGATGACGGTTTTAGTGAGTTTAAACCATTTAATACATTTCCATTAGAGAGTACTCCTATACCTACTGGTTATAAAGGCTGGTGTCTTATTATGGACGAGTTCAATTCTGCCCTACCAAGTGTTCAAGCAGCTTGTTATAAGCTAGTATTGGATAGAATGGTAGGACAACATCATTTGCATAAGAAATGCTTTATTGTAGCTTGTGGTAATTTAGAAACAGACAATGCCATTGTTCATACTATGTCTAGTGCCCTTATCTCAAGATTTGCACACTTTACTGTTGAAGTAAATGTAGATGAATGGACTGAATGGGCTATTGCTAATGGTATTGATAACCGTATTATTAGTTATATTGGTTTTAAACCACAAGCATTATATACCTTCAACCCTGATGCTACAGACCCATATTCTTCTCCAAGAACTTGGCATATGGCTAATGAGTTATTAAAACATACTGATGACCTTATAGCACTAGCTAGTGTTATTGGTTTAGGTGTAGCAAGTGAATTTAAACAGTATACAAAACTGTATAATGAATTACCCAAACTTGATGATATTATCAATAATCCAAAACAATCTATTCCTAGTGATTTAGGTACTCAATGGGCTGTTATTGGTTATGTGGCAAGTAATGTTAATAAAACCAATGCTAAACAGTTATCTAATTACCTACAGCAGTTTCCAATGGATTTACAGATTGTAGCTATGAAAATCATTAAACAAACTGATGTAAGTTTATTGATTAATGATATGTCTGATTGGTTTGAGAAAGTAAGGAAATCTCTTTATGAATAAATTAGAAATTATTAAATGCAAACTACTCTTAGATAAAGAAGTAATTTTTTTAGCAACACTAATGGTACAGTTACCTGTATCATTTAGTGATAAATGTTCTACAGCTTGTACAGACGGTAAATCTATTCTAATCAATGAACAGTATTGGGATACTCTTAATGATTCAGAGAAATGCTTTGTATTGCTACATGAAACCTTTCATGTAGCTTTGCTACATTTTGAACGTGTAAAGCAATATGACCACATGAAATATAATATGGCAGGTGATTATGTTATTAACTCTTGGATTAAAAACCAAGGTTATGAAATGCCTGTTGGGGCATTATATGAGCCTGATTATAACGGGTTAAGTACTGAGGAAATCTATCATATATTACCTGATGATGCTGAAATGTCTGATGACTTGCAAGACTTAATCTCTGGTCTAAGTCAAGAAGATATACAAGAAGTACAAGCAAAGATACAATCATCAGCTATTATGACTAAGATGAAAGGTGCTATAGGTAATATTCCAGAAGAAGTACAAAGACATTTAGATAATCTACTTAAACCAAAAGTACAGTGGAATATTGTATTAAGAAGATTTATGACTGATTTATCCAAAGGGGATTACTCATGGCGTAAACCAAGAAAGAAATTATTATCACACGGTTTGTATATGCCCAGTCTATCTAATCCTTCATTAGATAAGATTACTGTTGCTATTGATACTTCAGGTTCTATTAGTGAAGAACAGTTTCAACAGTTTATTAGTGAAGTGGGTTATATCATTAAGAAGTTTAAACCAAAGGAATTAGAGCTTATCCAGTGGGATACTTGTATTAAGTCTATAGACACTATCACCAGTGCTTCTGATTTGCGTTCTATTGAATTCTATGGCTTAGGTGGTACTGATGTATCAGAAGTACTTAATCACTTCAATACAAGCAATTCTGTGGCTCTGGTGTGTATTACTGACGGTGAGTTCTATTATCCTAATAATATTAAGGTAAAGAAACCCATCCTGTGGTGTGTACATTCCAATGATAGCTTTAAACCCAATCAAGGTAAGGTAATTTACTTTTAAGGAACTGTTATAGAGAGTAATTTACAAAAATTAACTTTACACACCTTACCTGTAAGGATGAGACCTTAAAATTATTTCCCCTATTGAACCAGTAGCAATACTGGTTCTTTTATTTTTTGAGAAAATTATGAATAGAGATTTAATACCAAAATATACTTTAAGAGGTGAAAGTTATATAGACTTTCATGGTTTAAGGTATAAGACTTATATATTTAGCTTTAAAGCAGAAGAGATACTTAATACAGTATCTCTTAATCATCTATATGATGTATTAAAAGAAGTACAAGATGAATGTACCAAAGTTACTTATGATGTAACTATATGCGATAAAGACCTTGTTAGAGAATATCCCCCTAACCCTTATGGTAAAGGTATATCCTTCTTTACAGGTAATATTTATGTTAGTAAAGGTTTTTATTATAAGACACTATTTAAAAATACGTGTGTACGTATCTCATTAAACTTACAAGGTTATCCAATAGAAATAACTATTGATATGCTAAGTTACCCCTCACCTTCTGTAATACAGAAACTATATGAAATCCATAAACAAGGGGAATTTATTAGTGCTTTGTAAAATAAATAATTTATAAGGAGTTAATATGGCTACACTTAATCATGAACAAACAGTAGCACAAAAAAGACTTATGGATTTCTTGTGCAATTCTGATGAAAATCAGATAGTATTGCAGGGAATCCCGGGAAGTGGCAAATCCTTTCTTATTAACCAGTTGTATAAATCTTATAAGTTTGCAGTAGATTTAGATTTAACAGAGCATAGACCTTGGGTATTTCTTGCTACTACACATAAGGCTTGTGAAGTATTACAAGCACAAGGATTAGATGCAAAAACAGTACATAGTGCTTTTTGTATTAATATTATGGATAGACCCACAGGTAAGCAAGTAAATATACCCAGAGATGCTGTTATTATTATTGATGAATGTAGTTATCTTAATTATAACGTATTAGAGATTATCCAATCACATATACAGCATTGTAAGGTTATATACATAGGTGATAAGAATCAATTAACACCAGTTGGTTTAAATCATGCACCTATCTTCTACCAAGATGATATAGATATGGTTGAACTTACTCAAGCAGTAAGACAACAGAATGCTCCAAGCATAGCTGATTACTGTAGTCAGTTAAGAAATGCTATTGAGAATAATCTTGATACACCTGTTATTCCACATTCTAATTGTATTATTAAATTGGATAAAAATAGCTTTGATAATGAAGCTAAGAAATTATTCCCTTATACAGGTGATAGTAAATTACTTGCTTTAAAGAATAATACTATCCAAAAATATAATACTCTTATTGACCCTCATAAGATTCACCAAATAGGTGATAAATTAATTAATAACAGTAGTAACTATTATATACCTAACAATGCTGTAGTAACAGTCATTGATGTAGGTGATGAACATACTATTCATGGTGTTAGATGTAGAGAGTATAGAATTCACTATGATAGTTTATATGATATGTATGTACCCTTAACAGCTAGTGGTTTATCAAGAGCCAAGAAGAATGTGGGTAAGGATACTACTATGCTACTTAGACATATGGCTGATTTAAGAAAACCTTATGCACAAACTATCCATAAATCACAAGGCAGTACATACAAAGATGTACTTATTTATCTTGATGATTTAAAGCAATGTGAAACCAAGAAAGATAGAAATAGATTATTATATGTAGCTTTTAGTAGAGCAACTAATAAAGTACTCTACACAGGAGATTTCATATGATGTTTACTGCAGAACACGCTATAAAAGACAATAGGTTTATTTGTGATGTTATACCTGTTTATTTAGATATAGCAGATAAGGTACATGATGACAGACTCTTTATGAAAGTTTATCTTGCTAAAGCTAAAGCATCTGTTATTTCACTACAAGAACTTATAGAATACTGTTCATCAGATTATGTAAACTATCTGCATAGAATATCTTTTAATGAAAACAGAGTGTATGAGTTAGATACTTTGGATAAAGATAGGTTCTATAAGATTATTGGTTTCTATCAATTATATGGAGCATTATAAATGCAACACATACTATTTCATGACAAACCAAAGATAGCTATCTTAATTAAAGATAGCTATTTTATTCGTAAAGATTTAGAGAACTATTATGTTAATCCACTTGGATTAGAGTGTATGGCTTTCAGTCTTTATTATAGTAGTAATAGCAAAGTAACTGCTACTAAAGCCAAAGATTACTTAAAGAAAATACTACCCAGTATTACTGCTTTAGGTGTTAGTTATCTTTATGTAGCAGATAGTACTTACTTTAAAATCTTAACCAAAGAAAGAAAAGCAGAACCTAATATAGGTTATGTATTACCCTGCAAGCTGCAAGATTATGAACATCTAAACATAGTCTATGGCATTAACTATGGACAAGTTATTTATAATAACAGTTCATTGAGTAAGTTAAACCTAACACTAGACGCTCTACAATGCCATATAAAGGGCATTACTAATGTCTTTGGTGATAATGTACAAGAAGCTATTTATGAGGCACCAGAACGCTTATATGAGCTTATAGACTGCCCTAAACTAGCCATTGATATTGAGACTACTGGATTAAGTATTACAGATAGTATTGTTACTATTGCATTTGCTAAAGACAGTAATAATGGTATGGCTTTTAGTATGAAAGATAGGTCATTGATTAAATCTTTCTTTGAAGACTTTAGAGGACGTAAGATATTTCATAATGCTTCATTTGATGTAAAGATGATTATCAAAGAATGCTTTATGGATAATCCAAATGACTATCAAGGATTATTACATGGTTTACATACCATGTGTCGTAATCTACATGATACAAAGATTATTGCTTACCTTGCTACCAATAATACACAAGGTAACTCACTTAGTCTTAAAGACTTAAGTCATGAATATATGGGTAACTACGGTATTGATGTTACTGATGTAACTAAGATACCTATAAATGAGTTATTAGAATATAACTTAAAAGATGTGTTAGCTACCATGTATGTTTATGACAAGTATTATCCTATTATGGTTCAAGATAATCAGTTAGATATTTACGAAGACTTAATGCGACCTACTCTTAAATCATTGATACATACTGAACTATCAGGTATGCCTATTGATTTGGATAGGGTATATGAAGTAGAGAAAGAGTTAAACAGTATTAAAGATACTTATATCTCATGCATGTTTAATCACTCTTTGGTTTTAGAAGTACAAGCTATACTAAACCAAAAAGAATTAGATAAATATAATGCTACTCATAAAAAGCAAAAGACTTTAGATGATATGGATAATAAGTTTAATCCAAACAGTAATCAACATTTACAAATACTCTTGTATGAAGTAATGAAGTTACCTGTATTGGATTATACAATTAGTAAAGAACCTAGTACAGCAGGTGATACTATTAAAAAATTACTACACCATACCAATGAAACCAAACTATTAGAGAGTTTAATTGGTTATATTAGTGTAGAGAAAATACTTAGTACTTTTATCCCTACATTTAAATTAGCTACTGATAGAGATAATCATCATTACTTACACGGTAATTTTAATATTACTGGGGCAGTATCGGGTAGATTGTCATCATCTAAGCCTAACCTTCAACAGATACCCAGTAACTCTGACTATGGTAAGTTAATTAAGACTTGCTTTAAAGGAGGTAAAGGTTGGATACTTTGTGGGGCAGACTTCAATGCTTTAGAATCACGTATTGATGCACTGACATCAAAAGATAAAGCTAAGCTTGATGTATTTATCTATGGCTATGATGCACATGCATACAATACTTACTATTACTGGAAAGATAAATTCCCTGAAGTAACCTTATACCCTGACGAGGTTGAAAAAGTTTATGAAATTGTAGATGAAGATATTATCCATTACATTCCTAAAGGTACAGTAATTGAAACACCTGAAGGAAATCACATGCTTATTGAGGAGTATTTTAATGAAACCTTCAGATGATGTATTACATGAATGCTATTTACGAGTATTAAACCAAGAAACTATAGTAGATATTGCTGTAGATATTGGTTTAGTTCCTACTACTTTGGGTAGATACTTAACTGATTATACCAGTAGTATTGGTAAATTTCGTGAGTATTGTACTGTACTTAACCAACAGAAAAAAGGTAAACATAATGAAAGCATTGCTATTAATGTTTATGATGAACAAGGTAATCTTATTAAGACTTATTCTTCTATAGCTAAGGCTGAAAGAGATACTGGAATACAGTACTATAAGATTAAACGGTTATTAAAAGAAGGTAAATTATGGAAATTAGCATAGATAGTATTGAGGAGTATTTTAATGCTTAAACTCTCACCTACCACTCAAGTAATAGAACATGATGTTCAGGCTTATAACGTAAAACGTATTAAGTACATTAAGGACAACTACGGTCCTTTAAGGTCTAAGAGTAAGGGCGTATCATTTGCGCTTCAATATGGGGGTACTGAAAACACTTTAGTCAATAACTCTGGTTTTGCACTAGAAGAAGCTAAAGCAATTGTTAATAACTACAAAGACCTTTATAAAGAGTCTGAAGAGTACACTACTGAACGTATTGCTCAAGCAACTAAAGACGGTTACGTACAAGTTGCTTTTGGTTTAAGAATTAGAACACCTGTTCTAGCTAAATCTATACTGGGTAACTCTAAGACACCTAATTTAGCCACAGCAGAAGCCAGAACTGTTGGTAATGCTTTATCCCAGTCTTATGGTATGCTTACTTGCAGAGCTCTAAACGAGTTTATGCAGCGTGTATATGCTAGTGAGTATAAACATGACATTATGCCAGTGAATATTGTCCATGATGCGTTATATTTTATGATTAGAGACAATATACACGTAGTTAAATGGGTAAACGATAATCTTATAGATTGTATGTCATGGCAAGAATTAGATGAGATTAAACATGATAAAGTTAAGCTATCAGCAGAACTTGGTTTATTCTACCCTGATTGGTCTAATGAAATTACACTGAAAAATAACATCAATAGAAAACAAATCAAGGAGATAGTCTTGAAATCTAAATGAAATGCACATACAATACTTTAACTTGTTTTGGAGTAAAGTATGTATGTACCACAGGCTACCTCACAAATATAAAGAATTTGAAGGTATGGAAAATATCGTATTTGGTAAAGGTGAATTAGTCTTTGTAGGTAATGGTTGGCGTTCTATATCAGGACGTATCATTACAGACAGAGATGAAGCATTAAAAGAAGCCAAAGAAATAGATAGACTATACCGTACTAACACCATTCGTTTAGCAACCCAAAGGAACTCACACAAATGAATCCAATAATGTGTACTACCAAACCTAACAACTTAGTTGAAGGTATTAACCAACTTAAAATTAACCCAGAAGATATACACTTTATTAACCGTAATATTGTAGATAGTAAATTACCTGAATACCATGACATTGGTACAAAGCTATTACAGCTATTACCTTATGTAGCTATTAAATGTGGTAATGAATATCTTACTTATAATCGTAAAGGTAGTGAAGATAGACTACATGGTAAATGTTCTATGGGATTTGGTGGTCATGTAGAACTACAAGATGTACGAGATACAGTAGAGCATACTATTGCTATTACAGCAGCAAGAGAGCTTGTAGAGGAGCTTGGTTTAAAAGCACCATTAGTATTAACAGGTGATTATATCTATTCAGAATATGACAATGTAAGCCAAGTACACTTAGGTGTTGTTGGTTTAGTAGAGATTGATGATAAATCTTTAATTAAACCAGATGAATTAGAAATTATTAATCCTGAATGGAAAACTCTTAATAGTATTCGTGGTAGATTAGATAGCTATGAGAAATGGTCTCAAATCTTAGCTAAGCATTTGGATAAATGATATGAGTAAATTATTTGCTATTATAGCTACTATATTGGTTGTTACAGTACTTATTGTAGAGTATGGTAAGTATGTTAGTGATAACCAAACTAAGATAGCTATTGAACAAGAAAGAACTAAACAGCTTAATGAAGTGCAACAGCAGACTATTGATGCTTACTTAGCAGGTAAATATTCAGAGTGATAAATAAAGGGTCTTAATAGACCCTTTATTATTATTATTATTATTTATACTTAGCATAAGCATTGGCTAGTTTAATATGATACTTGTTTTTAGCATAACCTGAACCATTATATCCCCTAGCAAATTTAACCCAATCTTTATTTTTTAAAGCCAATAATAGACCATTAACCTTAATGAATCTAATCATGGCTTCAAGTTGTTTGGCTTCTGATTCATACATATCATTGATAAATGCCTGTAGAGACTCATAACCTAATGATTTCCAATGAAACCCCATTACTTGACCTAAACCCCAAGAACAACTCTCTAAAGCTGTATCACGGTTAAACTGTGATGCTATCTCTAAGCGTTTGTGTTGAATGGATTCTGCACCATATCTATATGTACCCCACCTTGGATAACATAAATTGGTATGTGCTTTCATGAGATTATTACGAATAGTAATATAATTCTTTTTGGTTAGCAGTCTATGCATAATATGTGGTTCATATAAGATTTTAGGTTCATCACCTATAAACCCTTTACCACTAGCTTCAACTTCTACTACAGCTTTAAGACCTGCATATTCAATATCATGCTTATTGGCTAAGTCTTTAATCTGTTCGTTTGTTAATGTCTTCATGCTGATTATCCTTTAATAATTCACGTTTGGCGTTTGTGCCAAAATAATAACTTACTGCACTTGTTACCCAACCTGCTACGATACCTAGTATCATATGTAGTTGTTGGGAGTTATCTTTGGGTACTTCTATAAAGAATAACCCAAGTATCATTAGAAAAGCTAGTGTACTAAAATATAATGTTAATATAAAGTGTGCATTAACTATTTCTTTTACTTTATTTAAATTTATCATATTTACCTTTGGCTATTTCACTTTCTAAGTTTGTTACCCTACTATCAAGTAACGCTACATGATTATATAAGTTCATTATTTGTTGGTCTTGCTCACTACCACTTGTAACTATCCAAGTACAGAAAGCTATAACACTTGCACTTAAAATACCTACTAATGCTTTAATAAAAGATAGTCCACCTTTTAGATGACTAAACTCTGTATGTAGCTTTTCTAACTTAGTAGAGTTATCTCTTCTATCAGCTAACTGCTGTTCTGATATAGCTGATAGTCTAACTAATTCATGTGAAATATGCTTAATCTCATCACGCATATCTGCTAATTGTTTGACTATGTCTGTCATTAAATTCTCCAATTAGACAACATTTCTTAAAATATATACTTCATCTTCCCCACCAGTAACAGAAGGATTATCAAAAGCAAAAGCAAAAGGTCCTAAAGTAATTTTATATGGTTCAGTTACTTGGTTACTTGCTGTAACTTCATATACAGCTACTTCCTGTATTACAGGATAATACAGCATACTTTTTTTAAGAGTAACATTTAACATAGGAAGTTTAGTATTGAATTCTGGGTCATCTACACGAATACCTTCAATAGTATATTCACCTTCAGTAGCAGTTATTGTATTTACTGGATTAGGTACATTACCATATGTAAGTACTTCCCCAAAACCGTGTGCAAACTTCACATCTGCAGGTTGATTAACCCAAAACCTAATATGATTGTCTATACTACCTGATACAAAAGTTAAGTCTTGTCTTGTAGCTAAATCTTCTATAGTAAGTGGTTTACCGTCTTTAGTAAAATCAGTTTCTAAATGAGGTAAGAGTAGTAAATCCTCACTACTTACCTGAACATGTGTTGTAGATTCCTTAACAGAAGGGTATGAGTACATAGCTATAGATTTTACAACCAAATCACCACTCCATTCAGGAGTATCAGTCTCTACAACAGAGCCTATATTATTAGGTAGGTCAGTAGCATTTATATAAGAGATACTCAATCCAGTAACATAGAAATAAGTACCTTCCCACCTACTAGCTGTAATAACAGGTTCACATCCTGTAAAAGGTTCTCTTACAGTTAACACAGGACCATAGTTTAATACTGCTCTTAGGTGCTCTGTATAAGTATTATCTAATACTTGGAATGGTGTTTGTTGATTTAAGCCATTTAAGTACTTAGTAGTATGTTCTTTATCTTTGGATATATCAAAATCCACATTAACCAAATCCATATCAATCATGGTTTACCTCTCTTTGGTTTAGTACCTGTAGGACATACATTAACACCTTCAAGTACTCTTATTTTTAATACAGGACTATAATTAAGTACTGCTCTTAACTGTTCATCATAATTGTCAGTTAATACTTTATGTGGTGTACTTAGTTCTGTATCATAAATGAATTTCTTAGTTTCATTTCTATCATTCATAATAACCCCTTAAAAATTACTATTATCCTTTATTAATTTGGATTATAATAAATACGTAAAAGTGCCTTACGGCACTTCTGCGAGTTACTCTTTATTAACGCCACAGTAAGCTATGAGTGCTGTAAAACCATAGCAGTATATATTAGTTCCCTCTTGAGATTACTCCTAGAACTAAGTGTATACCGACTTATCCACGCTATGGATAATTTGTGCCTTTAGTTTAGCGGTCAAAAACACACAGCTCATAACTGTTGAGAGCGTGGGTTCAAATCCCACAGGGCACACCACATTAAGTCTCTGTAGCTCAGTTGGATAGAGCAACGGTCTTCTAAACCGTAGGTCAAGAGTTCAAATCTCTTCAGGGACACCATTTTATTATCAACACCGTATAGGTGGTTTAGAAAGTATAGCTGGTTTAGCAAAGTTTATTATCAACCATAGCCCTTTATAGGGCTATTCTTTTATCAACCAAAAGGTGAATTAGTATGAACAAACTGTTTAGTTATGACAGAGAGATGAATATCCAACGCTGTTCTAGTACAGAATATCAAGGTATGCGAGTAAAGTATATTGACCACATGGGTAGTGATTTATCCGTGGTTAATAGTGCATATGCTTCATTTGGTAGAATGGAGTATGAATATAATCCCGATAAGCATGACCGTCTCATTCAGTACCTATCTCGTGGCATGAGTGAAGCTGATTTTAAAAAGTTAGCTGATAATCTAGCACATGAAACAACTGATGCAAAAGATGTAGCTAAAGCACTATGGCAATTTAGAAATACACCTATGCATCACAGCCCATTCACGCATACATGTATTACTCTACAATGTGCTGTACCTATTGCTATTCATGCACAATTAGTTAAACATACTGTTGGGTTTAATATCAATACAGTATCTCGTAGATATGTCTCTACTAAACCTGAATTATTTATACCTGAATTTAGAAGTAAACCAACAGGTAATATTAAACAAGGTTCTGGTAATGTACATGAACGAGCACTCTACTGGCAAGTATGGTATAAGCATCATGCAGAAGCAACTATTCGTTGCTATGTAGATATGGTTGATGCAGGTATTGCACCAGAACAAGCACGCTTCATTCTGCCACAAGGTGTCATGACTGAATTTGTATGGACTGGTAATGTAGCTTCATTTGCTCGTATGTTTAACCAACGTACGGATAGTCATAGCCAAAAAGAAATCCAAGACCTAGCCAAAATGGTAGGTGAAATTATTGAACCATTATATCCAGTATCATGGAACGCTCTTACAGGTAATTGATATGAATATACTTGGTTTAATGAAACTAAAGGGAACAATGCAGTTCCCTTTAGCAGGTTCACAAAACTATGAAGACTTTCAAAAAGAGAGTAGTTTTACAGGTGATTTTAGACATAACCATAGCAGAGTTATTATATTTTCTAAACCAAGACAATATAGATTCTTTGTTGGTTTAGTTGATACTATAGGTAACTTGATTGATGAAACAGAATATAAGATTGATGAACCATTAACTAAAGATGAACTTACCCAAGTTATTAAACAAATGATTCATGAACAGTTATATGAAGTAGAAGAAAACCAAGAAATTAACTTAACTGAGAGTTATGTAAGGATTGAATTATGATATATAAACTTAAACCTTTAAAACAGTTTAAACAACATGACGGAAGCGTTATCTTATCAGCACCTACTCATGAATATGTAGTAAGAGATACTGTAGTTAATTATATTAACCTACACTCAAACCAAACAGGTATTAAATATTGTCAGTCTTATGATGAGTGTATCAATTGGATTAACAATGTTCATGTACCTAGTAAACTAACAGAATACTTTGAACTAACCGGAGAAAGTAATGATTGAAGAAGTATTAAACAAACGCCAAGCTACTTATGGTAGCTTCACCAAGAATGCAGAAATATCTCAAATGCTGAAATATTTTATGGCACAAGGTACTAACTATAAACAAATGCCTACAGCTCATCGTGAAGCACTAGAGATGATAATGCATAAAATTGCCCGTATTGTTAATGGAGACCCCAACTATATTGACAATTGGATTGATATATGTGGATATAGTCAATTAGTAATAGAGGAGATTAAGTCATATGAAGAACCTATTTAATGCTTTTATTAATGCTGCCTTACTTACGTGTCTTTTAGCACTGGCTTATAAATTAGTAAGCTAACAGAATACTTCTGCTTCAACATCGCAGAGATGGCTTAGCAAAAATTAACCATACAATCCCCTTTTAATTTAAGATAATACTTTATCCATGTTAAGGGGATTTTTCTATGATGTTTATAACTGATAAAGCATTAATCAGTGGCAATCAAGTAGCTATAAGAAATGGTTCTTATAGTCCTACATTCTTTACAAATGTAGGTTTAAATGATGTAACAGTAACAGCATCTAAAGACGGTGTTATTTTTACTAATCTATTTGAACTAGCAACTAACCAAACCAAACATACGGCAGATGTCTATTTCTATTATAAAATGTTAGGTAGTAATCCTGTAGTATATGTTAATTCTGAAGTTAATTGGTGGGAACCTACAAATAATAATAATACGGGTAATGTAGATTTAACTGAAGTAAACCAAAAGATTTCAGCACTAACTACAGAACTTAATGGTAAAGCTACACCACAACAAATAGCAGAAGCTATTAATAAATTAATAGGTGGTGCTGATAGTAGTAGTGATACACTTAAAGAATTAGCTGATATGATTTCTAGTAACCAAGATACGACAGATTATCTACAGAATTATTTAAATGAAAGGGGAGCCATCTAATGAATATATTAGAAACCATTAAACAAATTGGGAAAGATATTAAAACTATCTTTGATAAGATTAAACCAAGTAATCTCATCTCAAAAGATACAGATAACACACTTACGCTAGGTAGTGATAACAAACTAAAAGCTACTGGTGGAACTGGTGGAACTAGTAAACCTACTATTACTACACTTAATAGAAAAGCATCACAATATTTTAAATTTGTAGGACAATATGCTTTAGATGAAGGTAAGTTTATTCCAGTATATGTGTTAGCTATTAGTAGATTTATTGATGTTAGTAGTGAGCATATATATAAATCCTACACACTTATGGAAAATGGTAACCTCACCATTGAAATAACTATGTCTAGGTCAGAAGGAGAAGGTGTATTAGTTGCTTCAGAAATAACAGAACAACATAACCTAAGTAGTGATGTAAGTACTTATTTACAAGTATCTGGAAACAAGCTAATTATTCATCTAAACCATACAGGAGAGTATCTAAGCACTCAACAGAATAAAGCTGTTAGTGGTCAATTATTTTTATATGGAGAGCAGTTGCTATCTCTTATAACCATTAACTATAGATTAATGAGCCATAAAGCATTACTAGAAAGTTTAACCCAATACTTTACTGTAGAAAACTATGGAGATGAATCTTTTAATATTGCTTTTGATAACTGGGATTTAGGTGGTAGTCAATTACCTGAAGGAGTAGATAGTATTGATATAGAACTCTTAGGTGTAACTGTTAATACTTCCTTTAATTTATTTGGTAACTTTAATAACACTGGTACAGAGTTTTTTGGATTAACTGCAAATGAGTTAAGACAAACACAACCTATTGACTATGTTGCCTTTACAGGTAAAGTAACAGGTATTAAAGTATCATGGCAAGGGTATAGTATAATTATACATGCTACAAATTATTAAATAATATTAAGAAAATACCTACTATAATTAGTAGGTATTTTTTAATGTTATTATTTTTGGATTCAATTATGAACTACACAAATACTTCAAATATACCCCTTCCATTGGCTGTATTTTTAGCTACAGACCATTATGACTATGTTCCTAATGTTATTAGTGCTACCAGTCTTTTAAAGCCTACCAGACAGCTTATATTAGCTGATAGGTTATCTAGTGAAGATAATCTAGTAGAACTATCTGATATGGTTTCATCTCGTATGGGTACAGCTATTCATACAGCTATTGAACAAGCATGGCTTAATCCAACTAAAGCTCTTAAATCATTGGGTTATTCTGATGATATTATCCAAAGAATTAAAGTTAATCCTGAAACAGTAGAAGAGAATGATATTCCTGTATATATGGAAAAACGTAGCTTTAAGAAGGTAGGTAATCATACTATCTCTGGTAAGTTTGACTTTGTAGCTGAAGGTAAAGTACACGATTTTAAGAGTACTTCCGTGTATGGGTATTTAAACCAATCTAATGCTAATAAATATATTTTACAAGGTAGTTTATACCGTTGGCTTAATCCAGATATTATCACTAAAGATGAAATGTTAATTCATTATATCTTTACTGACTGGAGTAAAGCAGAATCATTGAGAAACTCTAATTACCCTAAAGCTAGAGTACATAGCCAAAAATATAATTTACTTGGTTTAGATGAGATAGAACAGTTTGTTAAAGATAAACTAGAACTCTATGACTCAATGAAACATCAGCAAGAGAAAGACATTCCTTACTGTACTGATGAAGAGTTATGGCGTAAACCAACAGTATGGAAATACTATAAGAATGCTAATGCTACAAGAGCAACTAAGAACTTTGATAATCCTAGTGAAGCCTATGCACTACAACAAACCAATGGTGTAGGTGAAGTAAGAGAAGTCAAAGGAACAGTATCAGCTTGTAAGTATTGTCCTGCATTCTTGTTATGTAGCCAGAAAGATGAACTTATTAACAG
>RRZT011108226.1_pt1 | contig 17803 bp, 9 predicted proteins | sample 2165551 | NCBI WGS metagenome assembly RRZT01 (sample SAMN10456910, study PRJNA506462) | wastewater metagenome | biome: wastewater; feature: sludge; material: wastewater sludge; isolation source: wastewater sludge with Escherichia coli K12::gfp cells carrying plasmid... | place: USA: Moscow, Idaho ...
CAAAGTCCACTCTGGAGGATCCTGCAGATCCCGTCCTCGTTGAGCCCCGTCCCGGTGTAGAGCCGTGCAGGGGCGGGTCGTTTACGATAACTGACGCGGAAGAGCCCGTACTGGCGAACATTTCCTTCGTTGCACCCAAGGGGCAGACGACGGCCATAGTTGGCTCGACAGCTGCGGGGAAGACGACCATGGTCAACCTCATCCCGCGCCTAGTCGACGTGACAGACGGGGTCGTCCTTGTCGGTGGTGAAGATGTGCGGAACCAGGAACTTGAAAACCTGTGGTCGACCATTGGCTACGTGCCGCAGAAGCCTGTTCTCTTTGCCGGTACAGTGGCCACGAACCTGCGCTTCGGAAATGAACATGCAACGGATGAAGAACTTTGGGCTGCATTGCGCGTTGCCCAAGCAGAGGATTTCGTCGCAGATATGGAAGGACAACTCGAGGCGAGGATTTCCCAGGGCGGAACGAATGTTTCCGGCGGGCAGCGCCAACGCCTTTCCATTGCGCGTGCCCTGGTTCGTAACCCTAAGGTGCTGATTTTTGACGACTCTTTTTCCGCCCTCGACCTTACGACGGATGCCCGACTGCGCGCAGCGCTATGGAAGGAATTCCCAGATACCACCAAGATTGTCGTCGCGCAAAGGATCTCAACGATCACTGAGGCAGAGCAGATTTTGGTAATCGAGGACGGACGGGTTGTTGGATCCGGCACGCACGCTGAACTACTCAAGACAAGTCCCACTTATGTGGAGATTGTTGAGTCACAACTGGGCGCGGAGGTGTCTTGATGACTGACGTGAACCCAACCCCACTTAGCGATGAAGAAGTACTGGAGATTGCGGAATCCGCCGCAGCCAACGCGGGGATGAGCGGGGCTGAAGGTGTCGCTCGAAAAGCGAAGCACTTCTGGCCCTCATTCTGGCGAATGATGGGGCTCCTGAAGCCCTACTGGATCCGCATGATCCTTGTGACAGTTGTCGGTGCCGCCTCCGTGGTGTTGACGGTGCTTGCGCCACGGATTCTTGGTCGCGCCACCGACGTCCTCTTCTCTGGGTACATCTCCAATCAGATCCCCTCAGGTGTAACGACAGAGCAGGCCATTGCGGGTTTGCGCGCTGCTGGCCAAACTGAAATGGCCGACATGGTAGCGAAGATGGACGTCACTCCGGGTGCTGGGATCGACTTCAATCAGCTGGCGAATATCCTTCTCTTAGTCTTGGCTCTTTACGTTGGTGCAGCAGTGTTTTCGTGGCTGCAGGGATACGTCCTCAATCGGGTCATGGTTCGGGCAATGTGGAAGCTCCGTGGGGAGGTTGAAGACAAGATCAACCGTCTTCCCCTGTCGTACTTTGACAGGGTCAAACGCGGGGACTTGATCTCCAGGGTCACGAACGACATCGACAACATGACCAACACTTTGCAGCAGTCAATGTCTGGGGCCATCACCTCTGTCTTCACAGTGATTGGCGCGCTCGTGATGATGCTGACCATCTCGTGGCAGCTCACTTTGATCGCCCTGGTGTCGTTCCCCCTCCTGGGCGTCATCTTCGGGATCATCGGCCCAAAGTCGCAGAAGGCATTCAGCTTGCAGTGGCTCAAGGTCGGCCGCCTCAACGCTCGCGTTGAAGAGTCGTTCTCAGGGCACGCCCTCGTCAAAGTCTTCGGACAGCAGAAGCGCTTTGAGAAAGAGTTTGCTGATGAGAATGAGGAACTCTATGAGGCCGCATTCAAGGCCCAGTTCCTCTCGGGCCTGATGATGCCGATGATGAGCTTCATTGGCAACCTGGTCTATGTCGGCATTGCGGTGGTAGGTGGCGCGATGGTCGCTGGAGGCTCTCTGTTGCTGGGTAGTGTGCAGGCATTCATCCAGTACTCAAGCCTCTTCAACCAACCACTTGCCGAACTGGGCGGAATGGCAGCATCCGTCCAGTCTGGAGTTGCATCGACTGAGCGCGTCTATGGGCTGCTGGGTGAGGCCGATGAGGTGCCGGATAATCCTGATGCGCCAGCACCGGTTGAAGGCCAGGGACGGATTGAGTTTGAACACGTAAGGTTCAGCTACTCTCCGAACAAGCCTCTGATTGAGGACCTCTCGTTTGTGGTTGAGCCGGGACAGACGGTCGCGATCGTCGGGCCAACCGGGGCTGGCAAGACCACTCTGGTCAACCTGCTGATGCGGTTCTATGAGCTGGACGGAGGCAAGATCACGGTGAATGGGCAGGACATTGCACAACTCAAACGGGACGATGTTCGTCGTCGCACCGGTATGGTTCTGCAAGATCCTTGGCTGTTCGCCGGCACCATCAACCAGAACATTCGCTACGGCAACGAAGATGCGACTGACGAACAGATCATTGCGGCCGCAAAAGCAACGTATGTGGATCGTCTGGTACGTCAGCTGCCGAAGGGGTATGAGACGGAGTTGGACGAGGACGCTTCGAATCTTTCTGCTGGCGAACGCCAGCTGCTGACAATTGCTCGCGCATTCGTTGCACAACCTCCGATTCTGATTCTGGATGAGGCAACTTCGTCGGTCGATACTCGCACCGAACGCCTGCTCCAGGATGCGATGAATGCACTGCAAAAGGGACGCACTTCGTTCGTGATTGCGCACAGACTTTCAACCATCCGTGAAGCGGATTTGATCCTGGTGATGGAGAATGGTGCGATTGTTGAAAAGGGCACGCACGAAGAGCTGATCAAGAGTCGAGGTGCTTACTGGCGCCTGTACAACTCACAGTTTGAGGGTGCGCTTTAGTCCGACCGCTCCCGGCCCTGCAGCCCGCACCCCGCACCCCGCCCGGCCCTGCGGTCCTCGTAGTGAAATGTATACGTGGGGGCCAAATGATCGTGTGGGGTACTCACCCCAGAGGCACATTTCGTCCCTACGTATACATTTGAGGTCCCCCGCCTAAGGTTGCCGGAGTCGCGTAAGGTTGCCGCCGTGCGTGCGAATTCCAGGCAACCTTAACTGATACCGGCAACCTTAGGGGTTGGGCGGGGTCAGGCGGGGTCGGATCAGGTAGAGTCGGCAACCTTAGGGCTCGGCGTACGCCCTACGATAGGCATGTGACCTCCTCTACCCTCGCAGCCCATCGCGCAGCCGAACTAAGAGACGCCCAGAGGCGTTCGCAGAATGGCGGCTCGGGCTCGCAAGATGGCGGCTCAAGTGGGCAGAGCGGCTCAGGTCGGCAGGGCGGCTCAAGTCGGCGGGCAGGTGACGCGGGTTCGCGCCGCCAAGGCAGGCGGCGCTTCTGCGCGAGACTCGGCATCGGATCGCTGCTGTGGACCGCCGGCGGGATCTGGGCTCTGCTCGGTGTTTTGCTGTCATGGGACTGGATGGCAGCACTCACCACCGATCTGCGTTTTCCTGACCAGATCTGGGGTGACGCACTGAGCCGGCCCCTCCACGACCTAGGATTGGGACTGCTCGTCGCGTTGTCGGCCATCTTCGCAATCTGCTGGTCTGTCACCAAGGACCGAGCCAACGCGCGCTACAACGCGGCCGCCAAGGCCGGGACAGTCCTGCGGTGGCTCGTATTCGCCCTCTCCGTCACCCTGCTCGTAATGGTCGGTATCTCCGCGACCACATCCGTGCGGTACTGGTGGCTGATTTTTCCCGGAGAGATCGGTGCAGGCGGAGCACTGCTCTGCATCCTCGCAGGTGCAGCAATACTTCCTTCACTAACAGCTGTTGAACGCCGAGGCATCATCGATATCCCTCGCGCGTCAAGGGTTGGCAGCGCCATGTTCGTCGTCGGCTTGCTCGTCGCCGCCCAGCTGTCCCCAAATATCTTCAACGCAACCCAGGTCACCCACAAAGTTGGCTCGGTAGTGTCGCAAGTGAACGTCACCGCCGACACGTGGACAACCACCTGGCGCGGAGCCCACAACCCAACACAAATCCTGTCCTATACGCCCCAAACCACTGCCCTCACCATGTCGCAGGCAACTAGGAGCCGTGACTTGCTAGCCCTCCTCGACACTGAAACAGGCGAGGTCATCTCAGCTATCAGTACTCAGAATGCGATGGCTATCGGCATGGATGCCCTGCTCTACTCACGCACGCCCGACGCCGACCACCGGCTCTTCGACCGGACTCTCGTGTTCTTCAACCAGATTCCCGTCACTATTTCGCGCGAGGGCGAGCGCCTCACCAACACCTCAAACGTTCCAGGCTCCACCTGGGACGCTGCAAACAGCACCCTCTCAAAGGGCTTACTCGGTGTGAACCTCACGACGGGAGGGGACTGGCTTGTCGGCAGCAGCGGCGGCTGCACACGGATCCCCGCAACTACCGACGACGGCGAGTGGATCGCAAGCGCCGTGGCCATCGTGATGCTGCAGGTCTGCAACGCAGACTTATCAGGGCAGAACTGGAGCGCTCCCCCTGGCTTGGAGCAAACAATCTCACCTCTGGCGGGGACGGTCTTCGCAATCTCACCCGAGGACGGAAGCACTCTCTGGCACGCCGACCTCCCAAACTGGGATGACTACATCGCCTCCACCGGCATGTTGTTCCCCCAAACCCGAACCGATGAACTCGATATCTCGTTCACCGCAAGTCCCACGACGCCACCCACCCAGCTGGAGCAAGCCCGAGTCACCGTTTCCGGACACTCTCTGAACTTTGATCTGCTGACCGGTCCTCAGTAGCTCACCTCTGAGACTAAAGATGGCACTGGGCGCCTGATTGCCGCGTGCTGAAGGCAAGCGCTGTTGTCTCCGAACACACACCCTTGTGCGGAGCACCTCTGCCCGGCTAGCCTTGTCCCGTGTTCATCTAAGTGATTCTCGCCCTGCGCCCGCGGCCCCCTGCGCTCTGCCCTTTGCAAGCCTGGAAACATCGGCCCGGCAGGTCCTTCTCAACGCTTGAGAGATCACCAAAATGACCCCGCTAAACTCCCCCACACACCTCCGCGCCGACGGCATCTCGAAGTCTTACCCAGACCGCCGCGTCCTCACCAACATTTCCCTCACCGTTTCAGCGGGCGAGGTCGTCGGTTTAATCGGCGAGAACGGCAGTGGAAAAACCAGCCTGCTGAAGGTAGTCGCAGGACTGCTTGAGGCCGACTCCGGCACGGTTACCGCAGAAGGTCGCGGGTTCACGCCCACCATTGGTCTTCTCCACCAAGAGCCTCCCTTCTCGCCGGACGCAAGCATCCACGCCGCCCTCGAAGACGCGGTGCGGTTCAGCCGAGCCGCAGAACTGGAGCTGTCCGAGGCCGCCACCGACCTCGCCATCCACCCGGAAAGCTCCCCGGCCGAAAACCGCTACGCCGACGCCTTGCATGAGGCCGAGCGTCTCGACGTCTGGACCCTCGACTCCCGGATTGCCGCGACCCTGAGCGCCCTGGGTCTCGATTCGGTCCCCACTTGGCGACTCACGCGCTCCCTCTCGGGTGGTCAGAAGGCCCGCCTGTCCCTTGCTTGGTTGCTACTCAGCAAGCCCGACGTTCTCCTGCTCGACGAACCTACCAACCATCTTGACGACGCGGCGATCGCGTTCCTCAGAGATTCACTCGCGACTTGGCAGGGCCCCGTGCTGTTCGCCAGCCATGATCGAGCATTCTTGGACGAGGCCGCAAGCGTCCTCATTGACCTCGATCCAGCTCCGCGCCCGCACACGCTTGTCCGTGACAAGCAAGACAGCGGCATCGCGAGCGGGATCGGCGTCACCCGCTTCTCTGGGAATTACTCCGACTACCTGACCCATCGGAAGGCCGAAAGAGAGCGTTGGGAACGCCGGTTCCGCGACGAGCAAGACGAACTGAAGCGTCTGGAAGCTTCCGTGAAGTCCAGTCACACGGTCGGTCACGCCGATTGGCGTCCTCGTACCGAGTCGCGCATAGCCAAGAAGTTTTACGGGGACCGCAACGCGAAGGTGGTGTCGCGCAGGGTAAGTGATGCCGAGCGCAGGTTGGATGAGCTGAAGAAGAGTCAGGTCGCCAAACCACCACGCCAGTTGCAGTTCCGCGGATTTGTGGGTCCTGTGGATCGGGTCGGCCGCGCCGAGGACGTGCCATCCGACAACGAGGGTTTCGGCACGTCTACCCGAGAGTTCGCGGACGGTGCCAACAGCCAAGTTGACGCAGGCCCCCGTGGCGCCGTCGTCGTCGCCGCAACCCAGATCAGTGTCACAAGTCGACTCCGGGAGGTGTCTTTTGCCCTGTCGAAGGGCGAACATCTCTTAGTGACAGGTGCCAACGGCTCCGGTAAGTCGACCCTGCTTGCTGTCTTGGCCGGGAATCTGACGCCAACGTCGGGAACTGTCACGCTTCCGGGCGCTAGCGATGACTTCACCGTAGCGCGCGGTCACCTAGCTCGTCGGCGCCGAAGAGTCGGGCTACTCAGCCAGCAGGTCTCGATTCCGGATCCTCACGGCCGCGGCAGGGGAAGAACTGCAGCCCAGGCCTACGCTGACACCGTGGGCGAGGAACTCGCTGAAGGCGTCCCCCTCTCATCCTTCGGACTTCTAGAGCCCCACGATCTCAGTCGCCCCCTGTCCTCCCTGAGCGTCGGCCAGCAAAGGCGCGTCCAACTGGCCGGACTGCTGGCAGATCCTCCGGAGCTCCTGCTTCTCGACGAGCCAACCAACCACCTCTCCCTCACGCTGGCAACAGCGTTGGAGGCCGATATCCCCCGTTACCCCGGCACGGTTATAGTCGCCTCGCATGACCGTTGGCTGCGGCAGAGGTGGCGCGGAGAGGTCCTTCATCTGGACTAGGACCCGATTCGACTGTACGAGGGCGAACGCCGACCCCGAACGAACGTAGCCCAAGGACTCACCGCAGAAAGGTGAACGATGTCCCATCAAAGCGCTGCACAACGCCTCCCGGCGCCACAAATCCCGGGTCAATGCCGTAGCTGACCTCATCTCCTGTGACTTGGATGCCTACAGCCCACGCATGGTCAGTACCTAGTCCGACGGGAGGGAACAGCGCACAGATCACCTCTTTGTCGGCGGAGATGGCACAAACGGTGCCTAGCGAACCTGGCCCGCTACTGACCAGAAGGGAGACAAACAGGTACGGCTCTCCGTTTATTGTGGCTTCAACGGTCTCATCTTCGAGGATGTAATAGATCGTCTCCCCGCCGTTGGCATAATCCCCCCATGGGATCGGCTCGGACACGTAGTCATGGAAGGTTACTTCGCGCCATTCGCCCTCGTCTTTCCCCGGGATGTAAGGAACGACCAACGTGATGTCCGCTAGGTCTTCCGGCGCAAGACCCCGCCCAGCCGCCTCCACGACCTCGGCGTTGCCGACCTCATCCCACCAGGTGGGTGCATCCTGAACCCGCGAGGTAGTAAAGCCCACCCCGTCCCACATCATCGTCACCTGGGCGGCGGTGTCCGGCGAGCATTGCTCGCACAGCGCCCCGCCCGCACCAGTGACCAGCACCTGGACCGCCGACCCCTGCCCGCGAACTTGGATCGATTCCACAGCGTCGGGAGCGACACTCAACGCCGCAGCGAAGTCCAGCGCCGCCACCAGCTCCATTTCGCCGCTGTAAGCGCCAATCACCGGCAGTGCAGTCTCCGCACTGTGACAAGAGAATGCCACTACACTGAGCAGTTCCCCATCGGCTAGAGACTGCGCGAGTCCCGTGATCTGGATCCACCCGTCAGCCCCGTCGGCGTTACCTTCCGTGAAACTTGCATTCCCCGCTGGTAACCCCACGAGGGCCGCACAGCTGTCCGGAACCTCAAGGGTAACGTTCATCATTTCATCGGTCGTGGGCAACTCCGCTGGGAAGTCGGTATCCGATTGCGCGTCCTCACCTTCCGTCTCGCGGTCGCCCCCAAACCTGTAGGTCGTCAGATTGACTCCGTCAGAAACAACAAGTGTCGTGTCTGTCGTCATCCACGACTCTACGGGGGTGTCGATCCGCCACACCTCCTCGCCGGTGCCAATGTCAAGGGCGAGGACGCCACTCGGCTCAGCAATTAGCAACACGTTGCCCGAGGTAGTCCAAGTCGGTCCCCCATCAGATCCAAACCCGTTCACGCCCGCGGAACCTTCCGCCAGCTCCACCTGCCATACGACCTCTCTGCCCTTCACCGCAACGATTGTCTGTCCATCGGAGAACAGCCATGTGTTGTCCCTACCCGAGGGCGCCAACGCGTAGACCTGCTCCGCTTCGGGACCGAAATCGAAGACCACGGTCCCATCAGCATCGGTGATTGTTCCACCCTCGACGACGTAGGGGTTTTCGACAACGGGTTCTTCGGCATCCTCGCCTTCGCCCGCGTCCTCGTCTTCGCCGTCAACCTGTTCTTCTTCGACGGTCCCGTCCCCGCCCTCGACGGGAGTTGCGCTACCACCGGAGACTTCGTAGTTCCAGTCGCTTCCGCATGTGAGCCTGGTCCCGTTGAGGACGCACTCACTTGGGTTGCCGACAGGGACAATCCACTGCGGCACCACGGCCTCGTCATTCGTGGCCACCCCGGCGATGCCGAAGGTGGGCCCTGACTGGATGCCGATCAGCCTTGTTCCGTCGACCTCATCCAGGGTGGCGTCTCCGGAGCCGATTGGCGTGAGTCGCACATCCGGTCCGAACGTAGCCACGCTAACCATGGCCCCCTGGGAGGGCAGAGTCGCATAGGAGGTCGAAGACCCCGGCTTGAAGTAGAACCACCACGCGCCACCCGCGACAACAAGGGCGAGTACGACTGCACCGACGATTCCCAACGCCAGACCCGTTCTCTTCTTGGGTGGATTCTCTGCAAGCACGTCACCCGCTGGGACAGCGTCTGTGGGCACGTCCCCGGCGGATACGTCGGCTGGCTGCGCTGGCACTACCACGGGCTGCGGGGTCGCCACGACCTGCGGGTTCACCTGCGCTATCCACGCCACCATCTCCGGGTACACGGCGGGGTGCGCGAGGACGAAGGGATGCAGGTCAAACCGGGTCGAAGCGATCCGGTGCAGCTCCTCCGGACTAGTGTTCGGGTCGGCCAAGGTGCTGTAGTCGGCGTCGTAAATTGGTGGCGGCTGTGACATCGGTCTTCCCCTCGCAGGCTGCATACATGATAAACACATAACAGGGATCGGGAAGGTTCAACGGCTATTCGACTGTTTCTTGGGGGCCGTGCGGGCAGGTAGCCTGGAATCCATGACACTAACAACGCATCACCTCAGCCGCCGTTTCGGCGACCGTCTAGCTGTTGATAATGCCAGTTTTTCTGTTGAACGAGGGCGCCTCACCGGCTTCGTCGGTGCCAACGGCGCTGGGAAGACCACGGTCATGCGTATGATCCTGGGCGTCCTCGCCCCCTCTGCGGGCACTGTCACCCTAGACGGCGTAGAACTGGACCAGGCCACCCGGCGTTCCTTCGGATACATGCCGGAAGAGCGGGGCCTCTACCCCAAGATGGCCCTTCGGGATCAGATGATTTACTTCGCGCAACTTCACGGCCTTTCCAAGACTCAGGCCGCTGCAAACAGTGATGAATTGTTGGAACGCCTCAACCTGACCGACCGTGCCAAAGACCCCATTGAGAACCTTTCACTTGGCAACCAGCAGCGCGCGCAGGTCGCGGTGTCGCTGGTGCACCGCCCTACCGCATTGATCCTGGATGAGCCCTTCAGCGGCCTCGATCCCATGGCGGTCGATGTTATCCTCTCGGTCCTCACCGAGCACGCCCAGCGTGGTATCCCACTGCTGCTGTCCTCCCACCAACTTGATGTGGTTGAGCGACTGTGTGACGACCTTGTGATCATTTCCGAGGGGCAAATCTTGGCCGCAGGCAGCATTGAGAGTCTGCGCCGCGAACACACTAAGGACAGTTTCCGCCTGGTCGCCCCGCAGGATTTGGGCTGGGTCGCTGGCTTCCCCGGAGTCCTGGCGGCCGCGTCCCAAGAGACCTCTTCCGAATGGGGCCAACCCCCGGTTAGCGACCTCGTTCTAACGGTCGAGGGCGATCCTGAGACCCAGCAGGCAACCACGCGGGCATTGGTCGCAGAGGTGGCTGCCCGTGGTCCGCTCACCAGCTTCGGCGCGGTGACCACACCACTTTCCGTTATCTTCCGTGACGTCGTCGAGGGTAAGTCCAGTGACGAAGACTCCCAGGAGGCCACATCATGACCACCCCTACCGCAAGCCCGGTTCACGCAACATGGCTGGTCGCTAGACGCGAGGTCCTGAGCCAAGTTCGCACCAAGTCCTTCATCATTTCCACCGCAATCCTCCTTGTCGCCGTATTTGCCACCACGGTTTTTGGTGGCATTGCTGTGAGTCGCAGTGCCAACGCAACGCCTGTGGCGGTGGTGTCCGAAACCGAAGCGGTCCTTGCAGGCGCGCCGATGATCGACCTGCATGTTGCCCCAGACGATGCAACGGCGGTTCAGTGGGTCGAGGACGGAGCCGTTGATGCTGCCGTCATCCCCGTAACGAACTCTGATGCGCCACTGCGTTACAAGCTGGTCGCCCTCGACGAAGTTCCCGCAATCGTGACCATGGCAACTTCGATTTCTCCGGAAGTCGAGCTGCTGGATCAGGGATCGTCAGATGAAGAGTGGGGCCTCAACTACATTGTGTCCCTGGTTTTCGGCATCATCTTCATGATGGCGGTGATGACCTTTGGGTCCACGATCGCCCAGAACACAGTGGTTGAGAAACAGACGAGGACGGTGGAGCTCCTTGTTTCCGCGGTCTCCTCTAGGGTGCTGCTTGCCGGCAAGATCCTCGGCATCTCACTCTTGGCTATCAGTCAGACTGCGGCGGTTGTCTTGGCGGGCGTGCTCGGATTGGCAATAACCGGGCAGGGTTCTCTCCTTTCTCTGCTCACGGCCCCGATGCTCTGGTTTGTCGTCTTCTTCATTTTTGGCTTCGTGTTGTTTGCGGCCATCTTCGCGGCCTCAGCCTCACTGGTTTCTCGCATTGAGGACACGGGGTCTGTGCTCTCTCCAGTCATGATGCTGGTGATGGCGCCGTACTTCATTGTCATCTTGTTCGGCACTAACCCGACTGTCATGGCGGTCTGTTCCTACGTGCCTTTCACGTCGATTGTGACCATGCCAGTGCGGATGTTCATGGGCGGTGTGGCCTGGTGGGAGCCGGTCCTGTCTCTACTAATCCTGGCGCTCAGCGACGCCCTGGTGATCGCTATTGCGGCGCGGATTTATCGTTCGTCGGTGCTACGGACGGGACCACGGTTGAAGCTCAAAGAGGCTTGGGCGGGGGATCGCCAGTAGCCTACTTGTCGATAAGGAACTTGCTACGGGCCGCCTTGATCGCGTCCGCGCGGTTCGAAACCTCAAGTTTTCGGTAGATGCCCCGCAGGTGGAACTTGACCGTGTTCTCGCTGACGAAGAGCGCCTCGGCAATTTCTGCGCGTGTCCCGAAGTCAACGAGGGCGCGTAGGGTGCGCATTTCAGCGATGCTTAACGCTTCAAACCTCTTGGTCACCAACGTCTCTGGGAGGTTCTGAACCATCTCCAGAAGAAGCTTGTGGTCCCGCTCTCCGACCGTGTCTCCCCGCTCAGTGAGCCAAGCAATTGCGCCTTGGAGCGCATCGACGAGGACGGGTTGAGGAACGGTCCCGTAGACGGCAGATCCCCCGTAATCGTGGCTGAGCCGAACGGCGGGCCCAAGCATCTCTACCACCTGCTCAAGATCCCCCGCCTCCCACCGAGTGACGGCAAGTATCAGGCTGATCTCTGCCTTGCGTCGCAGCGATAGGTTCTCCCGTAGCAAGCGCCGCGCTATCTCTTCCGCCGCGCCGTTGTTTCCGCTGTACAGCTCCAACCGCGCAGTCGAGAGGCGTACAACCGGGTGCTCTGCGGGCAACTTCTCAAGGATCTTCTTTGCGCCTGTGTACCCACCGATATAGGTTGCTAAGTCGACGCGAGTTGATACAAGCGTCGCACGCATGTAAGGGGTGGTGTGAAATACCGCTTCCAGCTGGGGCAGGCGCCGACGCAGAACTTCCAGTGCGGCATCTGCCCCATGCGTTACCCGGGCCACGTGCGCTTCAGCGAGTGCAACAATTGGTGCCTGTTCGGCCCTCTCTAGGTGGGGCTCTATCGCCTCAAGGATGGAGTGGAACCATTCCGCGTTTCCGTCTTCGGCTGCCAGCAGTGCTTGGGCCGTCATCCGGTTCATCAAGGCAAGGTTCGATCCTTTGATGCCTGATGCCCTGATGGCTTGCTCCGCCCGAACCAGGTAATCCCTGGCCTCCTGAAGGAAACCACTTGCGGCAGCTGTAGCGGCCAGGCCCGACCATGCCCTGACCTGTTCGCCCTCGTCAAACTGCGTCTGGGACCACTCAAGACTGTGCAAGTAGCCGCGCTTTGCGAGCGCGACATCGCCATTTAGCAACCCCGTCAGACCCACCGCAGCGAAAACGAAGGACATTGAGCCATCGATAGGTGCTCCATCTGGATGCTCCAAGCCAAGCGCTTTTCGCTCAAGTTCGCGCGCAATTTTCAGGGTGTCTGACGTGTTGCCCCGCATCCGCGCTGCTACAAGGAGTGCCGTCAGGGCAAGGACAGCGGCCTCGGGATCCCCATTTTCCCCCTCGCGGCTAGCAGTCTCACGCAGAGATGCATGCAACTTCTTCAAGACCGATGGCGGGGTGCGTGGATCCCGCAGCTCCAGTAGGAAATGCGCTGAAGCCAAGATGCGGTACTTCTTTAGGTCCTCATGCGGCACCCATCGGAGCAGCTCCGCGAATCGTGCCGGGTTCTCTAGAACAGGAAGGTAGTTGCTGATCAGGACCTGTTGTGCCATCCGGTAGTCGGCAATCTGGAGCAGGTGGACAAGTGCCGTGTCAGGATCATCGCCGGCAAGCCCCATTGCATGTCGGCGCCGGACTTCCACCAGTTCTTCGCTATCCAGCCTAGGCAGACCCAACTGCTCGATGGACGGTTCGAGTAGCGGATTGACCCTGTAGCGGATCCCACTGGGGAACCACTCCTGTTGAACAAGGCCGCGCTCCTCAAGTGCTGCAATGGCGTCCAAGACCTGCCCGTCAGGTCGTTCAAGAGCAAAGTCCAGCGTCGGCAGGTCAATTAACTCGCAGAGGTGGATGTGTGCGAGGACGTTCCGGGCTTCAAGTTCGGTGACCATGTCAAGTTGCTGGCGCACAAAGCGGCCCTGCATGGCTTGCAACTGGGGTCGGGACTGTCCTTCCTGAAGACCTCTAATGAGCGCGCTTAGGGCCGAAGCCCATCCGCCGGTCAACTTGGTGATGGAACCGGGAACGGAGTCCGGGTCTACGCCGTGTAGCGCAGCAAACTCTCTCACCTCGTCACTGGTGAACGCCAACTGTTCGACGCCGATGTAGGTGGTGGGGATCAGGCTTGCGAATAGGGGCCCGTCAAGACAGTCCGTGCGCCTGGAAAGAACGGAAAGGAAGAGATTGTCACTGAGCTCTAGCAACTCCACCAATGCCAGATCCAACCGGGGTGAGGTTGCCAACTGGTAGTCGTCGACGACAATCATTGTTGGTGCGTCCAACTGCTCTACGGCTCGCTCCACTACTTCGCGTTCGGTCAATCCCCATTCGCGAGCTGAAGCAACCAGTTCACGGCAGGTGTCGGACCGCCCCAGTGCTTCAGCAAGTAGGGTCCAGAAGCGTTCCGTATCCTCTTCGATCTTGGAGCAGCGCAACCAGATTTGCTCGAAATGCGCCATCTCTGGTCGGTTCAACCATTGCACGACGGTCGTGGTTTTGCCGTACCCGGCGGGGGCACGCAGCAGAGTCAGCGGTGTCGGGCCACTCTCAGCATCAGCGAACACCCGCGATCGCTCGATGGTGGGGAATCTGGTCGTTGGCACCTCTATAGCATACTGTGTGGCAAATCACCTGAACAGTGCGCAGCTTTCGCCACGCTTTTCACACCAAATGGCGGGCAACCAGCCGTAGCCGATTACCCGCCATTCGCCATTCCTGAGGCGTGGTCCCCGCCGTGCCTAGCCGGGATTACACAACCTCGTCACGGAGGTCACGCACCCATCCGACTCCTCCTCTTCAGCCCGAAGCCAATGGCACCGAGAACCAATCCACTTAGAAGGATCGAACCGACCGTTGCGCCCGTCCTCGGCAGAGACGGCCTACCCGGACCGCCCGGTGTCACCGGTGAGCGTAGCGTGCTTCAAGACGTCGGACAGATCATCCACAACGACCGCGCCATGCAAATCGGCCTCATCACTGGTGTTGGTGACCTTCAGCGTGTAGGTGACCTTCTCCCCCGCCTTGACGGACGACCCACTAACCGGGTTCGACGTCTTCTCCAGACTCCACTGCGGCGCAGGAGGTTCGGTGCAGGCTTGGTCTTCCACCTCGGTGCCCGAACTGATGAGCGTCACCCTATTGAGGAAGCCCGACCCGGTCTCACTTTCCGCCTCACAATAGGCGGTTCCGTCCTCGAATGCCTCATTGTCGACGAGGGCGTTCACCTTGACCGTGTAGGTATGCACGGGTTCCTCGGGAGTGATCACGGCTCCTGATGCCATCTCGGCTGGCCCATCCACGAAGGGCTGGTCAACCGCGCCGCCACCTGACCAAGAGGCAGACTCAACCGTGATATTCGCACCGAAGTCGAGGACGTCAATGAGGTCGTACTTGGCAGAAAGCCCCTTGGGGTTCTCCTCCTCACCGGTCGGCAGGGTAACAACCACGTCGTAGGTGACATCCCACGAACCGTTGTCGTTCTGTGTCAACCCGGTGACTGTCTTCTCGACGCCGGGGCGAACCACGGTGTCGATAGGACCGCAAGCGTCATCCTTTTGCTCGTGACCGCCCGACGTGAGGACAGCCTCATTGAAGTATCCGTTTCCGGCCTCGCCTGGAACAGTGCACTCCTGAACATCAGGATCGACACCGTTTGGCACATCAACAGTCCAGATCACCCGGTAGGTGTGGACTGCTTCAGCGTCGATACCAGAGCCTTCAACAATCACGCCTTCCGCACCAATCGCGGTTACCGGTCCTGCTGGATCGGTGTCAACGCGTTGCCAGGTTCCGCTGACGGGCGTTGCGCCCTCGGCAAATCCGGGAACATCCTTCAGCGAGTAGACCGTTGGCCACTGGCTGTCACCCGTCACCTTCAAGGTGTAGGTCACGAACCATTGCGAGGGGTCGGTGTCGCTCTGGACGGCCGAGTCGAATGTCTTGTCCACATTCGGTACACCAGGCTCAGTGCAGGCTTTCGACTCTTCCTGGCTGCCCGGGAAGGTCAACGAAGCGGTGTTGAGGAAGCCGCCCTTGTCGGAGCTCTCGGGCCCCGGGCAAGACAACTGTGCTTCCCCATCATTCCAGGCGTCCGGCGCCACCGTCGCATTTGCGGTCACCGTGTAAACGTGGGTGGTGTTGCCCGCAGCAATCGGCTTGTCAACGGCAAGTGCTCCGGTGTTACCCACGAACGTGCCCTCAGTGTGTCCACTCCAGGTTGCAGAGTTGACGGTGATCCCAGCACCAAACTGCAGGGTATCCGTCAGAGAGTAGGTGGTCGCCACCCGCGCGACGTTCTCTACCTTAACGTTGTAGCGAACCGTCCAAGTCCCGTCCACGTTCTGTTTTGCGTCGAGGACGGTCTTGTCTACCGAAAGCTCCGGAGTGAAATGCTCCGTGGTGCGGCAGTTCGGTTCTTCTGCAGGGCAGTCAACCGGAGGCGGTGTCTTCCCACCCGCTGCGACCACATTCTTCAGTGTCACCCCAATAGCAGTGGCGTTCACCGTGACCTTGTAGGAAACCGTCGCCGATTTACCTGCTTCCAGGGTCGGTACTGCCCACCTCAGCGTCTGCGTCGCCGCGTCGTAGCTAACTCCAGCCGGCAGGCCGGCCTCGTCGAGGACCGCGTTGTTAAGGACGTCGGAAAGGTCATCGACCGCGACGTAGCCTTCGAGGGCGGCTTCGAGCGAGAGGTTGGTGGCGGTTAGCTTGTAGGTGATGGAGTCACCCGGTTTAACCGTCGACCCACTCACGGGATCAGAAGACTTCACCAGCGACCAAGCCGGATCAGTGTCATGGGTTGTGCTGCACGACTGCGAACCAGTCGGGCAGGTTTGTGGTGGCACTGAACCGGAACCGGTAGCCAGGTTCTTCAGTGTGACACCGTAGGCTCCAGCATTAACCGTCACCTTGTACGACACCGAGGTAGAACCACCGGCAGCAACAGCCGGAACATTCCACGTCAGAGTTGTCCCGGTCAATGACGTCTGCGCACCAGGATCAATCGACCCCGAAACCGGATTCGAAGACTTCACCAACGACCACGAAGGAGTCTTATGCTCCGTCTCTCGACACTTGGGATTGTTCTGCGGGCAGGGATCCAGAGGCGTTCCACCAGTTGTTGTCACAACGTTCTTCAGGGTGACGTTTGTAGCAGTGTCTTTGACTTTCACCTGGTACGTGAGTGTCTTGGAAGCTCCGGCTGCCAGGGAAGGAACATCCCAGGTCAGCGTGTTTCCAGACAGGGATGCCTCAGATGGCAGGTTGATTGAGCCAGCAACAAAGCCCGCGTTGTTGAAGACGTTCGAGAGGTTGTCTGTGACAGTTTGTGCTGGAAGAGTCACCAGGGATGTATTCTTGGCGACCACCGAATAGGTGATCACCTGACCGGGAACAACAACTGATCCGGAAGCAGGGTCTGAACTCTTCGTGAGTGACCAAGAAGGGTTCTTTGGAGTGTTCGTGAAGGTACAAACAGTTGCCGCCGACCCACTGGAGGGTACAGTCAATGCACCTGTTGTTCCAGTCCCTGAGCTTGTCACACCTCCCGTACAAGCCCACGTTGAAGTGTATTTATCACCGATGTTCCCGGACACTAGCGATTCTGAGAATGTGAGTTGGTTTCCCCACGACACTGGGAGTGGTCCAACGATCTCAGTCTGCACACCAACGGTATCGCCTTGTTCATTGCACCAAATGTCTCAGAGGTAGCTGTTGGTACTGCGACCGTAATACTCCCCGTTGCCGCTAGAAGGTTGGCGCGCGTCACGGAGTAGATCGCCACATCGGTGCCATACCCGCGAACAACAAAGAGATTTCCGGCGGCATCGAATGCCATATCCCCATTGGATGCAGATGCTTCGCCCACGGAGATGAATCCAACAAAACTAATCGAGTTGCTACCAGCGTTGTAGCGGAAGATGTTGAACCGAGAGCCGTCGTAACCACCCGCGTAGTATGTGCCGGTTGCTAGATCAACGGCGCCACCGATGAATCCGGTGGTGGGGTTCCCTTGAGCTGTCGAGTTGTAGGACGCTCCGGTGGTAGTCCACACTCCCGTCGCAGGACTGAAGGTATACAGCTCGATTGTTCGCTCACCGTTGGTTCGTTCGTAGCCGTACGCGACGCTCCCACCGGGTGCATCTACCGGGGTTCCACCACTTCCACTCTGGTCCGGAGCCGGTGTGTCAGCCTTCTTCGGGGGCTGGGGCGCAGGTGTCACGGGCGGCGCGGGGGTGACAGCCGCCTTTGCCGCGGGATCAGCAGCCCCACTTTGCGCAGCTCTCTTTCACTGTCTTACGTTGACTTTCGCATCGCCCCTCCTAGGCACGTTGGGCTCGACAAATGCGGGCACCAATGCCCACACTTGCTGGGAAATGCATGTCCTACTAAGGGTGATATAGCGGGTGATTTTATTTGCCCTTTGTCCAAACAAATCGGCCAAATAGTGCTCTGACCAGCGCTTTTGGAATAGATCTAGAGATGGCCAAAAGTGCATACATCCACCCTCGTGGGCCAAATGACCTACCCATAGTGCAAACTCGTCAAGCGGAGCCCCACCTACTAGGACGAACAGACTGCCAAGTAGGCCAATGGGCCCACCCTCCTGTCAAAAATGCC
>RRZT011520836.1_pt1 | contig 17800 bp, 19 predicted proteins | sample 2165551 | NCBI WGS metagenome assembly RRZT01 (sample SAMN10456910, study PRJNA506462) | wastewater metagenome | biome: wastewater; feature: sludge; material: wastewater sludge; isolation source: wastewater sludge with Escherichia coli K12::gfp cells carrying plasmid... | place: USA: Moscow, Idaho...
ACCATGAATATGTCTAAATAACCAACCATAACCAACTTCTTGCATAATTGTATAGTTTACACTATCAAATGCTAAAGCAACATCTGGCTTGTAGTACATTAAAAGGAAAATACCAGATATTGTTAGTAATCCGAATGTTACTGCTAATATCATCCCCATAGCCCATAAGAAATTTATATCTTTTGGAATCCAATATTCTTCAGCTAATACTCTTCTTAAAGTCTTAACTGCAAGTCTTTCATCTAACCATTTTTCTGAAAATGGTTTTGCATTGTGATCGAAATGTGCCATAATTACCCCTTATGCTTGTAATGGTGTTTCACCAAGAACACCATCAGCTTTCATTTTTTCATATTCAGGACCTGCTTCACCTAAAATAATTTTTCCATTTTCAACTTTGAATGGTGGAATTAACATAGGAAGTGGTGCAGGTGCTTTTGTATTAATACCAGATTGGTCATATGTTGCACCGTGACATGCACATAAAAAAGCTTCTTTATTTGTAGCATTTTTAGGGTCATATGATGGAATACATCCAAGATGTGTACAAAGACCAATACAAATCATATAATGATCATTTCCAATAACCAAATCTCTTTTTTTAACTACCTCGCTTGATGCAGCTACCATTTCAGGTGTTTTTTTGATAATGAAAACTGGTTTTCCCCTCCATTTTTCTGTGTAGAGTACATTATCTTCAGCTGTTGAAACATCAACTGTAGTAGTACCTGCGGCTTTGACACTTGGAAGTGGATCCCAAGCTTTTTTCATACCCGCTAGTGCAAATACGCCACCAACGGCAGCGCAAGCACCAAATGCAATTCCCATTGCATCTCGTCTATTCATACTTTCAGACATACTTTTTTCCTTATTTTAAATTTTAACTCATCATTATAATACTTAAACTCTTAATTTTTTATGACTTTTGTCAAAATATTGTAAAATACAATTATATAAAGATATTAAGAATATTCTTAATTTAATAAAAAAGGTTTTCTTTTAAAAGAGCAGATTTAATTTTTTTCATTTGCTGATGTTTGTCATGACACCATAAAGGATCAATTAAGGAATCATTGTTAATTCCAGCAGTAACCCTAGAAATAGATACTTGTTGAGGTAAAAGTTGTATAGATTTAACTAAGGTATCAATATATAAATCTTCACTGATTGGCTTAAAATTATTTTTAAGATAATCAACTGCAAGGAGGGTATTCTTAGTCACATAAAGAGGATGGAACTTAATTGAATCTATATTCAATTTGATTGACTCTGTAACGGTTTGTAACATCATCTCTTGCGTTTCATCTGGAAGACCAAAAATTAGATGACCACAAACAAGAAGATTTCTCTTTTTTGTTTTATTTATCCACTCTTTTATATTTTCAAAATTGTGACCCCTATTGATTTTTTCTAATGTTGTATCAAAAATAGATTGAATTCCATATTCAATCCATATTTCATAAGTGTTCGATTTCATCTCTTTGTTGTACAAGTTTGATGGTAGTGGACGATTTGATAATTCTTCTAAATAATCAAGTGTTTCATTAGTGATACTATCAGTTCTTGTACCAATGCTTAATCCTAAAACATTTTCAAAACTCAATGCTTTTTCATACAATGCTTTTAAAGTGTCAAGTGGTGCATAGGTATTTGTAAAAGATTGAAAATAAACAATGAATTTTTTAGCTCCAAATTTATTTTCTAATCGTTGTTTAGTAAGGTTAAATTGAAATTCTAATTGAAGAAGTTGTTTCTCTAAATACGGATTTTCAGTACTTTGAAGATTTAATTTAAATTTTGATTTATCAGTAAGATTTGGTGAAAAAGACTCATTTTCACAAAAGGTACAGCCACCTTTTGCAACTGTACCATCAATATTTGGGCAAGTAAAACCACTAATACTGATTGGTATCTTGTAAACTTTTTCTCCAAATTTATTTTTGAAATATTTACCTATTGTAAGGATTTGTCTCAAAACGGGATTTTTTCCTATACAATAAAGTAATCACCATCAAAACTAACCATTGAGTAGTTTCTATCGTGACCTAGTGAATCTTTTAAATCATTGATGGACAGATATTCTAAAGAATCAGCACCTATATATTCGCAAACTTCTTCTTTTGTCATAGTTGCATTGATAAGTTCAGCCTTTGTAGGTGTATCTATTCCATAGAAACATGGATGTTGAATCATTGGACTTGCAACTCTAAAATGAACCTCTGCAGCTCCCGCTTCTTTTAACATTTGAACTATTCTTTTACTTGTAGTTCCTCTTACAATACTATCATCAATAACAATTAATGATTTTCCATTAATTATAGATTTCATAGGATTAAGTTTCATTTTTACTTTAATATTTCTCATCTCTTGTGTTGGTTCAATAAATGTTCTACCAACATAGTGATTTCTAATAATCCCTAATTCATATGGAATGCCACTTTCTTGAGCATATCCAAGAGCAGCAGGTACACCTGAATCAGGAACAGGAACAACCATATCAGCTTTAATTGAAGAATTTTTATCATTAATTGCTAATGCTTTACCCATATTTTCTCTTGTTCTATATACACTTTTTCCATCAATTACTGAGTCTGGTCTAGCAAAATAGATATATTCAAATGCACATGGTCTAAATGGTGAACCGCTAAATAATTGAATTGATTCAGGTTCTTTATCTTTATCATCTAAGATTAACATTTCACCTGGTCTAACGTCTCTAACGAAATCAGCTTCAACAAGGTCAAATGCACAAGTTTCACTTGCAACTATCCATCCACCACTTCTAAGTTTTCCAAGACTAAGTGGTCTAATTCCAAATTGGTCTCTAATAACAAATAATTTACTTCTACTTTGGATAATAAAATTATAAGCACCTTTTACATGTTCTAGTGCATCAGTAATTCTATCTCTTAGTTTATCTCTTGTTGATTTTGCTATTAAGTGAATTAGATTTTCAGTATCCATACCCGTTTGGAAAATTGCACCATCATTGATTAGTTGATCTCTTACTTCTTGTTTATTGACCAAGTTTCCATTATGAACAATTGAAATCTCCCCTAATTTATATTTTGCATGGATTGGTTGTGCATCAAATACAGACTCACTTCCAGCAGTTGAATATCTATTATGACCTATTGCCATGTCACCTTGTAAGATTTTAAATGCTTTTTCGTCATAAACATCTCTTACATAGCCTCTATTTTTTACTGTATAGATTTTTTTGTCACCACTTCCCCCACTACTGATACCTGTAGCTTCATGACCTCTGTGTTGCATAGCAAAAAGAGCGGCACTCGCTAATCTTGCTGCATTATCATTTCCATAAATTCCAACTATCGCACACATATTATAATCCTAAACAATCATTAATAGAATATAAACCATTCTCTTGGTTTACTAGCCAAAGAGCTGCTTTAATTGCACCCCTACTAAAAGTATTCCTTGAAGTTGCAGTATGATTTAGTTCGATAAATTCACCATCATTATAGAATCCAACTGTATGTCTTCCAACGATATCTCCACCTCTTAAACTCATTACGCCAATTTCATCTTTTGTTCTTGCACCAATAACTCCATCTCGTCCACTAATTCTAACCGCATCTAAGTCAAGTTCTCTCGCACTTGCAGCATGTTCTGCTAAAGTTAAAGCAGTTCCACTCGGACTATCTACTTTATGTCTATGGTGTTGTTCTACTATTTCGCAATCAAAATCTCTAAGTGTTTTAGAAGCTAGGGCTACAAGTTTATTTAAAACAGCTACACCTAAACTCATATTCGTTGCATATAAAATTGGTGTTATTTTGCTAGCTTCTAAAAGAAGATTCTTTTGGTGTTCATTAAATCCAGTTGTCGCAATAACAAGTGGTTTATTCCCTCCAATATTGATTACAGTTGAAAGAAGCTCTTCTGTTGCTTTTGGAGCTGAAAAATCTATAACAACATCACAATTTTCCAACATTATTTTCATATCATTTGTAACAACAGCACCCTGTGGTAGAGTTTTTTTGAGTTCATCAAAAACATGAACACTTCCAACAGTAGCTTGTGGATTATTCTCTAAATCATCAATAAGTAAAGAACCAACTCTACCTGTACTTCCTAAAATCCCAACTTTTAACATTTATTATCCTTCATTTATTGTAAATATGCAATTGCACCAATTCCAGCAGTTGCACCATCACCTGCTGCACATACTACTTGTTTTGGAGCATTTATTCGAATATCACCAGCAGCAAAAAGCCCAGCAACTGAAGTTTTCATATTGAGGTCAACTATCACTTCCCCAGCACTATTTACTTCACATAAAAAACTTCCATCATCTTGGATAAGTGTTTGGTTTAATACATCTCTTCCAACAAATACAAAAACCCCTAAAACATCAAGAGTTTTGATTTCACTCGTTTCTTTTGATTTTACAACAAGTCCAGTTACACCCATCATATCACCAACTATCTCTTCTGTTGTGTGACTAAGAATTTGGATAATATTTGGAATTTTATTCATTTTTTCTACTTCATGCGGAGAAGCTCTAAATTCATCTCTTCTATGAACAATATAAACTGTTTTACAAATATTTGATAAAAAAATAGCTTCTTCAACAGCAGTATCACCACCACCAATTACTGCAACATCTTTACCTTTATAAAAAAAACCATCGCAAGTAGCACAAGTACTTACACCTCTACCAAAAAATTCTTTCTCACCTTTAATATTTGCAGGTTTTGGAATACTTCCTGTTGCAATTAAAACAGACTTTGCTTGAACTTTGTCTCCATTAACAAGAGATAAAGTGAAAATATCATCTTTTTTTGTGAGTTGTGTAACTTCATTCATACTGTGTTGTAAACCAAATCTTTGACATTGCTCTGGCCATTTTTCCATCAGCTCCATTCCTGTCACAACTTCAAGTTGACCAGGATAATTTTCTATTTCACTACTTTGCGTTATTTGACCACCAGGAAGTCCTTTTTCAAACATCACAACATTCTTAAGTCCACCTCTTGTCGCGTAAAGTCCAGCAGTTAACCCAGCAGGTCCTCCACCAATGATTGCAAAATCCAACATTTGTTTCCTCTTTTTAAGTATATTTTGTACAAATTTTTTTGATATTTTTTATAAAAATAAAAAGGTCAGGTAAAATATACCCGACCCTCAGTTTAGGTTACATTTATTTATTATAATAATGTATTTAATTTATCAGCAAAAGCTTGTTTAGAAGCTGCACCAATCATAGTATCAACAACTTTTCCATCTTTCATAAAAAGAATTGTTGGAATAGATCTTACTCCAAATTTACTAGCTAATTCTTGTTGCTCATCTGTATTAATTTTACAAATATTTGCTTTTCCATCAAAGTCGTTTGCTAATTCTTCGATAACTGGAGCAATCATTCTACAAGGTCCACACCAAGGTGCCCAGAAATCAACTAAAGAAACACCTTGATTTACTGTTGCTTCGAAATTTTCACTTGTTAATTCAATATATTTTCCCATTTTTTATCCTTTAATTTGTTTCAAAAATTATAGGTAAGTTTTTCTTTAATCAAGCTTTTGGGATGCAATTAAGTCCTGAACGCTAATAAAAGCTAATAAAAAATGTAAAGATTTTAATATTGGCAGAAAATTTATCTTTTAAATTCAAATAGAAAAATTTTCTAGTATTATTCTTTTAAACAATTAAAATATAGATTTTTAAGTATAAAGATTAAACTATTTGAGGTATTTTAAAAGTTATGACAGCATAATTTGTACAAAAAAGTACAGATATTTTTAAATTTGTATATATTTAAGCTATATAAAAGTTTTTTTGTATATAATTCCGTCCACAAAAGCAAACAGCTTTTAAATATTCCGGATTAGCTCAGCGGTAGAGTAGATGACTGTTAATCATTTGGTCGCTGGTTCGAACCCAGCATCCGGAGCCACTCAAAACAAATCCCTAAAAATCTTTTAAAATCAACTTTTTAATAATGCATAAGTACTTTTCTTTGATTATTTCAAATTTAAATTTAGTTTGATTCTTCTTATCTGAAATCCAAAAAATCCATATAATTTTTTCTTCGTTGATGTTGTTAAATTACGGTATTTTGATTTTATAATTGTTGGTGTACTTTTATATATGTTAGTAAAAGGTTATTTGGTGGAGTTGTCGGGGATACAAGTACCCCATAAAACAAGGCTTAAAATTAAATAATGAAAATTAAGCCCCAGTTTAAGCCCCAGTTTTGAAAATGTAACCCGTTTTTTTGATTATTTATCTTGATTAGATTTCACATTTTAACAAATAAGCCTTTAAAGATTGAATAATCTTTTCTGCTGTTGATTTTTTTTCTGCAACTATTATCACTAAGCTTTTTAAGTGTTGAATTTTTATATCAAATACGGTGGGAATTTATAGGGAATTTTCATATCTCAAAAAACATAAATTTGGATAACTTTTAGTAAGAAATAGTTAAATTTTAAGAGTATAAATCTTTGAGTTTGAATTGTTTTTTTATCTCATTTGTTTCTTTAGTGGTTAGATATTTTTTCTCATAATCATCAAGTATATTAATCAATTTTAAAGCCTCATTCATATAGTTTAAAGGGCTTATTCCTTTTGGTCTTTGTATTTCCCCATCTAAGATTAATTTTGCTTTATAGAGTAGATTTGATGATAATAAAAGTAATTCCATTTGTGAGGGTACTTTTATAATTTCCCCCCTTTCAAGTGGTTTGAGTGTATCAAGTTCTTTTAGTGTGGATAGATTAGTCAATCTCATTGAGTTGTATCTCTAAGTATTCATTTTCCCCTAAAACATTCTTTTGACTAATGTTTGGATTTCCTTTTATTTTTCGCTCGATATTATCCAACTGCCCCACCAAAGAGTTTTTAATCATAAACAAATCAGTTATTTTTGATTGTGATAAATCCGCCTCTAAGATATAATCTTCAATCTTATCAAGTTGCTGGAGTATTTTCTCATATCTACTTTTTGAAGTGAAGCTATAAGCCTCTTTAATCTTGATAAATGCTTCAAATTGTAAGTCTTTGATTTCTTTTTGATATAACTTACTCCATTGAATAAGGGTCGGTTTTGATACTTTTAAATCCTCGCTTATTTTATCAAAAGAGATATTTTCAGCTCGTAATATAATAAATTTTTGTTGTTTCTCATTCATTTTTTTGTCACTACATTTATTAAAATAAATTTGTTTTTATCAAAATCTTTAGGATTAAGTCCCTCTTTATTCTTAGAGTTAAAAAATACCTGCACGGGTGCATTAGTGGGATTTGATACGATTACCTGTCTTTTAGTTCTTTTTTCAGGTGTACCATTGATAACATTTGCGATATCTTTTATCGTGGTTACTTTTAAATCCATAAGTTTTTCAAGTGCCACATCATAATTTTTAAGCCTTAAATCTTCAAGATTTTTGATTGTCGGTTTTTTCGGTTGATTTGCTATAAGCTCTATTAGTGAAGCAACTATCTCAATACTTCCACCTGTCAATCTATGAAGCAAATAATATTTATCTATATTATCCATTGGTTACCACCTCATAATTATTATTTAGTTCAAAAAAATACTTATTTAAAGTGACATAAGCGACTTTAGTTTTTTTGTGTAGTTTGTACCTTGTCGGTATCTGTTTTGATTGTATCAGCTCTTTATATGCTTTTAATAGCTTATCTTTAATCTTTAATGATTGACTGTTTCTAATAGCCTCTAAGTGATTAAATTGCTTGATTGATATTTCTTTTTTCATAATAGAATTATACTATAAATCTAAAGAGAGGTTTTTTTGGGTGTGAATAGCCGTGAAAAAAGTATCTTTTGGAGTGGGTTTTGATTGAATATTTCCTATAAAAAAGAGTGAAGATTTCCATCATTTAGTTAGAAAATAAAATAAAAAGAATTTATATCAAAAAGCCCTCCATTTTGCCCTGTTTAAAGCCCTCTCTAAAGTACCATGGTTAAGGGATTCTAAAATTGAAAGGGCTTCATTAATTTCTAAAAGCCCTAAATAAAGCCCTCTCTAAAGTACCATGGTTAAGGGATTCTTTAAAAAAAGGCTATAAAATAGGTTAAAAAACTGTAAATTTAAAGCTTATAATACCTTTTCCCGTTGCTTTTTTGAGCATTGCTGTCATCAAATAAAAGAGGGTCAATTGCTCTTAATCTATTGTTTAAAGATTTTGGGCTTATCTCTTCTCCAAACAGTTCACTAAAATACTCTTTCAATTTTTCTTTTTGTATCCTGTCCTTTTTGAAGTCATCAACTAAGATATTGTACAAATAGCTTTTATCCTCTTCTAGTTCACTAAAGAAAATCTCATCCTTATTCTTAATGGCATTTGCAAATAGTTTAAACTTATCATTAGTAGAATTTACCAAAGCTCTTTTTTCAGGTGTATCAAGTGCCGTATTAGCCCAAACATTATCAACCTTATAGGATTTTAGAAACAGACTAAAGTCTTTTAGTTCACTTCTTATATTTTGTGATAGATTGCTATAAGTTCCACATCCTAAATAATTACACTTTTGAAGATTGTCCCCAGTTGAAAATATTGAAAATCTTCGGTCGCTTGTTTCAACTTCAATTATATAAGGTTCATTGGAAGTGATTAAAACTTGCCCGTATAGTTTAGTTTCATTTTCCATATTTAGAAATTTTTTTTCAGCTGTTATACTGTCATTTGTCACAAGTGCTTTTAAGAAGTTTTTTACATTTTTATTCCCTGCTACATTATGAGAAATTTCATCAAGATTAAAAAATAATCTACTCTCTACAATTCCCCCTATGTAACTTGTACCTAATGCTTTATCATTTACTTGAATACAATAATCTTCCCCAAATATCTTTTTAATAACCTCATCAAATAGTATACCTTTTCCTGCTCCTTGATTTCCTCTAAGTACGATACTAACTTGAGATTTCTTTAATCCTTGGAAAAAATAAGCTAACCAGTTCACAAAGTAATTGTAATACTCATCATTTCCATTAACTAAGTGCTTAATCAATTTCAATATATAAATAGGTTCTCTATACTCTCCATCTTTTAACTGTAAGTATTGAGAGGGCTTGAATTTGTTTCTATAATATAAGTTATTTTCTTTAAAAAACTCCTCCAACCTGTAAGGATTAAAAGTATCACTATCAACCAATATTAAATCATTTGCCCTAATATCTTCGGGGTGTTCTTTTGTGCCATTTACTAATTTAATATTTCTATTCAAATAATTAGTGAATACAATATTCGCTTTATTATGTGGCTGTGTAGTTATGGTTCCATCTGTATTAAATCTATAACAAATTTCCCCTTTACAGTTAAGCCATATAGCCCCGTTTTGAGAGTTTATTTTGTTGATTGTTTGATTATCTTCTTTATTTGGAAGTATCCAATTATTATGTTTATAAGTTGAAAAATCAAGTTTATTTGCTATAATATCACTATCACTCGCTTTTCTATCACCCACTTTTTGTGGGGCTTTTATCTCATTAAAATTCATATTTTCCCCTTTATAGTTTCGTTTAAGATATTCTCTATCTTTTCAGTTGATTTAACATGATTACAATAATCCCTAAAATCGTAACCTTTTGGAAGTTCTTTTCTAAGAGTGCCACCATATAAAAAGGCTATTTCCATTTCGTGTAAATCCATCATTTCAAGTGGTATCACATTTTGAGAATATTCACTTATAGGATTGATTGTATTTCTGCAACTATCATCATTATCCAGTAGTAATACTAAGTATTTATCTTTGATTTTTGGCACGATTTCATTCAGCCATTGAGTATTACTATCTAAGCTCTTAGTGATACTGTCACTTTGAAATGCTACATAGCTAACTTCAAATATTTCACAAAGTAAAATTTCAGCCATTCCGTACACCACAAAGATAACATTGTCATCATCTTTGATGAGGTGTTGTATATGCTTTTTACTTCCATAGGTTTTCCATTTTTTCCCATCTTTAGCCCTATGTATAGTGACTGTTTTATCTTCTAATACTATAGCCATTGAGTTATGGTAATTACTCCACTTTACAAATTTATCTAATATTGTTTTTGTATTTGGATTTGATTTTAATATCTCAATATCAATTATTTTAGTGATTTCACCTTTTGGAAGTGCTACTAAGCTTTTGAAGATATCCTCTAAGTTGTAGGATTTATCCTCATCAAACTTGACACTTTTTTCTAGTTCTACTTTAAAGGTTTTAAAGTCATTTGGATTTGGTAAATTACTCATAACTTACCCCTAAACAATCTGCAACATATCGCACCGCTTCATTGAGTGTGATATTTTTTTCAATCATCAAATAATCGAATAAATCTCCATAATTAAAGTTCGAATTTCCAAAGTCTTTTATGTAGCCATTTTGAGCGATACTCATACTTGGATTATCAGCAAATTTAAAATCTTTCGTGATTTCATAACCTATGAAAGATAATATTTCTGCAACTGTTTGTCTATTTAGCCGTGCTTTCACGGTATCTTTTAATGTAGGGTTCATAATTAAGCCCCAACTTCTACATCTAAGCCCAAAAGTTTGTTTGCTTCATCTACACTAAAAACTGTAACTTTTGCACTTATTTTATGTGGTGTAAGTTTCCCCTGTTTTGCATAAAGCCATATTGTTGATAATCCAACTCCTAAATAATCCGCCATTGGTTTGGCTCTTAATACTTTTGTATTCATAATATTCCCTTTTTGTTTTTTTTAACAAATAAAGGTCTTGGATTATAGTTATTTTGATTTATATATGATAGACTTATTTTTAAATATTTTTTAAAAAATAATTAAATATTAAGCTTTGTGGTGTTACAATTCCCGCATCTTGAAATATGGAAATTGTTATATATCATCATAAAAAATGGTTAAATAACACAAATCAAAGACTTTAGAGAGTATCGCCAAATACTCTCTAAGTTGCTCTAAATGTATCTATATTATATTAAAAAATCACTTTTAAATCAATACAAAATAATAAAAATTTCAAAATTCTTTTTTGTACCATAAATGCCTTATTTATGGGATTTATACTCAATAAATATATATAAATATATAAATATATTTTATAATTCTTATCAAAAAATAGCTTTTTTTCTATATTTTCCCTATAAAAATATAAATTGTTTTAATCCCTCAAACTTTCAAGATATTCACTCCACCAAATACTATTTAATTTTTAAACTATCCAAATAATCAGCATACCATTGGATAAGTTCTCTCATTTGATTTGTGTATTCAGCTCTATTGTAAGCACCTCGTACTTGATTTTTTTCTTTATGGGCAAGTAATGCCTCTATAACATCGTGAGAGTGTTTGTGTAAGTGTGAGTTTTCATTCGCTAAAGTTGAAAAGATAGTTCTAAAGCTATGAGGCACCATCTCATCGTTTGTGTATCCCATCCGCCTTAATGCTGTTATGAAAGTATTATCACTTAGAGGCTTATTTAATCTAAAGCTTGGGAATACATATTTTTGATTTTCACTTAGTTGTTTCATTTCCTGTAAGATTGTAATAACTTGATGAGGTAGAGGGAGTACAAATTCAGCTTTCATTTTCATTTTTTCTTTTGGGATAATCCACTCTTTTTTGATTAAATCTATCTCGCTCCACTCCATATGTCGTAAATTAAAACTTCTTACAAATACATAAGGTAAAATCTTCATTGCTTTTTGGGTTACTACATCGCCCTTATAGTTATCTATTGCAAGTAATAACCCTTTGATATCATCTTCTTTTGTAAGTGAGGGATAATTTACAACCTCTTTTTTCCCTAAAACTGTTTTTTTATCAATATCAGCTGTTATGTTATGGGGTACTAACTCCATAGTGACTGCATACATAAAAACTTTTCCCATTAGTTGAAATGTTCGATTAGCTGTTTCTTTCAATCCTCTCTCTTTTAAATCTGTAAGGATAGAAATTAAATCAAGTCGTTTGATTTCAGTTATTGGAGTATTTCCTATAAAAGGATAGGTGTAAAGTTCTAAAGCTCTTGATATTTTTGTGTGATAATTTTCTGTTACTTCACTCTCATAACTTTTGAGCCATAATTCAGCAACATTTTTAAAAGTCGTTTGTTTGATTTCATTCTCTTTTATTTCAATCTTTTTTTTAATCTTGACTTCTTTTTTTAACTCGTTCGGGTCAATCCCTTTTTTAACATCTTGTTTTATCTTTAGGGCTTCATTTCTTGCAACTGATATACTCATACCTATTTGTTGATTGTCACTATTTAAAACATACTCGCCCAAAGAGTATTTTTTCTCTTTGTTATCTATGAAGTATCTTAACTTCCAAAGTTTTCGCCCCTTTGTTGTTACATATAAAAATAATCCGTCCCCATCTGCTAACTTATAGTCTTTGTCTTTTGCCTGTAGTGATTTTACTTTTGTATCTTTAAGCTGTCCCATTTTTCTTCCCTTAGTGGGGCTTAGTTTTTTGTTGTTTTGGGTACTTTTATAATAAGCCCCAGCCATAAGCCCCAGTTTTTATGTAGATTTGTATAAATCGTATTAGATTATATAAGAGGATTATATCTTTAAAAGGATTATAGAATAGAGGATTTGTAGAGTTTATTAGATGATGTTAGATTATGGATTGGTGGAGTTGTCGGGGATCGAACCCGAGTCTTAAAACAGATCATATTAGCGTCTACATGTTTAGAAGGATTGAATAATTTCACCCTACAGCTTCTCAACCCGCAAAAGCAACTGCAAGGCTAAGATTTAAAATTTCCTTCTAGCAAATAATCACTTTACTAAAAGTAAGCTATATATGATGAGCCTTCCAAAAATCTACTTATATAGCATCAGTAGCGGAAAGCCTCCTAAAGTTTGTTAAACTTACGCAGCTTTAGCGTAAGCAGGAGCGTAATTTGTATTGTTTGCGTTTAAAAACGATGGATAGATTTACGATATATCCAAATCGACATGCAACTAATACTCACTGCTCTAATCGATACCAAGTCAACCCCATAAGAATTTTGGTTACCAAAAAGTGTGGAATTGTATCCAAAATTTTGTATAATATCAACTATTTAAAAAAAAGGGTTATTTATGGAAAATAAAAAAGGTATTTTAATAATTGGTGCTGGTGGAGTTAGTACAGTTGCGACTGTAAAATCTGCTATGAATATAGATACATTTGAAAAAATTACACTTGCAAGTAGAACACTTAGCAAATGTGAGCATATCAAAGATATCGTAAAAGAAAAAACTGGTGTGGATATTGATGTTAGGCAACTTGATGCGGATAACACAGATGAAATCATCACACTTATTAAAGAATTAAATCCAAAAGTTGTACTCAATGTTGCTCTTCCATATCAAGATTTAACAATTATGGATGCTTGTAGTGCAACAGATACTCACTATGTAGATACTGCAAATTATGAACATCCAGATGAAGCAAAATTTGAATACAAACTCCAATGGGAAAGAAATGATAATTTTGAAAGCAAAGGATTAACTGCACTTCTTGGAAGTGGATTTGACCCGGGTGTTACAGGAGTATTTGTAAAATATATTGAAGAAAACTACCTTGATACAATCGAATATATAGACATTATGGACTGTAATGCTGGAGACCACGGATATAAATTTGCTACAAACTTCAATCCAGAAATTAATCTTAGAGAAGTAAGTGCAAATGGAAGATATTGGGAAAATGGACAATGGATAGAAACAACTCCACTTGAAATCAGAGTGGATTGGGATTATCCTGAAGTTGGTGTGAAACCATCTTATTTGCTTTACCACGAAGAGTTAGAATCGTTAGCAAAAAATGTAAAAGGGTTAAAAAGAATCAGATTTTTTATGACATTTGGAGATAGCTACATCCAACATATGAATTGTTTACAAAATGTTGGAATGCTAGGAATTGAACCAGTTGAACATAAAGGGATGATGATTACACCAATCGAATTTCTAAAAACTCTTCTACCAGATCCAGCAACTCTAGGACCAAGAACAAAAGGTCTTACAAATATCGGTTGTATCTGTGAAGGTTTAAAAGATGGTGTAAGAAAAAAATACTACATTTATAATGTTTGTGATCACGAAGCATGTTATAGAGAAACAGCATCTCAAGCAGTAAGTTATACTACAGGAGTTCCAGCGATGATTGGGACAAAACTTGTTTACAATGGTAAGTGGAATCTAAAAGGTGCTAGAAATGTTGAAGAGTTTGCTTCACAAGCTTATATGGATGAATTGATGACTCAAGGACTTCCTTGGAAAGTTATCGAAATGGAGCTATAAAAAGCTTCCTTCTTTAGAATTTTACTTTTAAAATACCTGCCAAAAACTTGGCAGGTATTTTTTTACATATCAGTTCGTAAAACTGCTCCACTACTTGCATTTGTAACAAGTGCTCTATATTGTTTTAGCCAGCTAGATTTTAACTCTTTTTTAATCGGTTGAAAATTATCTCTTCTTTTTGCAATCTCTTCAAAAGTAAGATTTACTTGTAAGATATATTGATCAACATCGATATGAATCTCATCTCCATCTTCCAATAATCCAATCATTCCACCTTCAGCAGCTTCAGGACTAACATGCCCAATACTAGCTCCTCTAGTAGCTCCACTAAATCTTCCATCAGTGATAAGTGCAACTTTATCCCCAAGACCCATACCCATAATCAAACTTGTAGGTGCGAGCATCTCTTGCATCCCAGGACCACCTTTTGGACCTTCATATCTGATAACAACTACATCACCAGCTTTTACTTTATGATTTATAATCCCTGCAATCGCTTCATCTTGAGAATTAAAACAAACAGCTTTTCCAGTAAATACTCTACTCCCTGTAATCCCAGCAGTTTTGATAACAGCACCTTGTTCTGCAAGATTTCCGTAAAGTATAGCAAGTCCACCAACAGCACTATATGGATTTTCTAAAGTATGGATAATATTTGTATCAATAATTGTTGCATTTGCAACTCTCTCTTTGATAGTTTCACCTGTAATAGTAAGATTGTCAAGTAAGATATCTCCTCTTCTATCCATCTCATGCATAACAGCACTTACCCCACCAGCTTTATCAATATCTTGCATATGAACAGTTGATAAAGATGGAGATATTTTAGCGATATGTGAAACTCGTTTACTAATTGTATTAATGTCTTCAAGATTAAAGTTAGCATTCGCTTCTTTCGCAATAGCTAACATATGTAAAACTGTATTTGAGCTTCCACCCATCGCCATATCAACTGCAAAAGCATTTCTTACTGCATTTTCATTTAAAATATTTCTGATATTGAATTTTGCTTTTTCCTCTTCATTCATCAAAGCTATCTCACAAACTCTTCTTGCAGCTTTTCTATAAAGTTCTTCTCTTTCTTTTGTAAGTGCTAGAATAGTTCCATTTCCACTAAGTGCTATCCCCATAGCTTCCATAAGTGTATTCATAGAGTTTGCAGTAAACATTCCAGAACACGATCCTCCACTTGGACAAGCATTACACTCGATATCTTTAAGCTCATCAGCAGTAATTTGACCAGCTTCATATTTTCCAACTGCTTCAAATGCTGTCGCTAAATCTATAGGAGTTCCATCTTTTGTGTATCCTTTAGCCATAGGTCCACCACTTACAAAAACAGTAGGTACATTTACCCGTAAAGCTCCCATAATCATTCCCGGAACTATCTTATCGCAGTTTGGAATAGCTATCATTGCATCAAGTTTGTGGGCATTCATAACTGTTTCGATAGAGTTTGCGATAATCTCACGGCTAGGTAAACTAAAAAGCATCCCATCGTGTCCCATAGCGATTCCATCATCAACCCCAATAGTATTAAATTCAAATGGAACACAACCAGCATTTCTAATCTCTTCTTTGATGATATCACTTACTTTATCTAAAAAGAAATGCCCCGGAATTATCTCTATAAATGAGTTTGCAACCCCAATAAATGGTTTATCAAAGTCTTCATCTTTGAGCCCTGTAGCTCGGAGTAAACTTCTATGTGGTGCTCTACTATGTCCTTTTTTTACTTCATTACTTCTCATGATAGTCCTTAAAAATTGTATTTTATGTGAAAAACATTATAGTAAAAATCATATTAATTTAATAAATTTTCAAATTTATACAAAAAACACTTGACAAATAAGCAAATCGCTGATATAATTCCGCCACTTAATTCAAATGAACACTGAATTATCATTTACCTCTTGATGAATCTTTCATCATAAAAGCATGCGAGTGTGGCGGAATAGGTAGACGCGTGGGACTTAAAATCCCATTCCGGTTTCGGAGTGTCGGTTCGATTCCGACCATTCGCACCATTGGTATAGAGAGTTGGCTGAGTGGTCGAAAGCACCGGTTTTGAAAACCGGCGACTGTAACAGGTCCGTGGGTTCGACTCCCACACTCTCTGCCACTAATACTTTAAAAATCCCATTTTACAATCAATACAAACACTTCTTCATAAAAATTAAACATTGCAGTTTGACAGAATTTATCGTTTTAATCTCCCCAAAATATCCAAAGTTCCTATCTCAAACTTTGAAAATCCAAACCATTTTTTACCTAAATCTTTGAGACTTGCCCCAATATGAAAAACCTCTTTTTTATCAAGTATTAAAAATCTATCGTGAGAGTTTTTAAACTCGATAAGTTCTATATTTTGATATTGAGAAGTGTATTTTTGATAGTCAAGTTTGAGTTGTTTGGAGATATTTCCAGTATAGATTTTTATACTCAGATTTGGATATTTACTAAAGAGTGTAAAAACACTTTCATCAAGATAGTTATCTACAAGTACCACTTCACTTTTTGCACTTCCTAGTAAATCATTGATAAAAACATAAGCATCATAAGTTTCTCCATCAAAAAATATCCCTTGTTTTACTTTAAGTGTTGTATCCTCAAGTGAATTTGAAATATTCTCCACTTTTGATTTGAGGAGTGTTACTTCATTTTCCAAAGATACAAACCTTTCATTTGTTATCTTATCAGAGTTGATAACATATCCATTTTGGATATAGTTTTTGAGAACCGATGTTGCCCATTGACGAAATCGCACTCCTTTTTGAGATTTAACACGATAGCCAACAGAAATAATTACATCTAAATTATAATATTCCATATTGTATGTTTTACCATCTGAGGCAGTTGTCGCAAAATTTGCGACAACTGAAAACTTTTCAAGTTCTCCATCTTCAAAAACATTGCCAATATGCTTTCCGATAGTTTTGACATCTCTATCAAAAAGCTTAGCTATTTGATTTCTATTGAGCCAAACAGTTTCTCTCTTAAGAGATACATTGAGTTCTATTTCACCATCATCATAAATAACTATATCGGATTTATTTTGCTCAGTCATAGCAATTTCCTCTTTTGTTTTTGTTATCCTATCATCTTTTGGAAATTTTCTTTAAACACATTGCAATTTGACAGATTTTGCATTGGTTGTATTTTCTGTTTCTAGTTCCAAAGCTCCAGCTTTGGAATTTATACTGAAATTTATATTGCTATCTGCATTCCTAATGTGGAGATTGGGAACGAGTGAAAAAACTATTGTAAGTTATTAAATCTTCCTCTGATATTTTTCCATAGTGTTCATTTATTCTTTTTGAACAATCTTCTTTTTTTATAATTTCGCTATCTAGAAATTTTATTGTTCCAGAGATTAAAGAATTATACAAATCATTAATATGTGTCGGGACGCATCTCATTTGGCCACCGCGCGCATTTGCACTTGGCCAGCTGACGCATTATGATTTGGCCACCCTGCGCATTTCAAACAGTGCCACGAAAGCCCAGTTGATGCGCCTATAAGGTTGAGTTAAGTTTAGAAT
>RRZT010779738.1_pt1 | contig 17792 bp, 14 predicted proteins | sample 2165551 | NCBI WGS metagenome assembly RRZT01 (sample SAMN10456910, study PRJNA506462) | wastewater metagenome | biome: wastewater; feature: sludge; material: wastewater sludge; isolation source: wastewater sludge with Escherichia coli K12::gfp cells carrying plasmid... | place: USA: Moscow, Idaho...
CGGTGCTCAGCTCCTCCTTGTGCTGGGCGAAGTCCAGCGGGTTGGAGCAGTACGGGCACTGCAGCGGGCAGCGGTAGGTCAGCTCGGCCAGCAGCCACAGCGGCGGGCCGGGCACGTGCTCCGGCTTAGCGAAGCTCGATCCAGAAACGCTCACGCGCCACCTCCAGGAAAGCCAGGATGTCCTCGGCGATGCCCTCGGCATCGGGGAAGCGCGCTTGCAGGTCGGCGGCGATGGCGGCGACGCTGCGCACCCCGTCGACCTCGCCGAGGATCGCCCCGGCGCTGCCGTTGAGCTTGATCATGCCCTCGGGATAGAGCAGCACATGGCAGTCCTGCACCGGCTCCCACTGGAAGCGGAAGCCGCGGCGCAGCACCGGAATCTTGAGCTGGATGTCGTCGCTCATCGGTCATTCTCCGTAGGGCGGGAAACGCACGCCGCGCTTGCCCACCACTGTCCATCACGGTGGAAAAGACCTGCGGTCGTTTTCCACCCTACGCAAGCCGGCCCACCGGCACTTACAGGGCGATCCCCCGGTGCCAGACCCGCTCGGCGGTGACCGTGTGGTACGGCGGACGCTCCAGCTCGTAGGCCATGCTCATGGCGTCGAGCATGCTCCACAGCACGTCGAGCTTGAACTGCAGGATCTCCAGCATGCGCTGCTGAGCCTCGACGGTGGTGTAGTGCGCCAGGGTGATGCGCAGGCCGTGCTCGACGTCGCGGCGCGCTTCCTTGAGGCGCTTGCGGAAGTAGTCGTAGCCGGTCGGGTCGATCCACGGGTAGTGCGCCGGCCAGGCGTCCAGGCGCGACTGGTGGATGTGCGGGGCGAACAGCTCGGTCAGCGAGCTGCTGGCCGCTTCCTGCCAGCTGGCGCGGCGGGCGAAGTTGACGTAGGCGTCCACCGCGAAGCGCACGCCGGGCAGCACCAGCTCCTGGGACAGCAGCTGCGCGCGATCCAGGCCGACCGCCTCGCCCAGGCGCAGCCAGGCCTCGATGCCGCCCTCCTCGCCCGGCGCGCCGTCGTGGTCGACGATGCGCTGGATCCACTCCCGGCGGGTGTCGCGATCCGGGCAGTTGGCCATGATCGCCGCGTCCTTCACCGGGATGCACACCTGGTAGTAGAAGCGGTTGGCCACCCAGCCCTGGATCTGCTCGCGCGTGGCGCGGCCCTCGTACATGGCGACGTGGAACGGGTGGTGGATGTGGTAGTAGGCGCCCTTGGCGCGCAGCGCCTGCTCGAATTCGGCGGGGCTCATGGCAGTCTGGGTCATCACGGCTCCTCGGGTGGCCGCGACCGGCGCGGCTCGTTGTTGTTCTGCTGGTGCCTGGCATCTGGCGCAGGGTGGTTCAGCCGCAACGCGGCGTAACCCACCATCGATGTCGCCACGGCCGCGCCTTGCGGCCGGTTGGTGGGTTGCAACCCACCCTACGATCCGCCTTACAGCACGATGCTCATGCCGTCCCAGGCGACCTCGACGCCGCGGGCGTCCAGCTCGGCGCGCTCGGGCGAGTCCTCGTCGAGGATCGGGTTGGTGTTGTTGATGTGGATGAGCACCTTGCGCGGTTCGGGCAGGCGTTCGAGCACTTCGAGCATGCCGCCCTCGCCGCTCTGCGGCAGGTGGCCCATCTCGCTGCCCAGCTTGCTGCCGCAGCCGGCGTGGATCATCTCGTCGTCGCGCCACAGGGTGCCGTCGACCAGCAGGCAGTCGGCGCGGCCCATCCACTCCAGCAGCGCGCCGTCCACCTGGCCGAGGCCCGGAGCGTAGAACAGCGTGCCGCCGGTGACGGTGTCCTCGATCAGCAGGCCGAGGTTGTCGCCCGGGTGCGGGTCGTTGCGGTGCGGCGAGTACGGCGGCGCCGCGCTGCGCAGCGGGATCGGCGTGAAACGCAGCGCCGGGCAGGCCTCGACGGTGAAGCCGCGGTCCAGTTCGATGCGCCGCCAGTTCAGGCCGCCGTGCCAGTGGCTGAGCATGTTGAACAGCGGGAAGCCGCTGGTCAGGTCCTGGTGCACCATCTCGCTGCACCACACCTCGTGCGGGCAGCCCTCGCGCAGGGTGAGCAGGCCGGTGGTGTGGTCGATCTGGCTGTCCAGCAGGATCAGCGCGCGGATCGCGGTGTCGCGCACCGCGCGGGCCGGCTGCAGGGCCGGGAAGGATTCGATCTGCACGCGGATGTCGGGCGAGGCGTTGCAGACGATCCAGTTGACCCCGTCGTCGGACAGGGCGATGGAAGATTGGGTACGCGCACTGGCACGCAGGGTGCCTTCGCGCAGGCCGCGACAGTTGCGGCAGTTGCAGTTCCACTGCGGGAAACCGCCGCCGGCGGCGGAACCGAGAATGCGGATGTGCATGGGCAGTCCCCGAATGGGAAGCCCCGGCGAGCCGGGGCTGTGTGGATCAACGGTTGGCGAAGTACATGGTCACTTCAAAGCCAATGCGCAGATCGGTGAAGGCGGGCTTGGTCCACATGGCGCAGTCCTCTTGTTGTCAGGCCGGCGAATTCCGGCAAGCACAGTTATGCGCCCTGCGCGGCGCCAGCCCAATGGTACTTTGGAAGGAATTTTCGCTGACCTTGGTAGACCCGCCGGCGCAGACGCCGCGCGGCCGGGCGCCGGCATCGTGCGGACGAAAAAAAACGCGGCCGAAGCCGCGTTCGATACCAGCTGCCGGAGCGGGGAAGGACCGCCGGCAACCGCGCCCGGGGGAGCGCATCGACAAGCAACACACAGTCGTGGCGGCCGTGGAGCGCGCCGAGGGGAGCAAAGCCTGCAAGGCTGGCGGGGCTGCACCCGCCAGCCCGGTGCTTAGAAGAAGCCCAGCGGCTTGATGTCGTAGCTGACCAGCAGGTTCTTGGTCTGCTGATAGTGGTCGAGCATCATCTTGTGGGTTTCGCGGCCGACGCCGGACTTCTTGTAGCCACCGAAGGCGGCGTGCGCCGGGTACAGGTGGTAGCAGTTGGTCCACACGCGACCGGCCTTGATGCCGCGGCCCATGCGGTAGGCGCGGTTGATGTCGCGGGTCCACACGCCGGCGCCGAGGCCGAACTCGGTGTCGTTGGCGATGGCCAGGGCTTCGGCTTCGTCCTTGAAGGTGGTGACGCTGACCACCGGGCCGAAGATTTCCTCCTGGAACACGCGCATGTCGTTGGTGCCCTTGAGCAGGGTCGGCTGGATGTAGTAGCCGCCGGTCAGGCTGCCTTCCAGACGCTCGGCGGCGCCGCCGGTGAGCACCTGGGCGCCTTCGGCGCGGGCGATGTCGAAGTAGGAGAGGATCTTCTCGAACTGCTGGTCGGAAGCCTGGGCGCCCACCATGGTCTCGGTGTCCAGCGGGTTGCCGCGCTTGATCTGGCCGATCTTCTTCATCACCACCTGCATGAATTCGTCGTAGATCGACTCCTGGACCAGCGCGCGCGACGGGCAGGTGCATACCTCGCCCTGGTTGAAGAACGCCAGCACCAGGCCTTCGGCGGCCTTCTCGATGAACTCCGGCTCGGCGCGCATGATGTCTTCGAAGAAGATGTTCGGCGACTTGCCGCCCAGCTCGACGGTGCTGGGGATGATGTTCTCGGCGGCGCACTTGAGGATATGCGACCCCACAGGAGTCGATCCGGTGAAGGCGATCTTGGCGATGCGCTTGCTGGTGCCCAGCGCCTCGCCGGCCTCGCGACCGAAGCCCTGAACGATGTTCAGCACGCCCGGCGGCAGCAGGTCGCCGATCAGCTCGACCAGCACGGTGATCGACAGCGGAGTCTGCTCGGCCGGCTTGAGGACGATGGCATTGCCGGCAGCCAGCGCCGGAGCCAGCTTCCAGGCCGCCATCAGCAGCGGGAAGTTCCACGGGATGATCTGCCCGACCACGCCCAGCGGCTCATGGAAGTGGTAGGCGGCGGTGTGCTCGTTGATCTCGGCGGCGCTGCCTTCCTGGGCACGGATGCAGCCGGCGTAGTAGCGGAAGTGATCGACGGCCAGCGGCACGTCGGCGTTCAGCGTCTCGCGCACGGCCTTGCCGTTGTCCCAGGTCTCGGCGACGGCCAGCACTTCGAGGTTCTGCTCGATGCGGTCGGCGATCTTCAACAGGATGTTGGAGCGGTCCTGCACCGAGGTGCGGCCCCAGGCGTCGGCCGCGGCGTGGGCGGCGTCCAGCGCCAGCTCGATGTCCTCGGCGGTGGAGCGCGGGAACTCGGCGATCACCTCGCCGGTGACCGGCGAGGTGTTGGTGAAATACTGGCCCTTGACCGGCGCGACGAACTCGCCGCCGATGTAGTTGCCATAGCGCGGCTTGAGGGAAAGGATGGCGCCTGCGGTACCCGGTTGTGCGTAGATCATGCTCGTGGCCTCTCTTTTATTGTTGCGGTCCGGTCTGGTTCTTGCGTGGACTGTGAGTGGATGTTGGCAGTCCACCCACCGGCCCGGTATGCACCGATGGAACAGCGAAACTCGTTATTTGGTAGTAAGCCATAACCCCTTGCCCGCGCCCTCCCGCCGACGGCTGCCGCGCGGCAGCCGCAGAAGACGAGACCGGGCCAGCCCCGGAAATACCCGCAGCCTGCAGGCTGCGCGCCAGCGCCCTCCCGCCCGTACCCGACTGGTCACAGGCCCGTGCAAGACGACCCGGCCACGCACCCGCCGCAGGGCGGCGGCGGGTGCGTGGTCTGCCCGGACCAGGGATCGCCCCCGGGCAGACAGGGGCGTTTTTCATGTTAAGGTAAAAAAACACCCTAAACCCCTCACGGAGAAATCGCAGAACTAGCGAACAAGTCAAGGAATTTTCAATGATTTTTCAGGAAAGACAGATCCACGCCGCCATCTTCAACATGGACGGCACCCTGTTCGATACCGAGCGCCTGCGCTTCAGTACCCTCAAGCAAGCCTCCACCCAGATCTTTGGCCAGCCGATCAGCGACGCCGTCCTGACCGACTCCCTGGGGCTCAGCGCCCGCAAGGCCGAAGCCCTCGCCCGCCAGCACTACGGCCCCGACTACCCCTACAGCGCCATTCGCCAGCGCGCCGACGAACTGGAGCTGGCCTATGTACGCAAGTATGGCGTTCCCCTCAAACCGGGCCTGTTCGAGGTGCTGGAACACCTCAAGGCCGCCGGCCTGCTGCTGGCGGTCGCCACTTCGAGCCGCCGGGCCATCGCCGAGGAATACCTGATCAACGCCGGAGTGATGAAGTACTTCGATATCACCGTCTGCGGCGACGAGGTGGCGCGCGGCAAGCCGCATCCGGAGATATTCCTCACCGCCAGCGCCAGCCTCAACTGCGAGCCGCAGCACTGCCTGAGTTTCGAGGACTCGGAGAACGGCATCCGCTCGGCCGCCGCCGCGGGCACCCTGGTGATCGCCATTCGCGACATCAAGGAACCCTGCGCGGAGGTGCGCGCCCTGGCCTTCCGCTACTGCCAGTGCATGACCGACTTTCTCGCCGACCTGCGTCCCTGCCTGCCGAGCCGGCCCGTGCCGCGCCTGACCGATCCCTTTCCGGCGACCCGCAACGACCTCAAGGTCGGCATCCACGGCTTCGGCGCCATGGGCGGCGGCTACCTGGCCCAGGTGCTGGCCCACTGGGACGGTTACACCCGCCCCCAGGAGATCGTCGGCGCCACCAGCGACCAGGCACTGCGCAATCTGGTCAATGCCTTCGGCCGGTACGCCGTGCATTACGCCAACCGTGCCTTCGAGCAGGCCATCGAGCATGTGCGCCTGATCGACATCAACGACCCGCACGCCATGCAGGAGCTGTATCGCGAGACGGCCCTCGTCGCCATCTGCCTGCCGGAGAACGCCATCCGCCAGCAAGCCGGGCAGATCGCACGAGGGCTGCAGGCCCGCTTCGCCGGGGATGCCGAGCCGCTGACCCTGCTGGTGGTGCTCAACAAGCTGGGCGGCGCGGCCTTCACGCGGCGCTGCGTTCGCGACGAACTGCTGCGCCAGATGGACGCGGACGAGGCCGACGCCCTGCTCGCCCGCGTGGAGTTCAGCGAGACGGTGGTCAACCGCATCGTTTCGAAAACCCCGCGCGAGCTGCTGCGCAAGCAACTGCGCCTGCGTCTGCACGAACTGCGCCGGCTGGAGGACAGTCTCGGCGAACTGCACCTGACCAGCCCGCGCACCGCCTCCGAGGAAAGCCTGCAACAGCTGAGCACCCGCCTCGGCCATCTGGCGCCGCTCAGCGAACTGGGCAGCCATAGCCTGAGCCTGTTCAGCAGCGGCCCCGACATGCCGCTCTACGCGCAGAAAGGCGGCGCGCTGCTGGAGCGGCTCTGCCAGGTGCAGACGGTGGACGACATCGCCGCCATCCAGAAGCTGAAGAATCGCCTGCTCAACGGCACCCACGCGATCATCGCCTGGTACGCCAGCCTGCTCGGCTACCCGAGCATCGGCCAGGGCATGGGCGACGAGCGCGTGCAGCAACTGGCGCGCCAGGTGGTCGACCGGGAGATCAAGCCGGCCCTGCTGCGCGAAAACCCGGCGCTCGCGCCGTTCGCCGACCGCTTCATCGACAACTTCCTGCAGCGCTGCCGGCGCTCCTTCAAGGACCCCTGCCAGCGCGTGGCGCGCGACCCGCTGCGCAAGCTGCAACGGCGCGAGCGGATACTCGGCAGCATCGACCTGGCCCGCCAGTTCGGCCTGACCACCGAGCGCCTGGAGTTCGCCACCGCGCTGGCCCTGCTCTACGCGTTGCGCTGCGCGCCGCCCGAAGACAAGGAGTGCCAGCTGATCCGCTCGCTCTACGAGCGCCACGGCACGGCGGCGGCGGTGCTGACCTACGACGGCAACTACCTCGGCGCGCCCTACCCCGGCCTGGACGCACAGACCGACGCCGCACTGCTGGCACGGATCGACCGGCATTTCGAGGCGCTGGCGGCTGAGGGCTCCAGTCACTGGGACTGGCCGCTGCAGGAGGCCTGAAACGACGGAGGCGGAGCCATCGCTCCGCCTCCGTCAGGCAGTCCAGGTTCGGCCAGGCGTCGCCGGGCGCCGGCATGGCGCCCGGCGCCCGGTCAGCGCTTGGCCACCGCCGCCACTTCCTTGGGCAGCTTGAAGGTCCAGACCATGCCGCCCTGGTTGAAGTCCTTGATGCGCTTGGCCACCTCGCCGCCCCACAGCGGCACCGCGCCGCCCCAGCCGGACAGCACGGAGACGTACTGCTCGCCGTCCATCTCCCAGGTGATCGGCGAGCCGATCACGCCCGAGCCGGTGTTGAACTCGTAGAGTTTCTTGCCGGTCTTGGCGTCGAAGGCCATCAGGTAGCCTTCCGGGTTGCCGGTGAACACCAGGTTGCCCTTGGTGGCCAGCACGCCGCCCCACAGCGGCGCGTAGTTCTTGTAGCGCCAGACTTCCTTGCCGGTCTTCGGGTCGATGGCGCGCAGCACGCCGATGTAGTCCTCGTTGAGCGGGTGGATGGTGAAGCCGGCGCCGAGGTAGGCCGCGCCCTTCTTGTAGGCGGTGCCCTCGTTCCAGATGTCCATGCTCCACTCGTTGGAGGGCACGTAGAACAGCCCGGTGTCCTGGCTGTAGGCCATCGGCATCCAGTTCTTGCCGCCGAGGAACGACGGCGCCACGGTGACGGTCTTGCCCTGCGCGCCGGCGTCGTTCGGCGAGCCCGGACGGTTGGCGTCGTCGTAGATCGGCCGGCCGTTCTTGTCCAGGCCCTTGGCCCAGGTGATCTTGTCGACGAACGGGAAGCCACGGATGAACTTGCCGTTGGTGCGGTCGAGCACGTAGAAGAAGCCGTTGCGGTCGGCGGTGGCCGCCGCCTTCACGGTCTTGCCGCCGTCCTGGTAGTTGAACGACACCAGCTCGTTGACGCCGTCGTAGTCCCAGCCGTCGTGCGGGGTGGTCTGGAAGTGCCACTTGATGGTGCCGTCGTCCGGGTTCAGCGCCAGGCGCGAGGACGAGTAGAGGTTGTCGCCGGGGCGCAGGTGCGAGTTCCACGGCGCCGGGTTGCCGGTGCCGAACAGCAGCTGGTTGGTTTCCGGATCGTAGTAGCCGCCCAGCCACGGTGCCGCGCCGCCGGTCTTCCACAGGTCGCCCGGCCAGGACTTGCCGGCCTCGCCGCCGGTGATGCCGTTCTCGACCTTCTTGCCGTCCTTCCAGACGTAGCCCATGTGGCCTTCCACGGTCGGACGGGTCCACAGCAGCTCGCCGTTCTTCGGGTTGTAGGCCTCGATCTTGCCGACCACGCCGAACTCGCCGCCGGAAACGCCGGTGATCAGCTTGCCGTTGACCACCAGCGGCGCGGCGGTGATCGAGTAGCCGGCCTTGTAGTCGGCCACGGTCTTCTTCCACACCACCTTGCCGGTGTCCTTGTTGAGGGCGACCAGCTTGGCGTCGAGGGTGCCGAAGATCACCAGGTCGCCGTACAGGGCGACGCCGCGGTTGATCACGTCGCAGCACGGCATGATGCCGTCGGGTAGGCGTGCGTCGTACTGCCACAGTTCCTTGCCGGTGCGCGCATCCACCGCGAACACCCGCGAGTAGGAGGCGGTCATGTACATCACGCCATCCTTGATCAGCGGCTGGGCCTGCTGGCCGCGCTGCTTCTCGCCGCCGAAGGAGAACGCCCACACCGGCCGCAGCTGGGTGACGTTGTTGGCGTTGAGGGTATCCAGGGTGCTGTAGCGCTGACCCTGCAGGCCGAGGCCGTTGGTGACCACCTCGCTGGGGGTCTGCGCGTCCTTGAGGATGTCCTCGTCGGTGACGGCCCAGGCGGACAGGCCGGACAGCGCCAGCGCGAGGCCCAGCGTGGTCCTGGCGAAGGAATGGGTGAGACCGGAGTGCTTCATTGCGGCTACCTCTGCGGGTTCATTGTTATTGCCGGGAATTTTTCCCGGTCTGTGACGAATTCTTCGCCGCAGGGGGTGGCGCAACAATTGATCGCGGGGAGCAAAGACCTGCTTCCTTGGTAGCAATACCCGCCCGCCGGGCGGCAGGCGCTGCGCCAACGGCAAGACGCCGCAACCGCCACCGGGGCACGGTGGCGGTTGCGGCGTCGAGGGTCCGGGGCGGCCGAGGCCGGGGGTCAGCCGACCGCCTTGACCATGTCTTCGAGCACCTTCTTGGCGTCGCCGAACACCATCATCGACTTGTCCATGTAGAACAGTTCGTTATCCAGGCCCGCATAGCCGCTGGCCATCGAGCGCTTGTTGACGATCACGGTTCTGGCCTTGTACGCGTCGAGGATCGGCATCCCGGCAATCGGCGAGTGCGGGTCGGTCTTCGCCGCCGGGTTCACCACGTCGTTGGCGCCCAGCACCAGCACCACGTCGGTCTGGCCGAACTCGGGGTTGATGTCGTCCATCTCGAACACCTGCTCGTAGGGCACCTCGGCCTCGGCCAGCAGCACGTTCATGTGTCCCGGCATCCGTCCGGCCACCGGGTGGATGGCGTATTTCACGCTGATCCCGCGGTGCGCCAGTTTCTCCGCCAGTTCCATCAGCGCGTGCTGGGCGCGCGCCACCGCCAGGCCGTAGCCGGGGACGATGATCACGCTGTCGGCGTTGCCCAGCAGGAAGGCGGCGTCGTCCGCCGAGCCGCTCTTCACCGGGCGCTGTTCCTGGCTGCCGCCCTGAACGCCGGCGCCGGCTTCGGCGCCGAAGCCGCCGAGGATCACGTTGAAGAACGAGCGGTTCATCGCCTTGCACATGATGTAGGAGAGGATCGCGCCGCTCGAGCCGACCAGGCTGCCGGCGACGATCAGCATCGCGTTGTTCAGCGAGAAGCCGATGCCGGCCGCCGCCCAGCCCGAGTAGCTGTTGAGCATCGACACCACCACCGGCATGTCGGCGCCGCCGATCGGGATGATGATCAGCACGCCGATGACGAAGGCCAGCGCCAGCAGCACGGCGAAGGCGGTCAGGTCACCGCTGAAGGTGAAGGCCAGACCCAGGCCGAGGATGGCCAGGCCCAGGGCCAGGTTCAGCCAGTGCTGGCCGGCGAAGGTCACCGGGGCGCCCTGGAACAGGCGGAACCTGTATTTGCCGGACAGCTTGCCGAAGGCGATCACCGAGCCGGAGAAGGTGATGGCGCCGATGGCCGCGCCGAGGAACAGTTCCAGGCGGTTGCCGGCGGGGATCGGCTCGCCCAGCTGCGCGACGATGCCCAGCGACTGCGGCTCGACCACCGCGGCGATGGCGATGAACACCGCGGCCAGGCCGATCATGCTGTGCATGAAGGCGACCAGTTCGGGCATCTTGGTCATCTCGACGCGCTTGGCCATGAGCGTGCCGGCCGTGCCGCCGAGCAGCAGGCCGAGGATCACGTAGCCGAGGCCGGCGGTGGTCCCCCCTTCTTGCAGGGAGAGCGCGCCGAGCTTGTAGATCAGGCCGACGGTGGTGAGCACGGCGATGGCCATGCCGACCATGCCGAACAGGTTGCCGCGGCGCGAGCTGGTCGGGTGGGAGAGGCCCTTGAGGGCCTGGATGAAGCAGATGGAGGCGACCAGGTAGCAGCTGGTGATCAGGTTCATGCTCATCTCAACGACCCTCCGCCGGGGCTTTCGGCGCCTTTTTCTTGAACATGTCGAGCATCCGCCGGGTGACCAGGAAGCCGCCGAACACGTTGACCGCGGCCAGGGCCACGGCCAGGGTGCCCATGGTCTTGCCCAGGCCGGTTTCGGTCAGCGCCGCGGCCAGCATGGCGCCGACGATGACGATGGCGGAGATGGCGTTGGTGACCGCCATCAGCGGGGTGTGCAGTGCGGGGGTGACGTTCCACACCACGTGGTAGCCGACGTAGATCGCCAGCACGAAGATGATCAGGTTGTAGAGACCGTCGGAGATCGGATCCATGGTTGTTGTCCTTGTAGGAGGTCCGCGAAGGGGACTGACGGGCGGGCTCAGGCGGCGTTGCGGCGCAGCACCTGGCCGCCTTCGCACATCAGGCAGGCGGCGACGATGTCGTCGTCGCGGTCGAGGTGGAAGCGGCCGTCCTGATCGAGCACCAGCTTGAGGAAGTCCAGCAGGTTGCGCGCGTAGAGGGCCGAGGCGTCGGCCGGCAGCAGCGCCGGCAGGTTGGTGTGGCCGACCAGGGTCACGCCGTGGCGTACCACCACCTCGCCGGGCACGCTCAGCGGGCAGTTGCCGCCCTGGGCGGCGGCCAGGTCGATGATCACCGAGCCGGGCTTCATCTCGGCCACGGTGGCCTCGTGCAGCAGGGTCGGCGCCTGGCGTCCGGGGATCAGCGCGGTGGTGATGACGATGTCGGCCTGCCGGGCGCGCTCGTGCACCGCCTGGGCCTGGCGCGCCATCCACGAGGCCGGCATCGGCCGCGCGTAGCCGCCGACGCCTTCGGCGCATTCGCGCTCCTCGTCGGTCTCGCAGGGCACGTCGACGAACTTGGCGCCGAGCGATTCCACCTGCTCCTTGACCGCCGGACGCACGTCCGAGGCCTCGATCACCGCGCCGAGGCGCCGCGCGGTGGCAATCGCCTGCAGCCCGGCGACGCCGGCGCCGAGCACCAGCACGCGGGCGGCCTTCACCGTGCCGGCGGCGGTCATCAGCATCGGCATGAAGCGCGGGTAGTGGTCGACGGCGAGCATCACCGCCTTGTAGCCGGCGACGTTGGCCTGCGAGGACAGCACGTCGAGGCTCTGCGCCCGCGAGGTGCGCGGCGCCGCCTCCAGGGCGAAGGCGGTGATACCCTGCGCGGCCATGCGCTCGATCTGCGCGCTATCGAAGGGGTTGAGCATGCCGACCAGCACCGCGCCCGGGCGCATCTGCGCCAGCTCGGCGGGACTGGGGGCGGCGACCTTGAGCACCAGCTCGGCGCCGAGGGCGGCGCCGGCGTCGGCCAGGCGGGCGCCGGCGGCCTCGTAGTCGCCGTCGGTGATGCAGGCGGCGCGCCCGGCGCCGGCCTCGACGACGACCTGATGGCCCTGGGCGACAAACTTCCGGACCGTCTCCGGGGTGGCGGCCACGCGGGTTTCGCCATCGTGGGTTTCGCGGGGTATACCTATCTGCACGGGCAAGTCTCCCTAGACAATTTCGTGGTTCCCGGGGGGCGTGCCGCAGGGCCGGAGAGGGCCGGGCGTTGCGGCCGGAGCATTGTGCAAAGCTCCCGAGCGGGCCGGCAACGCCTTGATTTAAATACAGTACGATAATTGCAATGCGACTTTAGCCATAGGGATGAGGCATCCGACCGGAAAGTCGCAAATCAGTCGCTGTTGACCTGCCGGAACACCTGCGCCTCGTACTTCGGGTACAGGTGGGTGACCGTGCGGATCAGCTCGAAACGGCTCTGGCTGATGGCCGCGAAGCGCTCGGGAATCGGCGCGTTCATCACCTCGTTCATGTCCAGGCCGGCGGCGGCCGAGTCGCGCAGCAGGCCGTCGAGCCAGCCGAGGTAGTCGCGCATCTGCGCGAAAGGCTCGCGCCCGCTGGCCACCGGGCCATGGCCGGGCACCAGCAGCGCATAGGGCAGCTTCTCCAGCGCGGCCAGATCGTCCAGCCAGACCTGCAGCCCCGGCGTCTGCGGGGTGGTCAGGGCGCGCTGGTAGAACACCAGGTCGGCGGCGAACAGCACCCCGGTGGTCTCGTCGAGGATCGCCAGATCGGCGCCGGTATGCCCGCTGAAGGCCAGCATGCGCAGGCGATGGCCGCCGATCTCGCGCACGCCGGGTTCCAGCGTCTCGCCCGGCAGCAGCACCTCGGTGCCGCGCATCCAGTCGCCGAGCAGGCGGTACAGGTTGTCGGCGAACGCCGCCCCCTGCTCGGCGAGCAGCTCGCGGGTGCGCGCCAGCGAGGCGATGGGCACATCGCCGAAGGCTTGGTTGCCGAACACGTGGTCGGGGTGATGGTGGGTGTTGATCACCAGGACGATCGGCCGCTCGGTGACCCGGCCGATGGCGGCGCGCAGCGCCTCGCCGTAGCGCCTGGAGATGCCGGTGTCGATCAGCACCACCCCGGCCTCGGTGACGATGAACGCCACGTTGACGATGTCGCCACCGTTGCTCATGGCGAAGTTTTCGGTGCTGCCTTCCAGCAGCCAGGTGTTTTCGGCAATCCGGCGCGGTTCGAGAGCGTAGACCAGCTCGGCCGCCGCCAGCGGCAGGCTGAGGAAGAGCGCCACAAGCAGGCTGAACAGACGCATGGTGTCTCCTTTGCGGGATGGGGGAGCGCGGCCCGCCCGGCGCCCGCGCACCGCGCCCGGGAGACCCGCGCCGAACGTCCGGATCGGGCGGGGCGAACCGCAGGGAAGCGCCGCGCGCAGCGGCGCGGCGCCGGATGGCGAAGCTCAGAACGCCGCTTCGAATTCGTTGCCGTTGTTGTCGCGCAGCCACAGGCGCTGGCCGGCCTCGCGGTCGCCCAGCTGCAGGGTCAGGGTCGGGTTCTCGCTCACCGAGGGGTGCAGCTCCAGGCTGGCCAGCACCTCGCCGGCCTCGCTGCGCAGCTCGGCACGCTCGATGAAGAACTCGGGGATGCCGCCGGACAGGCCGTTGTCCATCGGGTGCGACACCCGCAGGCGCAGGCGGCTGCCCTCGCCCATCGGGAAGCGTGCGCCGAACACCTCGCCGAGGTGGTCTTCCCAGCCGCCCTGGGCGCGCACCGCGCTGGGCGCGGTGCAGCCGCCGCCGGCGGCGTCGACGCGGGTCGAGCCGACATGCCAGACGCCGTCGCGGGTCAGCACCGCGGCGCGGATCGGCGTGGCCTGCTCGACGCGGATGCTCAGGGCGATGCGCGGCGCCACCGGCCCCGTGGGGAAGAAGCTGAAGATCTGCGGAATCGGATTGAGTTCGGCCCAGGCGAGGATGCGCACCACCTCGCTGCCCAGCGCCGTGGCGTCGATGCTGATCGGCACCTGGCGGGCATCCTCGGCGAACGGCGGCGCGCTCAGGCGCACCCGCTCGTCGAACTCGTAGGGCGCCGCGCCGAGAAAGCGCGTCTGGTGGAAACTCCACATCGGCGACTGCAGCGGATCGCTCTCGCCGGCCCACAAGGGGCCGCTCAACAGCAGCCAGCCCAGCGCCAGGCCCATGCTTCGGATCGTCATTCCCTGCCTCCTTCCCGTGTAGGGTGCGCCGTGCGCACCGATAGCGCTCCTGCGCCCGCAAACAGGGACGCGGAGCGTGGGAGCGATCGCTCAGTCGCCGCGGGTCTGCGCCTGCACCTCGCCCTCGTACAGTTCCGGCACCTCGTAGCGCAGCCCGTAGCGGGCGTAGATCTTCGCCAGTTCGCCGGCGCCGATCAGCTCGACCAGCCCGCCCTCCAGGGCGTAGGCCAGCTGGCGGTTGCTCTCGTGCACCGCCATGCCGATGTCCCACTGCTGGCGACCCATCTCCGGATAGGCGTTGTCGGCGGCCTTGAGCTGCGGATCGCCGGCCTCGTGGAGCAGCCAGTCGATCTCGCCGCGCATGGCCATCACCGCATCCACCTGCCCATCGCGCATCGCGGCGAAGGCCAGCGGCGGGCTGGCGAAGTGGCGGGTGTTGCGGCTCATCCGTCCGCCGAACACCGAACTCATGTAGAACGACGGCACGCTCTCCAGCTCGACGCCGATCGGGTGGTAACCGAACACCGCGACGCTGGGCACCTCCGCAAGCCGGCGGGTGTCGTGGGCGACCTGCCAGCGCTCGCGCTGGTAGGGGCCGAACATCACCACCAGTTCGTTGACCAGCTCGCCCAGCTCGTTGCGCTTGTAGGAAAACTCGCGGTCGTAGGGCACCCGCAGCATCACGTCGGCCAGCACGTCCGGGCGCAGGTAGTGGCCCTTCCAGACGAAATTGCGCAGGTCGTCTTCGAGCTTCTCGCCCGGCGCGACCCACAGCAGTTCGAGGGCCAGGCCCTGACTGTCGGCCAGCTTCTGCGCCAGCTCGACGTCGACGCCCCGCGCCTGGCCGTCGGCGCGGAAGCTGTAGGGGGGGAAGTCTTCGTACACCGCCACCTTGAGCACGCCCGAGGCGACGATGTCATCGAAGGCACGTACCTGTGCCTGGGCCGTTCCCAGCCCGACCAGGCACAGCAACAGCAGGAACAGGCGCGCCATCATGGCTTACTGCGCCGCTTCGGCGCGGCTTTCGATGTAGGTGCGGATCGCCCACAGCGCTTCCTGGCTGAGGTGATCGGCCATGCGCGGCATGTACACCGCGCCATCGCGCACCGCGCCGTTGATCACCCGCTCCTTGAACCACTCGTCGCCGTCGATGCTGGCTTCCAGCTCGCGCAGGTCGGGGGCGATGCCGCCGGAGATGGCTTCCAGGCCATGGCAGCGGGCGCAGTTCTGGTTGTAGGCGGAGGAGCCGATCTCCACGGCCTTGTCATGGTCGGCGTGGGGCTTGCGGTAGGGGTTCTCGTCGCGCCATTCCTCGCCCAGCTGTTCGAGGCCGGCGGTGTTCACCACCTGCGGGGTGACGTCGCCGTGGGCCAGGACCTGGGTGGCGGCCCCCAGGGCCAGGGAAGTCAGCAGGGCGCTCAGCAGTTTCTTGTTGTTCATGGCGGAACCTCGTTTCAGATGCGGTGCAAGGCGATGCACTCCGGGACGGGAGTGTGTTGGCCGCATCTTAGGGAGGCCCCGGCCACCGCCAGTATCCTGCTTTGGTGTCCGCGCCCTACTCCCTTGGTACAAGACTTTCGAAGCAGTGTTGCAGTGCCTTCGGACGAGGCCCTTGGTAGCAGAGCAAGTCATTGTTTAGAAAGGGACTTTTTCCCGAGGAGCGCGGGAAGGCTTCCCTATCCGGGGAACCGGTGCGCGGCCACCATCGGGGTGAGCGGCTGCTTCGCGGCAGCCTTCCACCACCGATCAGGGATACCGCCCCATGACAACAACAAAGCTCCTGCCATCCACTCCGCACCTGCTGGGCCGCACCATCCATTGCCTGGTCCTGGCCGCCGGCCTCGGCCTCGGCGTGCCGGCCATGGCCAAGCCGGTGACCTGGGAAGACATCGCCAACGACCACGTCAGCACCCAGAACGTGCTGCAGTACGGCATGGGCACCCACGCCCAGCGCTACAGCCCGCTGGCCCAGGTCAACGCCGACAACGTGTTCAAGCTGACCCCGGCCTGGTCGTTCTCCTTCGGCGACGAGAAGCAGCGCGGCCAGGAGTCCCAGGCCGTGGTCCATGACGGGGTGATCTACGTCACCGGCTCCTACTCGCGGGTGTTCGCCCTCGACGCCAAGACCGGCAAGCGCCTGTGGAGCTACAGCCACCGCCTGCCCGACGACATCCGCCCGTGCTGCGACGTGGTCAACCGCGGCGTGGCCATCTACGGCGACAAGGTCTACTTCGGCACCCTGGACGCGCGCGTCGTGGCGCTGAACAAGGACACCGGCAAGGTGGTATGGAACAAGAAGTTCGGCGACCACGGCGCCGGCTACACCATGACCGGCGCGCCGACCATCGTGAAGGACGGCAAGAGCGGCAAGGTGCTGCTGATCCACGGCAGCTCCGGCGACGAATTCGGCGTAGTCGGCCAGCTGTTCGCCCGCGATCCGGAAACCGGCGAGGAAGTCTGGATGCGCCCGTTCGTCGAGGGCCACATGGGCCGCCTCAACGGCAAGGAAAGCACCCCGACCGGCGACATCAAGGCACCCTCCTGGCCGGACGATCCCAACCACCCGACCGGCAAGAAGGAAGCCTGGAGCCAGGGCGGCGGCGCGCCGTGGCAGAGCGCCAGCTTCGATGCCGAAACCAACACCATCATCATCGGCGCCGGCAACCCGGCGCCCTGGAACGGCTGGGCGCGCACCGCCGATGGCGGCGATCCCAAGGACTACGACAGCCTGTACACCTCCGGCCAGGTCGGCGTCGACCCGACCACCGGCGAGGTGAAGTGGTTCTACCAGCACACCCCCAACGACGCCTGGGACTTCTCCGGCAACAACGAGCTGGTGCTGTTCGACTACAAGGACAAGTCCGGCAAGACCGTCAAGGCCACCGCCCACGCCGACCGCAACGGCTTCTTCTATGTGGTCGACCGCGCCAACGGCAAGCTGCAGAACGCCTTCCCGTTCGTCGACGGCATCACCTGGGCCAGCCACATCGACCTCAAGACCGGCCGCCCGGTGGAAGTCGAAGGCCAGCGCCCGCCGCTGCCCGAGCCCGGCCAGAAGCACGGCAAGTCCATCGAAGTCTCCCCGCCGTTCCTCGGCGGCAAGAACTGGAACCCGATGGCCTACAGCCAGGACACCGGACTGTTCTACGTGCCGGCTAACCACTGGAAGGAGGACTACTGGACCGAGGAGGTCACCTACAAGAAAGGCTCCGCCTACCTCGGCCAGGGCTTCCGCATCAAGCGCATGTACGACGACCACGTCGGCATCCTGCGCGCGATGAACCCGACCACCGGCAAGGTCGCCTGGGAGCACAAGGAGAAGCTGCCGCTGTGGGCCGGCGTACTGGCCACCAAGGGCAACCTGGTGTTCACCGGCACCGGCGACGGCTACTTCAAGGCCTTCGACGCCAAGACCGGCAAGGAGCTGTGGAAATTCAACGTCGGCACCGGAATCATCTCCCCGCCGGTCACCTGGGAGCAGGACGGCGAGCAGTACATCGGCGTGACCGCCGGCTACGGCGGCGCGGTGCCGCTGTGGGGTGGCGACATGGCCGAGCTGACCAAGCCGGTCGCCCAGGGCGGCTCGTTCTGGGTGTTCAAGCTGCCGAGCTGGGACAGCAAGACCGCCCAGCGCTGAGCAACGGCCCCGGACGTCTCTCCGCCGCCCGGGGCCGACGGGTGCGCCATGCGCACCCATCCCCCTCACGGTGCGCACGGCGCACCCTACAGGAATGCCGCCATGAAACGACTCCTGCCTCTCGCCCTGCTGCTCGCCCCCCTTGCCCAGGCGGTCGCCGACGACGGC
>RRZT011134150.1_pt1 | contig 17785 bp, 15 predicted proteins | sample 2165551 | NCBI WGS metagenome assembly RRZT01 (sample SAMN10456910, study PRJNA506462) | wastewater metagenome | biome: wastewater; feature: sludge; material: wastewater sludge; isolation source: wastewater sludge with Escherichia coli K12::gfp cells carrying plasmid... | place: USA: Moscow, Idaho...
GCACCCCGAGCACGCATAGCGGAAAACGCGGCGTGGCCCGGAGTATCCAGGCAGGTGATCATGCCATTTTCAGTCTCGACATGGCAAGCACCGATATGCTGGGTAATACCACCGGCTTCACCCGCGGCCACCTTGGCCTTACGGATGTAGTCAAGCAGAGAGGTCTTACCATGGTCAACGTGACCCATGATGGTCACAACCGGGGCACGACCTTCCGCCTTGGCGGTGGAGTCACGGTCTTGCATCACGGCTTCTTCCAGCTCGTTTTCACGACGCAGGATAACCTTGTGGCCCATCTCTTCGGCAACCAGTTGCGCGGTTTCCTGATCGATGACCTGATTGATGGTCGCCATGGCACCCATCTTCATCATCACCTTGATGACTTCGACACCCTTGACCGCCATCTTGGCCGCCAATTCGCCGACGGTGACAGTCTCACCGATCACCACATCACGGGTCACAGGTTGCACCGGCTTGTTGAAGCCATGCTGAATAGAGCTCTTGCTACGCTTGCCTTTGCGCTGACGGGAGTTGCGCTCTTCGCGAGCATCGTCCTCACGGCTCTTGGTCTTCTTGACCACACCACGGCGACGATTACGGGCTTCTTCCTCGCGTTCACGCTGCGCTTCGGCTTCTTTGACAAAAGTAGAAGTGGTTGCCGCATCGTCGTCTTGCTCTTCGGCTTTACGACGTGCTGCTTCTTCTTCTGCCCAACGAGCACTATTTTCTTCGGCCAGGCGTTTGGCCTCTTCAGCGATACGAGCAGTCTCTTCCTCAACCTTGCGGAGGACTTCCTGCTCTTGCTGACGTTTCAATGCCTCTGCTTCACGCTTGGCCATCTCTTCTGCCTCTTGGCGAGCCTTTCTCTCGGCGTCAGTTTCATTACTGTGCGCCGCCTTGCGTGCCTTGTCCTTGGCATCCGCGTCAACTTTGGCTTTCGCCTCGGCTTTAGCCTTCGCTTCTGCTTCTGCCTTGGCTTTAGCTTCAGCCAAGACGCTGGCCTCTGCGGCCTTACGAGCGGCTTCAGCTTCGCGCTGAGCTAACTCTTCGGCTGCTTTGAGTTCTTCATCGGCAGCAGAACGACGGACATAGGTACGAGATTTACGTACTTCTACTTGTACGGACTTGTTCTTACCACCTGCACCTTGAACACTCAAGGTACTTTTCGTCTTGCGTTGCAACGTCATACGTTTGGGTTCAGCGTCATCGCTGCCGCCATGTTGCTTCTTCAGATGAGCAAGCAGAGCTTGCTTTTCATCTTCGCTGACCATTTCATCGACAGACTTGCGGATCCCTGCATCAGTAAACTGCTGAAGAAGACGCTCAACCGATGTGTCAATGTCGGTGGCCAGTTGTGTTACGGATACTTCTGACATTCATTACCTCCGCAGCTTTATTCGGCCTGCTCACCGAACCAGCAGATATTGCGAGCAGCCATGATGAGTTGGCCCGCTTTCTCTTCGGTCATACCGTCGATCCCCATCAGATCGTCAATTCCTTGCTCAGCCAGGTCTTCGAGAGTCCCGATCCCGCGAGCCGCCAGCATATAGGCCATTTCACGACCGATACCTTTGAGCCCCAGCAGGTCTTCTGCCGGTTCAACGCCTTCGAAGGACTCTTCTTTGGCCAGAGCGCGAGTACTGAGTGCTTGCTTAGCGCGGCCTCGTAACTCTTCAACTGTACCTTCATCAAAACCATCGATGGAGAGCAGCTCATTCAGAGGTACATAAGCAATTTCTTCGATGGTCGAGAAACCTTCGTCGATCAGCACTTCAGCAAACTCATCATCAATGTCCAGCGCCTGAGTAAACAGGTTCAGGATGCGATCCTTTTCCGCTTGATGCTTGGCTTGCATGTCTTCCACAGTCATGACGTTCAGTTCCCAACCGGTGAGTTGAGAAGCCAGGCGGACGTTTTGACCATTGCGACCGATGGCTTGCGCCAGGTTGCTGGAGATGACCGCGATATCCATGGTGTGGTTATCTTCATCCACGATGATGGAAGCCACGTCGGCCGGCGCCATGGCATTGATCACGTACTGGGCAGGATTATCATCCCACAGCACGATATCGATGCGCTCGCCACCCAATTCACTGGATATAGCCTGAACACGAGCACCGCGCATACCCACGCAAGCTCCAATCGGATCGATACGGCGATCATTGGTCTTGACCGCAATCTTGGCCCGGGAACCCGGATCACGGGCAGCACCCTTGACATCGATCACTTCTTCACCGATTTCAGGTACTTCGATACGGAACAGCTCGATGAGGAAATCAGGGTTGGCCCGGCTGATAAACAGTTGGGAACCGCGAGCCTCTGGACGTACCGCCGCCAGCAAACCACGCACCCGGTCACCCGGACGGAAGGATTCGCGGGGCAGCATATCTTCACGATACAAGACGCCTTCGGCGTTGTTCCCCAGATCCAGAATCACGTTGTCACGATTCTGCTTCTTCACCACCGCGGTAATAATGGAGCCTTCCAGATCCTTGAACTGTTCGACCACTTGCGCACGTTCAGCTTCACGGACCTTTTGCACAATTACTTGTTTGGCGGTCTGAGTGGTAATACGGTCGAAGGTAACTGAGTCGATCTCGTCTTCGATGTACTCACCCAACTGGATTTCCGGCTCTTCGACACGCGCGGCATCGAAGGTAATCTCACGATAGGGATTCTCCAGCTGACCTTGAGCATCAACAACCTGCCAACGGCGATAGGTTATATAGTCACCGGTCTTGCGATCGATGCTGACTCGAACCTCGATATCGCCTTCATATTTTTTCTTCGTTGCAGTTGCCAGTGCCGTTTCCAAAGCCTGGAAGATCTTCTCACGGGGCACGGCTTTTTCGTTAGAAACCGCTTCTACAACTGCCAAAATCTCTTTATTCATCTCCGACAGCCTCGTTAATCAAAGTTCGGAACCAGATTTGCCTGCTGAATATTGGCAAAGGCAACCGTTTCTTCATTACCATCAACGACCAGGACGAGCATTTCGCCCTCGATACGTGTGATAACACCCTTGTATTTACGGCGGTTATTCACCGCCATGCGTAGCGTCAGGCTAACCTGTTCGCCTAAATATTTTTCGTACTGACTGGGCTTAAACAGAAGACGATCCATCCCGGGAGAAGAAACCTCCAGGTTATATTCCGTCGTGATGGGATCTTCAACGTCCAGAATACTGCTGACCTGGTGACTAACCTCGGCACAGTTCTCGACGGTGATGCCATTTTCATGGTCAATAAATACGCGCAGGGTCGAATGCTTGCCAGCACGGACAAATTCAATACCCCAGAGTTCGAAGCCAAGTGACTCGACAGGACTCTCCAACATCTGGATTAGCCGTTGTTCCAACGTAGCCAATGCGACCCTCCAAAAATGAAAAAAGGGCATGAAGCCCAGTACAATGATTCACGCCAAGACCCTGGCGCAAATCGCAAATAACAAAAAGCCCCGATTATTCAAATCGGGGCTTCACAACAGGACCCTGATTGTCGTCTCGCGGCGACCGTCCTTGATGATTCAGTAAGGACGTGACTGAAATTGGTTGCGGGGGCCGGATTTGAACCGACGACCTTCGGGTTATGAGCCCGACGAGCTACCAGGCTGCTCCACCCCGCGTCCGAAATCGTGCGAGATTATAGTCGCTTGCGAATCAGGCTTCAAGCAACGCGACTCACTTCTAAACATTGGTGCCCAGCGCGGGACTTGAACCCGCACGCCCGAAAGCACTACCCCCTCAAGATAGCGTGTCTACCAATTCCACCAGCTGGGCAATAACTCTTCTTTAGTTCGGTACGTCAGCGTCTTTCTGGACCGGCGCTTCGACTACCTTTTCTTTCACCTGCTCAACAGCAGCAGGAGCAGACAGATCGGTCCAGTTCTCGGCAGGCTTGGTACGATTGTGACTCATAGCACCCAACACCAGGCTCAGCACAAAAAACAGAGTTGCCAGAATGCCGGTGGCACGGGTCATGAAGTTACCAGAGCCGGATGAACCGAACACGGTGTTGGATGCGCCGGCGCCGAAAGAAGCACCCATGCTTGCACCCTTACCTTGCTGGACCAACACCAAGCCAATAACAGCCAGAGCGACCAACAGATAAACCACCAATAAAATTTCGTACATAATCACACCTTAAGCTGACTTGCAGATGTATATCGACATCTAGATGTCGGGCTGTGCCAGCAAGGCACCGACCAAGCGCTTGTCTTGACCGCGAGCAATGACGAGGATCACTGCTCTAGAAATCTGGATTGCCCGAAGCAGTGCTTCGACGCATGAGCCCCGTCAGATACAAAAGCCGTCAGCAACGACCTCCTGTTCGGGAGCGGGGCTAATACTATCCAGCTCGATCATCACTGACAAGCAGTTTTTTCCAATTCAGGTTCGTTTGCGCATTTTGTCGGCAAAACAGATACCTAGAATATTTTCCGCTTTATGGAACCAACTTGACGCGATCTGCAATCCGCTGCGCCAGGCTATTCACCAACGCCGCATCCTCCCCTTCCACCATCACCCGGATCAGGGGTTCGGTGCCGGATTTACGCAATAAGACCCGCCCTCGACCGGCCAACTCACTCTCGGCTCGGGCCACTTCTGCCAATACATCGGCATCTAGAGTTGGATCCTGGCTGGCAGTAAAGCGAACATTCACCAGCACCTGCGGAAACTTGCGCATTCCCGAGCGTAGAGTTTGTAAGTCACAGCGCTGATGTATCATCGCCTGCAGCACTTGCAACGCCGCAACAATACCATCACCAGTCGTCGCATGATCCAGATGGATGACATGGCCGGAATTTTCTCCGCCCAAGCGCCATCCCCGCTCTTTGAGCATCTCCATCACATAGCGATCGCCCACCTTGGCGCGACAGAAGGGGACTTCCAGCTCTTGTAACGCCAATTCCAGGCCCAGGTTCGACATCAGGGTACCGACGACGCCTCCCGAGAGCTTTCCTTGGGCCCGTTGATCACGAGCAATCATATAGATGATTTCATCACCATCGATGAGATAACCGGTTTGATCCACCATCATCACCCGATCGCCATCACCATCAAAGGCAATCCCCAGATCCGCCTGTTCGGCCAGCACCCGAGCCACCAAGGCCTCCGGCTCGGTAGAGCCAACCCCGGCATTGATATTCAAGCCATCAGGCGTGCAACCCATTGCGATGACTTCTGCTCCGAGTTCGCGAAACACAGATGGCGCTATGTGATAGGTAGCCCCGTGTGCGCAATCCAGCACAATCTTCAGGCCATCCAGACTCAACTCTCCGGGGAAGGAGCTCTTGCAGTATTCGATGTAGCGCCCGGGGGCATCATCAATCCGGCTGGCCTTGCCCAGTTTGGCCGACTCGACACAACTCATGGGTTGATCCAGCTCGGCTTCGATTTCGAGCTCCACCTCATCGGGCAACTTGGTGCCATCCTGGGAGAAAAATTTGATGCCGTTGTCGTAATACGGATTATGGGAGGCACTGATCACCACACCCGCTTCGGCACGAAACGCCCGGGTCAAATAGGCGACTGCAGGGGTCGGCATGGGGCCCAGCAGCACGGCTTTGATCCCGGCAGCCGATAAGCCGGCTTCCAGAGCAGATTCCAGCATGTATCCCGAGATCCGAGTATCTTTGCCGATCAATACCTTGCGGGTACCTTGCTTGGCCAGCACCTTACCAGCCGCCCAACCCAACTTCATAACAAAATCAGGGGTAATAGGAAACTCGCCGACCAAACCTCGAATGCCGTCGGTACCAAAATACTTTCTACTCATAACTTCATGTTCTCTCGTTGCTGAACTGCGTCGCGTAGGAGAATACCCGCAAGGCATCTACCGTTTCTTTGACATCATGCACGCGGATAATATGCGCACCTTGTGTAAATGCAAAGAGTGCGGCCGCCAGACTGCCTGCCAGTCGCTCATCGACCGGGCGCTGCAGTAGGTTACCAATCATCGATTTGCGCGACATACCGACCAGCAGTGGCAAACCGAATCCGGCAAACTCACTCATTCGCCCCAGCAGTTCATAATTCTGTTCCAGCGTTTTGCCGAAGCCGAATCCGGGGTCCAGGAGCAGCGCCTCGCGATCTATCCCGGCTGCCACACAAGCCGCAACCCGTTCTTGGAAAAATGTCCGAATATCAACGATCAGCTCGTCATAGTGAGGTGACGCTTGCATAGTCCGCGGCGCACCTTGCATATGCATCAGGCACACAGGCACTTGCGCCTGGGCGGCGATTGCCAAAGCTCCCGGCTCGGCCAGGGCTCGAATATCATTGATCAAATGAGCACCGGCAGCCGTGGTTTCACGCATCACCTCGGGCTTGTAGGTATCCACGGAGATCCAGACATCCAGCTCGGCTGCCAGCCGTTCGACGACCGGCACCACCCGAGCCAGCTCCTCATCCAGCCCGACTTCATCCGCCCCCGGACGAGTTGACTCACCGCCGATGTCGATGAGGGTGGCACCCTCTTCAACCATGGATTGTGCACGGCGTAATGCCCTATCCAGCTCCAGGTAACGGGCACCATCCGAAAAGGAGTCCGGCGTGACATTCAGGATCCCCATCACCTGAGGCTGAGCCAGGTCGAGCACTCGCCCTTTACTACGCAATAACATGCAATTTCTCCAAAGAAAAACCCCGAGCCAGGCCCGGGGTCAGAGTATCAAAGAGACATCAGCTTTGAGGATGTTCGTCCTTCTTCGCCTCATCGGACAAAGCAGGTTCAGCCGCGACCACCTCATCTGCTACCGCAGGCTCAGGAGTCACGCCATCGTCCACTGCTGGCTTCTGATCTTTGTCGTAATCAGCAGGGAGGCGCACCTCGCGACGCATCATCAGATCGTCGATCTGTTTGGCATCAATGGTCTCGTACTTCATCAAGGCATCTTTCATGGCATGCAGGATATCCAGATTGTCCATCAGGATATGCTTAGCCCGATCATAGTTGCGATTGATGACGTGCTTGATCTCGGCATCGATAGCCCGCGCCGTGTCGTCGGACATGTGCTTTGCCTTGGCCATGGAGCGACCGAGGAACACTTCGCCATCTTCTTCGGCATAGAGCATAGGGCCCATTTCTTCCGACATGCCCCATTGAGTCACCATCTTGCGTGCGATATCCGTCGCCCGTTCGATATCATTCGAGGCACCAGTGGTCATTTTCTCCCGACCATAGATGATCTCTTCCGCAATACGGCCACCGTAGAGGCTGGAAACCATAGACTCCAGATATTGCTTGGAATGGCTCCAGCGATCCTGCTCCGGCAGGTACATGGTGACACCCAGTGCTCGACCGCGAGGGATGATAGAAACCTTATACACAGGATCATGATCCGGGACCATACGACCCACGATGGCATGTCCTGCCTCATGATAGGCAGTCATCTCTTTCTCGCTTTCGGTCATGACCATGGACTTACGTTCAGCCCCCATCATGATCTTGTCTTTGGCGCGCTCGAACTCGGTCATGCTGACCAGACGCTTGTTGCCTCGAGCCGCAAACAGCGCTGCTTCGTTCACCAGGTTAGCCAAATCCGCACCTGAAAAACCCGGAGTACCCCGTGCAATCACGGATGCATCCACATCATCTCCAAGGGGAACCTTGCGCATATGTACTTTGAGGATCTGCTCCCGACCACGGACATCCGGCAAGCCAACCACGACCTGACGGTCAAAACGGCCTGGACGCAACAACGCCGGGTCCAGGACATCGGGACGGTTCGTGGCGGCGATGACGATGACCGCTTCATGGCCCTCAAAACCATCCATCTCGACCAGCATCTGGTTCAGGGTCTGTTCGCGTTCATCGTGTCCGCCACCCAGCCCCGCTCCCCGCTGCCGACCCACCGCATCGATTTCATCGATGAAGATGATGCAAGGTGCCGATTTCTTGGCTTGCTCGAACATGTCTCGAACCCGTGAGGCACCGACACCGACGAACATTTCCACAAAGTCAGAGCCGGAAATCGAGAAGAACGGCACCTTGGCTTCGCCAGCGATGGCCTTGGCCAGCAAGGTCTTACCGGTACCCGGCTGACCGACCATCAGAATACCCTTAGGAATTTTGCCACCCAACTTCTGGAAGCGGGACGGATCCTTGAGGTAATCGACTAATTCTTTGACTTCTTCCTTGGCCTCATCACAACCGGCGACATCCGCAAACGTCGTCTTGATCTGATCCTCGCCCATCAGACGAGCTCGGCTCTTGCCGAAAGACATGGCACCCTTACCGCCACCGCCCTGCATCTGACGCATGAAGAACACCCAAACCCCGATCAGTAACAGCATCGGGAACCAGGAGATGAAGATAGAACCCAGCAAGCTCGGCTCTTCTGGTTTCTCACCCAGAACTTTGACGTTGTACTTCAGAAGATCGTTGATGAGATTGTTATCCGGCATCGGAATGACGGTCAGGAACTTGTCGCCATTACGCTTGATACCATTGATGACCTTGCCATCGATGCGGACTTCCCGGATCTGCTCTTGAGAAACTTCACGGACGAACGTGGTGTAATCCAGTTGTCGACCCGAGCTGTCGCCAGGGCTGAAGCTTTGGAACAGGGACATCAGCACCACGGCGATGACCAGCCAAAGGATCAGATTTTTCGCCATATCACTCAAATCATTAACCTCGCAATTTGATGGCCAGGAGAGTTAGGGTCAGGTTACTACAGTTTAAAACCTGTAGCCACAATGTAGACTTCTCGTGATCGAGCCCGGGATGAATCGGGTTTACGGACCTTCACGACTTTGAATACTTCACGTACTGCTTTCAGGTACTCTTCAGAACCCACGCCCTGAAAAACCTTGACCACGAAGCTACCATTCGGAGCCAGAACTTGACGACACATATCCAGCGCCAACTCGATCAGATAAATCGATCTGGGCTGATCCACGGCTGGAGTCCCTGACATATTGGGAGCCATATCGGACAAAACGACGTCGACCTTGGCATCCCCAACCCGCTCCAGCAGCGCCGCCAATACGGACTCCTCACGGAAATCCCCTTGCAAGAAATCAACCCCGGCAATCGGATCCATCGGCAGAATATCACAGGCAATCACTCGCCCCTTGTCACCGACCTGCTCGACGCAAAACTGTGACCAGCCACCCGGTGCCGCACCGAGATCGACGACCGTCATCCCCGGTTTGATCAATTTATCTTTGAGTTGGATCTCATCGATCTTGAATACAGCTCGCGAGCGCAAACCAAGCTTTTGCGCCTTCTGCACGTATTTGTCATCGAAATGTTCTTTTAGCCAGCGTGTCGAGCTGGGTGTACGCTTATTTTTACTCATGATGAATTACTACTCTAAGCCTAAAGGCTATTAGTATTAGTCAGGATATGGGGGTAGAATACGCCCCTTTCAACCCGACCAATGAAGAAATAGCCATGAATCTGACGACCAAACAGAAGCAATACCTCAAGGGTATGGCTCACAGCCTCAAGCCGGTGGTAATGCTGGGCCAGCATGGTCTGACTGAAGGTGTGTTGGCCGAAATCGATGCTGCCCTGGCTCACCATGAGTTGATCAAGGTGAAGGTAGCAGGAGAAGATCGCGAAACCAAACAACTGATTGCTCAGGCCATACTGCGCGAAACCCGCGCCGTAGAAGTGCAAATGATGGGGAACATGCTGTCGCTGTTCCGTCAGGCAGAAGAAAGCAAATTCAATCTGCCACGTAAATAAGCACTACCACTTGTTTTAAAAGGGGGCCTAGGCCCCCTTTTACTTTCCGGATCTATGGTCAGAGATATTGAACGACCAGGATTTCGTATTCGACATCCCCGGCTGGCGTCTTGATCAGCGCCACATCATCCACTTCTTTTCCAATCAGACCACGAGCAATCGGCGAATTGACCGAGATCATACCCACTTTAATGTCGGCTTCGTCATCGCCAACGATACGGTAGGTGATCTCTTCTTCGGTATCGCTCTTCAACACAGTGACAGTGGCACCAAACACCACGCGCCCCGTCTGCGGCAACTTGGTCACATCAATGACTTGAGCCTTGGACAGCTTGCCTTCGATGTCCTGGATCCGGCCTTCACAGAAACCCTGTTGTTCACGGGCTGCGTGATATTCCGCATTTTCTTTCAGATCACCGTGCGCTCGCGCCTCGGCAATCGCTTCAATAATCTTCGGACGCAGATCGCTCTTTAGATATTCCAATTCTTCACGCAGCTTTTCTGCACCACGAACCGTCATTGGGGTTTGATTCATACGCTAACCCTATTTCTCAATGGCTTGATCCGAAAAAACAAATGTCTGCCCGAACCCAGTCCGGACAGACATTCATTAACCCTTGTTCCGCATTCTAATATGAATACGCCAGGAGATCATCCCCTGTGCCTGCACCGACTAGCTGGTCAGGTCGTCAAAAAAACGCTTCACGCCATCAAAGAAGCCCTGAGCCTTCGGCTTGTGCAGCTTGGTTTCGGCCCCGTTGAAGGAGTCCTCCAACTGCTTGAGCAGATCTTTTTGCTCGTCGCTGAGATTGACGGGCGTTTCCACCACCGCCTTGCACAACAGGTCACCCTCGGCACCGGAGCGCAGCGAGCGGACGCCCTTGCCCCGCATGCGGAACATGCATCCGGTTTGTGTCTCGGCCGGGATCTTCAGCATGACGCGGCCTTCGAGTGTCGGTACTTCGACTTCGCCACCCAGTGCGGCCGAGGTGAAACTAATCGGCACTTCGCAATAGAGGTTATTGCCGTCACGCACAAAGATCGGATGTTCTTTGACATGAACCTGTACATACAGATCCCCGGCTGGAGCCCCAGCCTCGCCCGCCTCACCCTCTCCGGCCAGCCGGATCCGATCGCCAGTATCCACACCCGCCGGGATCTTCACATTCAGGGTCTTGGTCTTCTGGTAGCGGCCTTCACCATGGCATTTACGGCATGGATCCTTGATGATCTTGCCCTTGCCTCGGCAATGGGGGCAGGCTTGGCTCACAGCAAAGAATCCCTGCCGCATCTGCACCTGACCACTGCCATGACAGGTCGGACAGGTTTGCGGTTGAGAGCCAGCTTTGGCACCAGAGCCATGGCACTCATCGCAGCCAACCAAGGTCGGAACCTTGATCTCCTTGTTGACGCCACGAACCGCCTCTTCTAACGACAGCTCCATGTTGTAGCGCAGATCGGCTCCTCGGGTCGCACGCTGTTGCCGGCGACCACCACCAAAAATATCGCCAAACACATCGCCGAAGATATCGCCGAAATCGGCATTCCCCGCGCCGAAACCGCCGCCACCGGCCCCCATGCTGGGGTCAACACCGGCATGACCATATTTATCATAGGCCGCACGTTTTTGCGGATCGGTCAGGATCTCGTAAGCCTCCTTGACCTCTTTAAATTTCTCTTCCGCCTGCGGATCTTCGCGGTTGCGATCGGGGTGGAACTTCATCGCCAAGCGCTTATATGCCTTCTTGATCTCGCGATCTTCGGCATTGCGCTCCACACCCAGTACTTCATAAAAGTCGCGTTTTGACATGTTCTCTCAAGTCCGTGCTGATGGATACACAGACGGGCGTTGGTTGCCCAACGCCCGTTTCAACTACCGAACAACCCGGCAACTATTACTTTTTGTCGTCTTTAACTTCTTCAAATTCAGCATCGACGACATCATCTTGTGGCTTGGACTGTTGCTGACCAGCATCACCGCCCTGAGCGTGGGCTTGTTGCTGAGCTTGCTGCTGGGCAATCTCCATCAACTTCTGGGTTGCGGTCATCAACTCTTGCTGCTTGGCTTCGATGACTGACTTGTCATCGCCCTTGGCGGCCTCTTCCAGTGCCTTGATGGCATCTTCAATCTTCTGCTTTTCGTCAGTCGGCAGCGCGTCACCGGCTTCGGTGATTTGCTTGCGCGTGGCATGGATCAGAGCATCGGCCTGGTTGCGAGCATGCACCATTTCTTCAAACTTCTTATCTTCGGCGGCGTTGGCTTCTGCTTCACGAACCATACGCTCGATTTCAGCATCAGTCAGACCGGAAGAAGCCTGAATGGTGATCTTCTGTTCCTTACCGGTGTCCTTGTCTTTGGCGGACACATGCAGGATACCATCCGCATCGATGTCGAAGGTGACTTCGATCTGCGGCAGACCACGCGGTGCCGGACGAATGCCTTCCAGGTTGAACTGGCCCAGAGACTTGTTGTCGCTGGCGCGCTTACGCTCACCCTGCAGCACGTGAATGGTCACCGCAGATTGATTGTCATCGGCCGTCGAGAACACCTGGGACTTCTTGGTTGGAATCGTGGTGTTCTTCTCAATCAGCGCGGTCATGACACTGCCCATGGTCTCGATACCCAGCGACAGCGGCGTCACGTCCAGCAGCAACACGTCGTGCTTTTCACCGGCCAGGACGCCACCTTGGATCGCGGCACCCATGGCAACCGCTTCATCCGGATTCACATCCTTACGCGGCTCTTTGCCGAAGAAGTCGGTCACAGCCTTCTGCACCATAGGCATACGAGTCTGACCACCCACCAGAATCACGTCATCGATCTCGGATACGGACAGGCCGGAATCCTTGAGTGCGATGCGGACAGGTTCCAGTGACGCCTTGACCATATCTTCAACCAGCGACTCCAACTTGGAACGAGTCACCTTGATATTCATATGCTTAGGACCAGTCTGGTCAGCCGTGATGTACGGCAGGTTGACGTCGGTCTGTTGGGCAGAAGAGAGTTCAATCTTGGCCTTTTCTGCGGCTTCTTTCAGGCGTTGCAGCGCCAGCATGTCGTTACGCAGATCCATGCCTTGCTCACGCTTGAACTCGTCTACCAGATAGTTGATCAGACGGTTGTCGAAGTCTTCGCCACCCAGATGGGTATTACCGTTGGTCGCCAGCACTTCGAAGGTCGTTTCGCCATCCATTTCATCAATTTCAATGATGGAGATGTCGAAGGTACCACCACCCAAGTCATAGACAGCAACCTTACGTTCACCCTTGATCTTATTGACGCCATAGGCGAACGCAGCGGCAGTCGGCTCGTTGATGATGCGCTTGACTTCCAGACCCGCGATACGGCCGGCATCCTTGGTTGCTTGACGCTGGGCATCGGTGAAATAGGCCGGTACGGTAATGACCGCTTCAGTCACAGGTTCACCCAGGAAATCTTCGGCAGTCTTCTTCATCTTCTTCAGCACTTCAGCTGAAATTTGCGGCGGCGCCATGCGCTTACCTTTGACTTCAACCCAGGCATCGCCATTGTCAGCACGGGTGATGCCATACGGCATGATCTTCAGATCGCGCTGTACTTCTTCGTCTTCAAAGCGACGACCGATCAGACGCTTGATCGCAAACAGAGTGTTCTTGGGGTTGGTGACCGCCTGACGCTTGGCTGGTTGACCAACCAGAATTTCGCCGTCATCCGCATACGCAATAATGGACGGAGTCGTACGATCGCCTTCGGCGTTTTCGATGACACGAGCATGGTCACCATCCAGAATGGCCACGCAAGAGTTGGTCGTACCCAGGTCAATACCAATGATTCTACCCATTTCTAATCTCCGTAAATCTGCAAAAATGCGTTCAACTTGTCTCTTGTGATGCTAAGTGGGGATGTGAGTACGGAATTTCAATCGCCGCCGCTCACTTTTTTCGTCCCGGACTTCGCCGTTGTCCTAGATATGGGGGTGCCCATCTCCGCCTTCAAGAGCCCGGAGATAAAAAAAACCCACCAAATGGTGGGCTCTTCAAGCACCGAGCCTTTATCAGGCCTGTACATCCACGCTGGGAGCGCGGGCTACCATGACCATCGCCGGACGAATGATACGGCCATTGAGCTCATAGCCTTTTTGCATCACGGCGATCACCGAGTTGGGCGCTACCTGTCCATTTTCGACCATGCTGATCGCCTGATGACGATTGGGATCAAAGGGTTCACCCAGCGGATTGATCGCCTCGACACCAAATTTGGCCACAGTGCTCAGCATGGAGCGCAGGGTCAGATCAACACCTTCTAAGGTCGGCTTCAGCGCCTCATTTTCCCGATCCGATAACTCCAGAGCACGTTCCAGGCTATCGATGACCGGCAACAACTCACCGGAGAATTTCTCGAGCGCAAACTTGTGCGCCTTTTCAACATCCAGCGCCGAGCGACGACGCAGATTTTCCATCTCAGCAGCAATGCGTAACGCGCGGTCTTTTTCTTCCTGCGCGGCGGCTTCGGCTTGCGCCAGCTTCTCCAACAGGGCAGTCAGCTCGTCGCTAGCTGTGGATCCGGTGCCTGCATCGGCTAGCTCTGCATCGAGCAGCGCTTCGGTGTTTTGCTCTGCACTTTGTTCCATCGCTTGTTCCTGGTTACTCATCACGTCTCCAACACATCAGTTTCTTACACTTGCAGCCTATTATGGGGACTAAGCGCGGCCTTTCAAGGTTTGATGCCGTCTTACACCAGACAAGAGTGGACGGAAACTGAAAAAACGAGTCTGATTAGACGCTTGAATGAATCAGGATATACTTCAGCATCCGCTCGCCACGCAGGATCCCACATGCCAGCACAGTTCGACACCATAGCCCTGATCGGCAAACCCAATCACATCGCCACTAATCAGACCCTGCGTTGCTTATACGATTTCCTCACCGCGTATGGCCGTAATGTTCTGGTGGAAAGCCGGGTTGCCGAGCAGTTATCCGTACCAGTTGCACAAGCCCTCGATCTGCAGCATCTGGGCAAGGTGGCTGATTTGGCCATCGTTGTCGGTGGCGACGGTAATATGCTGGGTGCGGCACGGGTTCTGGCGCGCTATAACGTCCCAGTTCTCGGCGTAAACCGGGGCAATCTGGGTTTTTTAACCGATCTCTCCCCTCAGGACTTCGAGGCTCCGTTGCGGGCCGTGCTGGATGGCCACTACCAGACCGAGTCCCGCTTTTTGCTCAACGCCAGCGTCTACCGCTATGGTGAGCTTAAGGCGAGCAGCACGGCCCTCAACGAAGCGGTGCTGCATCCGGGCAAGATTGCCCATATGATCGACTTTGCCGTGCACATTGATGATGTCTTCATGTACAGCCAGCGCGCGGATGGCATCATAGTCGCCACACCCACCGGCTCCACCGCCTATGCGCTTTCGGCTGGCGGCCCTATCCTGACGCCCCAGCTCAATGCCATCGCCCTGGTCCCCATGTTCCCCCATACCCTGAGCTGTCGCCCGATTGTCATTGACGCGGACAGCGAAGTGAAACTGGTGGTCTCGCCCGACAATATCGATGATCAGTTGCAAGTCAGCTGTGACGGCCACATCTCGCTGGATGTCCATCCGGGTGACGAAATCATCATCCGTAAATGCCAGCATACCCTGCAGCTCATACACCCGCTGGGTCACAGCTACTTCAATGTGTTACGCAACAAGCTCGGTTGGGGCAGCAAGCTGTTCTGACGACTGACGTTAGGCTACGCTCAAAAAAAACACATCGCGTCCACTCATGTCTATTTACTGTATTGATAACCAGTATATACTGTTTATCAATACAGTGATTTGAACAGGTGCTGTCATGCTGACTCAATTAACAATTCAGAATTTTGCCATCGTTAAATTTCTCGAGCTGGAGCTTCAAGGCGGCATGACCTGCATCACCGGCGAAACCGGTGCCGGTAAGTCGATCGCCATTGATGCCTTGGGGCTCTGCCTGGGAGAGCGCGCGGAGATCAGCATGATCCGCCCAGGCGCCGAGCGTACTGAACTGACGGCACGTTTTAATCTGGGCAATAATCCTCTCGCCCGAAGCTGGCTGCATGAGCAAGAGCTGCAAGACGAAGAGGAGTGTCTCTTGCGCCGGGTGATCACCGCCGAAGGCCGCTCCCGGGCTTATATCAACGGCACCCCAGTTCCGTTAACCCAGCTCAAGGCCCTCGGCCAGTTGCTCATTAACATCCACGGCCAGCACGCTCACCAACTCCTGCTCAAACCCGAACATCAGCTGACCATCCTGGATGGCTATGCTGGCCACCACGATCTCCTGCACGCCACGCGCCAACATTATCAGAACTGGCGCCAGCTCCAGCATGAACTCAACCGCCTGCAGCAAGATAAAAGCCAGCGGGAATCCCGTCGCCAATTGCTGGAATATCAGGTAGAGGAGCTGGATGAATTTGCCTTGCAGGCCGGTGAATATGAAGCCATTGAGGCGGAACATACCCGTCTGGCTAACAGTGGCGAGATCATTAGCGACTGCCAGGCATGTCTCGATCTGCTCTACGATAATGAAGAGGTGACCGCCGCCAGCCTGCTCAAGAGTGCCGCCTCGCGCCTGGAGGAGCTCTGCAGTCTGGATGAGAAGCTGCAGCCTGTGATGACCATGCTCAATGATGCCCTCATCCAGGTACAGGAGAGCCAGCAGGAGCTCCGTCATTATCTCGATCGCATGGAGCTGGATCCCGAACGCTTCGCCAGCCTGGAGTCGCGCCTCACCCGCGCTCTCGAGCTGGCGCGCAAGCACCATGTCAAACCGCAATTATTGGCCGCGGCCCATACTGAGCTCCGCGCCGAACTGGATAGCATCAGTCACGACGATGCACGGCTCGATGCTCTGGCGTTAGAGCAACAACAAGCGAGAAACGACTATCAAGAGGCGGCCAGTCGACTCAGTGCCAGCCGCCAGCGTTACGCCGCCGAGCTGGCGCAGCTTATCAGCCTGCGCATCCGCTCCCTCTCCATGCCCGATGGTCAGTTGCAGATCCTGGTCAGCAATCCAACAGCAGCGACTCCTTCCCCGCTCGGCATGGATCATGTCGACTTCCTGGTTTCCACCAACCTGGGCCAACCCCTGCAGCCATTAGCCAAAGTCGCCTCGGGTGGCGAGTTATCCCGTATCAGTCTGGCGATCCAGGTGATCACCGCCGAGCGCGTCGCCACTCCGAGCCTTATTTTTGACGAAGTGGATGTCGGCATCAGCGGTCCGACAGCGGCAATTGTCGGCAAACTATTGCGCGAATTGGGCGCATCGACCCAGGTCCTGGTGGTCACCCATTTACCGCAAGTTGCAGGCCATGGCCACCAGCACTTGTTTGTCAGCAAGCAAAGCGATGGCGCATCCACCGAAACCCGGATGCATGCCCTCTCCCATCAAGGGCGTCTTGATGAACTGGCGCGCCTGCTGGGAGGAGATCAGATCACCAGCAATACCCTGGCCAATGCTCGAGAACTGCTGGTTGCCGCGCCATAACGCTGCTGGGGCAGCAACTAGCCGATGAAGTAAATATGCGTCCGCTCTTCAGACGCACTTTTACTTCGCTGGCGTTCCCCGCTATCATCTGGCCTGCTTATTGAATTGAATGAAGAATTTGCTGATGCGGAACAACAAACTGGTTATTGCAACACTGACCGCCGCTATGCTGCTGAGCACCGGCTGTGTCTACCGAATCGATGTGCCGCAAGGTAACTTCGTAGAGCAAAAGCAGATCGAACAACTGCGTGCCGGCATGAGCCGGGCCCAGGTCGAGTTTGTGCTGGGCAGCCCCATGGTTGAAGATGCCTTCGACAGCAGCACCTGGCACTACGTGTATTATCTGCGCGAAGGCTGGAATGAGCCCAAGCAGAAGAATCTCACCATTCGTTTTATGAACGACAAACTGACCAGCGTCAGTGGTGATTTTCCACCGCCAGCCAGCTTCAACCTGCCGTTATAGCCGTCCGAAGGCTCACCTCTTTTAACGCCAATATCCGATCCTCGATCTGGATATTGGCGATATAAACCACAGCGTCCAACACCCGTTTACCACTGTCAGCAACGCGAGTGCGGCATCAGTGCTTGCGTTGCGGATTGAC
>RRZT011016592.1_pt1 | contig 17776 bp, 12 predicted proteins | sample 2165551 | NCBI WGS metagenome assembly RRZT01 (sample SAMN10456910, study PRJNA506462) | wastewater metagenome | biome: wastewater; feature: sludge; material: wastewater sludge; isolation source: wastewater sludge with Escherichia coli K12::gfp cells carrying plasmid... | place: USA: Moscow, Idaho...
CGTTCAGCCAGTCGTCGACCGAGGGCGGAAGTAAATAGTCGGTCTTGCGGTCTGCTACGATGAAATTCGACATCTTCCCACCCCGTCTTTACGCATACGTCATTCTCTCACGCGACGAGAAAGTCCGACAGGCTGCTAGCCCCATGATCCGGCCCATCAATTCATCACGCTTCGCCTTGGCGGCGTCGAGCTCACGCTCGAGCTCCTGCTTCTGCCCGTTCAATTCGTCGAGTTTCTGCTCGTCGCGCTCGAGCTTCTCCGCGAGCTCCTTGTATTTCTCCTCATCCACGGTGGAGTTGCCACTGCGGTAGCGGTTGTTGGCTTGGTATTGCTCAAGACGTTTCTGCATGCCGCGCAGGAGAACCACACCCAGCAGGCCTTCCATGCCGGTCTTGATCTGCTCAATTCGGTTGCGGTTGGCCAGCGTCTTGACTTCCTCTCCGTCGAAAAAGAAGAATGGAGCCAAATGTGCTGGCACGAAGCGCTGATCCAGCAGCTCGGTCAAGTGTACCGAATCGATCGGCCGAGAGACGCCTCCGGAGATTTCCTGCAGTAGTATCTCCTCTTCGCCGTTCCAGTCACCGCGCTTGGTGAAGAACCAGCGGCGCGTGATCTCGAATCCTTCCGACGGGTCCGAGAGCGCTTGGACTTTCACGCTCATATTGTCCTTGCCCAGGCTCAGCGCTTGGCCGTTGAGCGCGCGCTCAAGGAATGTCGGATAACCCTTGCGTTCCTCGGTGGGCTTCAAACCCGCGCGCCCCAGGTGCGGCATCGCGTCAGCTCCATAAAGGCAGAGGTAAAGAGCCTCAAGCAGAGTCGTCTTTCCGAAGCCGTTCATGCCCCCGATGAGGGTCAGGTTCCCTTCTCTCTCTGGCTGCGGGAAATTGAACGACTGGAAGTAATAGCTCTTGAAATTGTTCAGTTCAAGTTTGGATATCCACATCGTCGATCAATCCATCTGGTCTAAAGTTTCGGTGATCGCCTGATACACGCCGTCAGCTCGCTCTTGGCTCTGACGCTCGCGCTGAATGGCCACCAGATCTTCCAGAACGGAAATGGGGACCGCATGTTTCGCGCAGAGATCCGCCAGAACCTTCTTCGCCTCTGGGTCTGACCACAGCGGCAAATCGCTCAAATAATGCTCCACCATTTCCCCCTTTTTACTGCCCTTTTTTTGCGAGCTCTTGCGCCCACGTCGATTTAATGAGGTCGATCTCTTCTTTGCTGATCAGCGGAGAGCCACCGAAGGCTTTCTGCGTCTCAAACAACCTATCCAAGATCATCTGTCGAGCCTGAATTGTGAACGGCCCCGGAATATGCTTCCCAGATGCGTCGAATGTTACCAGCCCGTTTCTTCTCTCAACGCTTCTGTATTCAGGATTGTTGCGAATTTCTTTGAGCCAATCCCGGAATTCGATCAGAGGTTTGTATTCGTGATTGCCCGAATCGACGAACCCCTGAAGGCTTTTGTCCTTTTCAACGACCGTGCATGTCCAGCAGCCGAACCGGCTTGAGGCCGTGCCACAGCCTGGAGCCTCCGCCTTGCTCAAGACAATCGGGCATTCGCCCCCTTCCGCGTCGCGGTAAAGTTGGATCAGGCCGGCATGGCTGCCGCCCCACGGAGGCGCGAAGGTACCCAAAACTTCCCACACATCCTCAGTGGTCATCGAGACGATAGGGCGGTAAATGAAGGCCCCGGGCAGCTCGGAATGGGGTTGCAGGTTGGATTCGTGGAGGTTTTTCCACTTGTTGATATTGTTGCGGCGGCTGTCGCTCTCGTCGCTACGCACACCTAGGAGGATGATGGCGGCCCCTTGGGCGCTGACGCGTTCGAGAATGTATTGGCTAGTAGGCCCGATTTTCAGACGGTCTGTGCACCAACGCATGGTCTGGTTCGGGCTCGGATAGCCCTTGCCGATTAGCAGAGTCCAGAAAGTTTTGTCCACCTGCGGTCGCGTGGTCGCCACGGTGATGGGGAGGCCCCAGCTTTGCGCCGCGTTTTTCAAAGCGCTCTGCGAGCGCTCCAGGTGGGCAACAACCAGCGGACTCTCGACCAGCGTATCATTCGAGACGACATGAACTTCGCGCTTGCGCTTCGATGGTGGAAGGGAGAGCAGGGCTTCAAATAGGGCGTGAGCTACTACGGTCGAGTCTTTCCCGCCGGAGAACCCCAAAATCCAAGGGAAGGATTGCTCTTCGGAAAGGTATTCCTGTTTTATCGACTCGACAATATCATTCCAAAGAATATAAATATCGTCCTGCATAAGATCTGTAGCTACATTCATGGCGAGCATTTTACGCTTCATGGCCTCTAGTGCGCCGCCATTGTAAGGCGAGACCGAAATGGCATCGACTTGCGCTTTCAGCGGCTCGATCCTGCAGATCAAACCAGATCATGAATTCAGATCGAGGTTGCACAGCATCTCTCGCCTTCAAATGCCCCGTTCGCATACCCCAACCTCGAAGTTCGCGTAAGGTTAGAGAAATCGGTCCTTTCTGCTGTTCAATTCATCAACTTTTGACTGAATTTTTCTCAATTGTGGAAGACGGATAAGACATACAGTCGTTGACCATTCGTCTTTCTTGCAACCCATTGATTCACTTGACAAATACAAAATTACGTGTATAATCAACAACATGCGTGATATGCGCTTGCTTCAAGCAGCTCACTGAGCACAAGCGCAACAAGCCCTCATCATCTGAGCGCACATCGCAGCACGCGTCGTTTCTCTCTCAAGCCCCTCCCACAAATCGTTTTCACAGGAGTCATCATGAGCGCCCAACCCGCGCTGGTGAGGCCCAGTTTCGCCTCCGATCTGGAGCCTCGAATCGCGTTATGGATTTCCCGCCTCGGCGCGGCAAATGCCACCGCCGCAGCGCAAGTCAATGACGGTCTCTATTCCGAAGAATTGCGCCGCCTCGTCGGCGTCAGCCCGTATAACGGCACATTCAACAAAACCGTCCTTCGTCGCCTCTTGCGTCAGCGTGCCGAAGAGTTTGAATCCTTCGACCGTCTTGCGCAAAACGTGCTGGAGCGCAATATCGCCATGCTCGGCCAACTCATCGGCCTTGCCCCAGTGGATGTGCAAATCCTGCTCTTTACCGCGCTGTCGCGTCTCCACACGCTGATGTCGGAGGTGCTGGAAGGCATTCCCGCACGCAGCCACGACTACTTGGTCAAGGTACTGCAGCAGGCCCTTCGTCTCGATGCAGGAGCAATCCGTGAGTCCTTGCGGCCCGGAAGTCTGTTGCGATCGACCCGGTTGCTCAGCATCGACCATTCCGTCGCCAAAGGCATTCAACTCGAACTGCCGGAAGGGTTGCAAAACGCTCTACTGACACCGGCCAGCAATATTCGGGCGCTGATGGCTGCATTTGTCGAATCCGCACCGCCACCGTCGCTCGAGCAAGCTTCATTCGCTCATCTAGCGGATGAAACGGCGCTATTGACCGCGTATCTGACGCGTGTCTGCCGGCAGCACACGCCGGGCGTCAATATTCTGATCTATGGCGAACCCGGAACAGGGAAGACGGAGTACGTGCGTTGGCTGGCCGGATCACTGCACAAAGTGCTGTATCAGGTCCGCGCCACGGACAATCACGGGGACGTCGTCAGCGGCTTTGATCGCCTCGCGTATTTTCAGCTATCGCAGCGGTTCTTGCAGAACAGCGATGCGCTGATCCTCTTTGACGAAATCGAAGACGTTTTCCCGCAAAACGGCTTGGGTGACTTCGGACCGTTCATCCGACGGAACACATCGATCGGCAAGCTGTTCATCAATACGCTGCTTGAAACGAACCGTGTCCCGGCGATCTGGGTCACCAACGCCGTCAGCCATATCGATAAAGCGTACCTGCGCCGTTTTGATTTCTCGTTCGAGATGGGGATTCCGCCCTTGGCGGCCCGCCGCGATATCGTCGCTAAGTATCTACGCGGTTACCGCATCTCCGCCCAGACGTTGCACTATCTCGCCCAGCAAGAAGAACTGAGCCCCTCGCAGATCGAGAAAGCCGCCAAAGTCCTGCGTTTATCGGGTCGCTCCAACGCCAAGCGGGAAGCCGTACTGCTCCAAGTGATCGAGAACAGCATGGCACTCCTGGAGCAGGACAAGAAAGACGCGGCCGGTGATCTGGCGGACGGGCATTATCAGCTTGATTTGCTCAATCCCGACTGCGATCTACCGCGCCTGACCGAGCAACTGAAACAAGCCCCGAATGCGGTCGGCGCACTGTGTCTCTACGGCCCACCCGGCACAGGCAAGACCGCGTTTGCCCATTTTCTGGCGCGAGAGACGGAACGGCCACTGCTGATCCGCCGCGCTTCCGACATTCTCGGCCCATACGTCGGCGAGACCGAGCAGAAGATTGCCGCCGCGTTTCGTGACGCAAAAGAAGCCAACGCCATTTTGTTGATCGATGAAGCCGACAGCCTCTTACGGGATCGGCGAAACGCGCGCAATGCGTGGGAAGTCAGCGCCGTCAACGAGATGCTGACGCAAATGGAGCGGTTTGCCGGGTTGTTCATCTGCTCTACCAACCTGATGCACGACCTCGATACCGCGTCATTGCGCCGCTTCGCGCTGAAGATCAAGTTCGACTATTTGACGTCAGATCAACGCTGGCGCTTGTTCGTCGCGCATGCGCCGAAGCTGGCCAAGGCCGAAACTGCCACCTACCGACAGGCCGTGAATTCGCTCAACAACCTGACACCGGGTGATTTCGCAACGATTCGCCGGCAGGCCACGTTGTTGCACCTCACCTTGAGTGCCGACGATCTCTTGCAGCGCCTGACCGAGGAAAGCCGCGTCAAAGGCGACGCCATTCGCCGACCGATCGGCTTCATCCGCACACCGTAAGTCGTTCCCGTTCGCCGCGACAGCGAACGTGTGATGTCCGCCGACGCGCCATGCGTCGTGTTGTTTCTGTCGCACCTTCCATTTCCGTCGTTCCAACCCCGAATTGCCTGACAGACAAGCGCATCCGCGCCGTTGTCGGGACGCGTTCGTCCACAGAAAGGTAAAGCCATGCCCACTACGCCTAATCCCGAAGCCCAACCCGCACCGATCCGCTTTTCGCTCGGGCAAGTGGTTGCCACGCCCGGCGCACTCGATCTCCTTGACCGCACCGCAACCAACGCCGCAGACCTGCTGCAACGTCACCAATCCGGCGACTGGGGCAGCGTGCCTACGGAGGATGCCGACTTGAACGATTACTCCGTGACGCATGAGGGTCGGCTGTTGTCGAGTTATCCGCTTAACGACAGCGAACGGCTCTGGATCATCACGGAATGGGATCGCAGCGTCACGACCTTGCTGTTGCCCAGCGAGTACTGACCCGACCTCTGCCACGACCGAATTACCCACAACAACAAGCTCTTTTGGTGGCGTTATGGGAGCGAAATAAACGAAAACGCCACGCCCCTGCACCGGCACGGGCGAACCCCCAAGCCGGTGCTTTTTTCCCTTTGAAACATCCCGCCGCCCAACCGCAATTTCTGATTAGCGTAAATGGACATTATCGCTAGTCGGTCCGGTTTGCTCTGTGCGGCCACACGCAATGGAGACTTATGATGACAAACTCAAACGACACCACCCCATTGACCAATGCCGTCGTCAAGCTGATCGGTGAAGACGGCAACGCGTTTGCAATTCTCGGACGCGTGCGGCGCGGTATCTTGCGCAGTGATCACCCGGAACTCGCGGACGAGTTCATTACGGAAGCGACGTCGGGTGATTACGATCATCTGCTCGCGACGTGCGTGCGTTACGTCACGGTCGAGTGAGGTGATGACTCATGACGAAGCGCAACGGAGCGACAGGCTACGCACTCGGACGCGGTTGCAACGCGTCGATCAAACGATATCTGGCGGCGGCGTACGCGGAAAACACGGTGCGGGCGTATCGCTCGGACGTGGCGCGCTTCATCGCGTGGGGCGGCAAGATTCCGTGCTCGCCGCATTGCGTGGCGCGCTATATCGCGCAGCAGGCGCAGTCGTTATCGAGCACGACACTGAAACGACGCTTGTCGGCGATTGCGTGGGCGCACACGAACAAAGGGCTGCCGTCACCGACGAATTCACTGTTGGTCAAAGCAACGCTGAAGGGGATTCGTCGCGCGTGCGTGCGGCGCGTGCGGCAAGTCGCGGCGTTGGACAAGACACACATCGTGCAGATGGCGCGCGGCTGCACTGGGCTGCACGGACTGCGCGACCGGGCGCTGTTGCTCGTCGGCTTTGCCGGCGCGTTTCGGCGCTCGGAACTGGTGAGTATCGACGTCGACGACATTCGTTTCTGCGACGAAGGGATGGTGATTCAATTGCGGCGCAGCAAGACGGATCAGGAAGGGCTGGGTAGAGAAGTCGCTATTCCACGTATTCGCGGGAAGTTGTGTCCGTGTCGGTGTCTATCGGAATGGCTGGAAGCGTCGAGGATTCAGGACGGTGCGGTGTTTCGCGCGGTTCATTGCGATGACCAAATATCAACGCGTGGTCTGTCGGCGCAGTCGGTGGCATTGATCATCAAACGGCACGCGCAGCGGATTGGGCTCGATCAGAAAAAGTTTTCCGGGCACAGTTTGCGGGCCGGGTTCGTGACGACGGCGGCCCAGCACGGCGTCGCATCGTCAATGATTCGCGATCAAACAGGGCACAAGTCTGATGCGATGGTGCAGCACTATGTGCGCACGGCCAAGCAGTTCAGCGATAACGCGAACAGGGGTATTTGGTAATGGCCCCGGTTAGCCCATCCGAGCAATTTGCGCACGAGCAACCGTCAGGTGATTTTCCAATGCAGCTAGACAGGGTTGGAATCGATCGCTGAATCCCGGCGTGATTCGGAGGCGCGCGAGAAATCTGTTGGCTAGTTCCTCTGCCCGTCGCCACGTTTCGTTGGCAACACTGGGGTGCAGGTTTGCTTCATTGAGCGTATCCGGCAACCCACCCGCACGGCTGGGCGCGAAAGCCATTGGTGTCATGTCGTAGGCTGGCGCGAGTTCGTAGGGTCGTCCGTGCTCAGAGACGAACGACACGTTGCCATTGTGCATATCTGTATTACCGATAAGCACGCCAAAGGCCCACAAGAGTTCCGTGCCCTGCAACGCCTGCGGCCGAATTTCCCCCGAGACGGCAAGTCGAGCAGCAATGCTTGGCCATGTCCCTGTGCCTGCACCGACGAATTCAGCATCGAGTGCGGCGAGCGAAAACACGCCACGCCGCCCGAGAGGCCCGACTCGATCGAATCGCTCGACCTCCAGAAAACGTTGATCGTCCGCGTCGACAATCCATGTCTGGGCCGCAGGAACACCCGCCTCACGCAGGGTCGTCAGCGCTAAGTGCTCGGCAAGCAGCAGATCGCGCCAGCGTTCGGTGACGGGTCCAGCTTCTCTTTCGCTGAACTTCACAATCAGGTGCTGTGGCCCGTCTGCCGTCACCGCGTAGACGGTGAACTTGGGTTGCTCACCGCCTGCCGACGAACCTGGGATCTCGCCTTGGGCGGCCTCACGCGCCAGTTGTCCGTACGCCGCGTTCTTCTGGTCTGCGTTGATGGGTGTTGGCGCGGGCGATGCGAGAAAGTGCTCGCGTGCCACATCACCCAGAAGCAGATTTCCGACGCCATCCCCTCCGTGTGCCAAGAGCGCGCGTAACGCATGCGTATCGGTCCAATCGACGAGCCGCTCCGGCAGCTGTAATGCCGCGCCGTAACGCGCCGCGTACGCTCGGCCGAGATAGCCTTGCGGACGCATGTCGTAGAGCCACCAAGGCAAACCGTCGCTGTACAAGGTCTTTCCGTCATCTTGTCGCATCACGAAACCTTCTGGATAGACAGGAACCAGAAGACCTAAACGGCGTAAACGCCCGTCCGCGTCGGCACGATACACAGCAATGTCCGGCAACCCACGAGACGAGTCACGTCGCGTGTACTGAATAGATCGCGCCGCACCGAAACGGACGATTTCATCGCCCAGGGTGGCGAGTAGACGCGAGAGCGTCGGTTGACTGACACTCAGCACAGCGGCCAGCTGACGAGCTGTTCTCGGCTCACGGGAGAGCTGCTGTAGGAGGATGTCGGCGTGAGTGGGCATTGAAGAATACGAAAGTGCATTAATTACTGAATAGATAGTTTAGATGATTTACAGGCACTCTTGTCAGGAAAATAGCCCAAATTAGCACGGCAGACGAGACATGCGCCGGCCTCACTGGAGGGTATCGAGTTCTGTGCAGATGCCATCGCATCGACCCACTTCCCAGGCAGGAAAACGCCTTTTCTATGCATAAAGCACATTAAGGGGTTATTGTTCGTCTATTCATTAAGACATAACACCCAACTGCTTCAATGGCCGAGCAGCCCGGAAAAATTCGAGCAAAGTGCCTTTGCATCGATATTGAGACTTCTCCGAAAGACCGAACGGCGCTTCGAGAGTTGGGTGTATTTCGACCGGATACGGAGGCACGTGAACGCATTGCCGGATCGGCGAAGAATCTCACCAGCCGCCTTGATCAGCTGACGCGCGGCGCAACTTTCGTTCTCGGCCACAATGTCATCGCCTTTGACCAGCCCGCTCTAGCGATACTGCACCCCGACTTAGCGCTCCATCGCTTGCCGTTGGTAGACACCCTTGAGCTTTCACCGGTTGCCTTCCCGCAAAACCCGTATCACCGTCTCGTCAAAGATTACAAGCTGTGCACGACCACGAAAAACGATCCGGTTCGTGACGCCGAACTTGCGTATGAGCTGTTCCTCGACCAAGGAAACGCCCTGCGCGATCGTTTGACGGAGCATCCGGACGACGTACTGTGCTTGCATTACTTGCTCGCCCCGGAGAACGGAAAAGGCGTCGCGAGTTTTTTCGCCACGTTGCGACGTGCCCTTCGTCCATCACTCGACGACGCGCGTGCCGCGTGGATACGTGCAACGACGGGAAAGGTCTGTGTTACCGGGCAGCAACGCGCGGTATCGCTACTCGACGAGGTGGAGTGGCAAAAGCCCTTGGCGTATGCGCTTGCGTGGTTACGGGTGTCTGGCGGGAATTCTGTGCTGCCGCCTTGGGTCGGTCTGACCTATCCCAAAACCCGTGAAGTCATCACCTTTCTGCGCGATATTCCTTGCGGTGATCCGGAATGCGCCTGGTGTCGCGAGCAACACAATCTGCTCGAACTCTTGCCCAAGTACTTCCCTGGAATCACGAGCTTTCGGAAAGCGCCTTCTACCGACGATGGAAGATCGTTGCAGCAAGTGATCGTCGAGCATGGTTTCGCGGGGATATCGAGCTTGGCGGTGCTGCCGACTGGCGGCGGCAAATCGCTGTGCTATCAACTACCGGCCCTGGCACGCTATTACCGAAACGGTAGCCTGACCGTTGTGATATCGCCGCTGCAATCGTTGATGAAGGACCAGGTCGACAACCTCGAAGCACGAGGAATCGCGTGTTCCGGCTACCTCAATAGCCTGCTGACGCCGCTTGAACGTCGGATGATGCTCGACAAGCTGCGCTTGGGCGATTTAGGGTTGATTTTCGTTGCGCCCGAACAATTCCGCAGCGTTGCCTTTGCCAACGCACTAATGCACCGCGAAATCGGTGCTTGGGTATTTGACGAAGCGCACTGTCTCTCAAAATGGGGGCACGACTTCCGGCCGGATTACCTTTACGTATCTCGGTTCATCAAATCTCGGCAGAAGGACACACTTTCGCCTGTTTTCGGGTTTACGGCGACTGCGAAACCGGATGTCGTCAGCGATATTTGCGAGCACTTCAAAAAGCATTTGGGAATCACCCTCGAGACACTAGAGGGGGGTGTTGCCAGAGAGAATCTTGTATATGAGGTTCGCGCTGTGCCCGCGCAAGGGAAATATCCTGAGGTGCTGCGCTTGCTGCGTGAGGCATTGCAAGACGAGGAGGGCGCAATCGTTTTTTGCGCGCGGCAAAAGACGGTGGAAGAACTCTCGGATTTTCTCAAGCAGGCCGGACTCGACTGTGGCTACTTCCATGGTGGCATGCAGCCGGAAGAAAAGCGCTCAGTGCAGGAGTCATTCATACATGGTGACTTACGCGTCATTGCGGCGACTAACGCGTTCGGGATGGGCGTAGATAAACCTGACGTCCGCTTGGTGATCCATCTCGACACCCCCGGTTCTCTTGAAAACTATCTCCAGGAAGCTGGACGCGCCGGACGTGATCAAGCGGCAGCACGTTGTGTTCTACTCTATGACGATACCGATCTGGACGTGCAATTTCGGCTGCTGCGAAACTCTCGACTCACACAACACGACATCTATTCGATTCTGAAAGCCCTGCGCTCTATTGAACGACGCGATCGTAGCGAAGGCAGTGTCGTTGTCACCAGCGGTGAGATATTGCTCGAAATTCCCGATCAGAATCGAATCGACCCGGACGCCAACGATGCCGACACGAAGGTGCGCATTGCAATCGCTTGGCTAGAAGAAGCGCGGCTGCTCGAGCGGCACGAAAATCACACACACGTGTTTCCCGGCAGTCTATTGGTCAATAGTCTCGATGAAGCCAAAGCGTTGCTGGAAAAGAAGTTCGGCGCAGCGGCCAACCTGACGCCCTATCTGCAAATCCTATCGATACTGCTTCAGGCGCAAGCCGATGAGGGAGTCAGTACGGATGAGCTCGTCATCGCGACAGGACTGGAGTCGCGTTACGTTCAATCAATACTTCGGGATCTCGATCGCTTCAAACTTCTGTCGAATGATCTTGAAATCGGCGTAACACTCTATCGTGACCCCGACAGCCCGATTCGGCTCGAAGAACTCGTTTTGCTTGAAAACGCCCTTGTGCAGCGACTTCGCGAGGAAGCTCCCGATGCCGATCGCGATGATTGGCAGATACTGAACGTCAGGCGACTTTGCGACACACTGCGTCGGGAAACGAAAGTTGAACTTGATCCCGAGCGGCTAACCCGCTTACTGAAATCGTTTGCCGAATCTTTCGGAGGTGGCGCAGGACAACGGGGTTTCTTTGCATTACGTCCTGCGGGTCACGATAACCGCTATATCAAGCTGCTGCGTACGTGGCAGGAGATTGACTTGATCCGCGAGCGGCGGATGCGGCTTTCGCGCGCGTTGGCCAACTACTTCGTACAGCACCGGAATGGCAATAACCTGCTGGTGACCTGTAAGCAAGGCGATCTGGAAACAGCACTGCAATCCGATATCGAACTGGCCGACCTCGGCATCCGTGATTGGGATGTAGCGCTCGCGTCATCACTGATCTATCTAGATACTAACGAGGTCTTTCATCTCGCACGAGGAAAGGCTGTTTTCCGCGCCGCGATGAACATCCAGCTCAATGCCGAAGCGCGGCGCCGTCAATTCAAGAAATCGGATTACGCAGAACTTGCGCTGCACTACAAAGACAAGATCGTTCAAGTCCATGTGATGGCCGAGTACGCACGTTTGGCACTCGGGAAGATCCAGGCTGCGATGTCCTTTGTCGTCGATTACTTCAGTCTCGGCCGGGATCAGTTCATTCGCGACTACTTCTCCGGACGCAAAGACGTGCTTGAGATGGCTACAACCGAAGCCGCCCATCGCAAGATTCTCACCGATCTACAGAACCCGGATCAACAGGCCATCGTCGCCGCTCCAACCGAGGGAAATCATCTGATTCTGGCCGGACCAGGTTCCGGTAAAACGCGCGTTATCGTGCATCGTGTCGCGTGGCTTCTTCGTGTATGCATGGTGCTGCCAGAACAGATTATGGTTCTCGCGTTCAATCGTTCGGCAGCTGTTGAAATTCGGCGACGACTATGGAGCTTGGTTGGTCCGGACGCAGCTGGCGTCACCGTTCAAACCCTCCATGGTTTGGCAATGCGACTAACCGGGACGAGCTACGCAGTTGCGATTGACCATGGGGAGAGCATCGATTTCGATTCGGTCATAAAACACGCGACGCAGCTACTGCACCGGGCGGAGCAAGGCGATGACGCTGGGCCGTCTGTACAACGCGATCGTCTCCTGGCCGGTTTGCGCTATCTGCTAGTCGACGAATATCAAGACATCAACGCGGAACACTACGATTTGATCAGCGCCCTGGCCGGGCGCGTATTGAATAGCGAGGAAGATCGCTTGTCACTGCTCGTAGTGGGCGATGATGATCAAAACATCTATGCGTTCGGCGGGGCAAACGTTCGCTTCATCCGACAGTTTGAAGCTGACTATCGGGCCAAGCGTTACCATTTGATCGAGAATTACCGTTCCACGGCTACGATCATTGACTGTGCAAACCGGGTTATTTCCAAAGCACGGGAGCGTATGAAATCCGATCAGGAGATACGGATCAACTATGCACGCCGACAGATGCCTGCGGGGGGAGAATTTAAGGAAATCGACAGCGTTACTCGCGGTCGCGTACACCTACTAGAGGTCCCTCAATCTACTTTCTTAGAAATTAGCATTGCCTACACGGAGTTGGCCAGGCTGCATGCGCTTCGTAGAAGCGCAAAGAAACTGGCGGGGTGGCAAGGCTTTGCGGTAATTGCTCGACGCTGGGAAGACCTAGAGCCGTTTGCAGCCCTTTGCCGCCTAAACGGCACACCGGTTCGCTTGCTGCGTGACGAAGAAGCACCAAATCTTCATGAAACCCGAGAAGGACACCACCTCCTCAGATTACTCAAGGGAGAGAAGCGCCGAACCCAGCGCCCCCGTGTGCTCTTACGGCCGACAACGCTCTCTCGTTGGTTTCGGCGACGCTATCATCAGCGCGTTGAAGAACTCATCGAAAGCCCTCAGCTCGCTTCACTCGCTCAATTAATACAAGAATCTGAATCGGTTGCGCCAGGCGCTCAGCGCGTTGCATTCGATCTCGTTGAGTCGATTTACGAGTTTAAGTCTGGGCGTAATAGCACGGTTCATCTAGACAATTCGCACGGCCCAATACTGCTTCTGACAGCGCATCGCGCCAAGGGACTCGAGTTTGACCATGTATTGATGCTTGACGCGGGAGGCTGGGGAAGTGATAGCGACGAAGAGCGCCGTCTGTTCTATGTCGCAATGACTCGTGCCAGACAAACGCTAACGATTTGCACACGCTTCACACAGCGACATCCTTTTGTCACTGACTGCGCCGATCTCTGCCTTAAATCCAGACCAGAGGCGACACTGTCAGATTCACGTCTAGGGCATCGAACGTGGGTTGCTGGATTCGAGCATATTGTTCTCTCGTGGCCAGGCTATTCACCGCCTGATTCCGCAGTTCATCACGCAGTTGCCGAACTCGATTATGGAACTCCGCTCCGTTTACAGAGACGAGGGGACGGAAATCCCGGCTGGGAGATTACAAACGAGAACGGTATCGTCGTCGCACGGATGGCGAAGAAGTTCTCGCCCCCAGACGGACAAATCATCGGGGTTCGTGTCGCTGCAATCCTGGTTCGTCATCCCCACGATGAGGAAATAGGGAAAGTTCGGTGCTCGGAGTGGGAGCTTGTCTTGCCAGAAATTGAGTATATCCCGCGATCGGAAGAAATCAGTCTCGAACCTGAGAACACTCTGCGTACTCAAGGCGTCGAATTGGTTGAATAGCCCAATACGGCCAAATACATTCGGGTCGCTTCTATCCTAGCTGGCTGCAACGGGCTTCTTAAAGGCCAGAACGTTGTAATCGAGTCTTCCCTCTTCGAGAGCGCTGAGTAACTTGGCCCATTCGATGAGCGCCGCCTTGCGCTCATCGAAATAGTCGTGGCGGTTATAAATTCCTTCGACCCCCTTGATCTTGTGATTCAAGCAACGTTCCGCGATGAAGGGATCTACGCCTAGGGCGGCCAGGTGTGTTCGTGCTGTACGACGGAAATCGTGAATCGTGAAATTCTCGACACCGCTTAACTGCGGACGAATATGCTTGGCTAACGCTGCATTGAGCGTATTCAAGTCAATGTGTGGAATCATGCGATGCTGCATCTTCCGAGCTGGAAAGACATAGGCGCTCCCATGAGCTAGACGTTGCAGCTCCTTCAACGTCTCAAGTGCAAGTGGTGGCAACGGTATATCGATGGCCGAACTTGTTTTGGTCCGCTCTTCAGGCAAATGCCAGATCGCCTTTTCTAGATCAAACTCCTCCCAAGGAGCGGCGATTAGTTCTTCTTTTCTGACGGCAAGCAATAGCAGCAATCTAACCGCGTACATGTTCTCGACGGAGAAACGCCCCAACATGTCGCGCATTGCTTGAAAAAGCTGGATGATCTCCTCTCGGCTCAACCAACGATCCCGGCTCACTTCTTTACCGCCTGCATCTGACGGATCAAACGCACTGGCTGGATTCGTCTCGACAACGTGACGCTTGATCGCGAAGTCGAAAATTCGCTTTGTCCAACGCAAGACATCATTCGCGACGGTCGGAGCTCCGCGCTTGAGGATCGCCTGCAGCATGTCGTCGATATCGCGCGGTTTGACATCCTCGGCCTTCATTTTTCCCAACTTCGGCTTAATGTCGTTCTCGATGCGCCGCCTAACAATATCTGCGTGCTTCCACTTCGGCAGAATTACCCGCTCGAAGAACTGATCGCAGAGGTAGCTGACCTTCCAAGCTGACTTTTCTGCATCGATTTTGGCGACAGCCTCTTTCTTTCGCTCTTGCTTTTCCCCTGCAACGTCATAGCCCAAAGCAACTTTCGCCGATAGCTCCCTTGCCGTTTCCCTTGCTTTTGCCAAAGGTAGTGATGCATAGCTCCCCATGTTCATGATCCGTTGCTTGCCAGCAAAGCGATACCTGAACTTCCAGCTCGGGGATGAATAACTCTTGGGGAACGACAGGTACAGCCCATCGCCATCAGAGCGCCCTTCAAAACGCTCGCCACCCTTGATCCACGCACGAATCTGAATATCTGTGAGTTTCCCCATAAGAACACCCGTACCCATTCTGTCTCGGTCATAAGTAACGCGTGTACTTACTCAGTCAGCTAAAAACGCGAGTGAGTACACGATTAAGTACACACAAATGGTGCGCTCTAGTGAGATTTCGTGCAACCGGTAGATACAAAAAACCCCCGTATATACGGGGGTTTAGTGCATGCCATGAGCTGTTGTGAGACTGCTTGAGCTTTTACTCTAAATTTTGGATCTGCTCGCGCATCTGCTCGATCAGCAGCTTGAGTTCCATCGCGGTCTGTGAGACCTCGGTCACAACCGACTTCGAACCCAGCGTATTGGCTTCGCGGTTGAGTTCCTGCATCAGGAAATCGAGACGCTTGCCGCTAGCGCCGCCAGCTTTCAGGACGCGCTCGACTTCATCGAGGTGCGTCGATAGCCGCGCCAGTTCTTCGGCAACGTCGATACGCACGGCGAAGACGGCGACTTCCTGGCGGATGCGCTCGTCGTCAGCCGAACCGATGGCATCGACGAGACGCTGCTTCAACTTGTCCTGGAAGGCTTGCTGCGCGGCGGGAATGCGCGGCGCGACTTCGCGCACCAGTTCGCGCATGCGCTCGACACGTTCGAGAATGACGGCGGCGAGCTTGGCCCCCTCGCGCGCACGACTCTCGCTGAAATCGGCGAGCGCATCCTTGGCCAGCGCCAGACACGATGGCACCAGCGCTTCGATGTCGAGCGAGTCGTCGCCGAACATGCCCGGCCAGCGCAGTACTTCAGCGACGCTGAGCGGCGCGGCCTGCGGCAGCTCGCCGAGCACCTGGTCTTCGAATGATTTCAGACGCTCGAGCAGATCGGAGTTGATCGTCTGCGGCTGCGCGCGCGAGGTGGCGGCGGCAAAACCCAGCCGGCACTCAAGCTTGCCGCGCGTCAGACGCGCGCTGAAGAGTTCGCGCAATGCGGGTTCGACGACGCGCAATTCCTCGCAAATCCGGAACTGGAAGTCGAGATAGCGGGAATTCACGCTCTTCAGTTCGATGTGCAGGGCGCCGCGTTCGACGTCGAGGGTTCGCGCGGCATAGCCGGTCATGCTGTAAATCATGGGGGTTCCGATAAATCGAAAGGTGACGGGACTTTGCTTTACACACTTCTGCCAAAGCCCGAAAATGGCCGGAAAAACCACATGATAGCTTCGATATCGATGGCGCAACAAGCAAACCACGCCCTGCCTCCCGGCTACCAACTTGATGAATACCGCATTGAGCACCAACTCTCCCTGGGCGGGTTTTCGATCGTCTATCTGGCCTGCGATGCGAGCAAGCGCTTCGTCGCGATCAAGGAGTACTTGCCCAACAGTCTGGCCCTGCGCGGCGAGGGTGAAGTCAAACCGGTGATCTCGGACGAGCACATGCCGGCCTTCCGCTATGGCATGAAGTGCTTCTTCGAAGAGGGTCGCGCACTGGCCAAGCTCTCGCATCCGAACGTGATCCGCGTGCTCAACTTCTTCCGCTCCAACGACACGGTCTATATGGTCATGGAGTACGAGCAGGGCAGGACGTTGCAGGAATTCATCCAGAAGAACCGCGCCGTCGTCACCGAGAATTTTCTGCGCAACGTATTCACCAAATTGCTCAACGGCTTGCGCGAGGTGCATTCGCACAAGCTGCTGCATCTCGATCTCAAGCCGTCGAACATCTACATGCGCAACGACTACACGCCGGTGCTGATCGACTTCGGTGCCGCGCGCCAGACGCTGGCGAACGACACGCCGATGCTCAAGCCGATGTACACGCCGGGCTTTGCCTCGCCCGAGCATTACACCCAGCGCGAACTGCTCGGCCCGTGGAGCGACATCTACAGCGTCGGTGCTTCGATGTACGCCACGATCGCCGGCGCCGCACCACAGGCCGCCGACAGCCGTGTCGAGAAGGATCGGCTGATTCCCGCGATGGTGCGCTGGGAAGGCCTGTACTCGGACCAGCTGCTCGAAACGATCGACTGGTGCCTGTGTCTGAACCACATGTACCGTCCGCAAAGCGTCTTCGCGCTGCAGAAGGCACTGACCGAAAAGGTGACCAAACCCGAGGCCCCGCCGAAAAACTGGTTCGACCAGGTCGTCGGGCGGTTCAGAAGAAAGAGTGACGCCAAGTGAAATTCACCATCTATCAGGAAAGCCGTATCGGCAAGCGCGCGAACAACGAAGACCGGCTGGCGCATTGCTATTCGCGCGACGCCTTGTTGATGGTGATCGCCGACGGCATGGGCGGTCATTATTACGGCGAAGTCGCGGCGCAAATCGCCGTGCAGACGCTGGCCGAATCGTTCCAGCGCGAAGCGACGCCGGAACTCCGCGACCCCTTCATGTTCCTGCAGAAGGCACTCTCCAACGCGCACCACGCCATTGCCGATTTCACCGAGGCGCACAGCCTGCGCGACTCGCCGCGCACGACTTGCGTCGCCTGCCTGATCCAGAACAACGTCGCCTACTGGGCGCACGTCGGCGATTCGCGCCTCTATCTGATCCGCGGCGGACGGGTCGCGACGCGCACGCGTGATCACTCGCGGGTGCAGTTGCTGATCGACCAGGGCATCATCACCGAAGCGCAGGCGGCGACGCATCCCGAGCGCAACAAGATCTACAGCTGCCTCGGCGGCTACCAGCCCCCGGACATCGAGTTCTCGCGCAAGACGCCGCTTGAAGCCGGCGACGTGCTGGCACTGTGCACCGACGGCCTGTGGGGCGTCGTCCCTGAAGAAACCCTGATCGCCGGGTTGCAACAGGAGAACCTGATCCAGGCGGTGCCCAAATTGCTGAACTTCGCCGACGCGCACGGTGGCCCGAATGCCGACAATCTCTCGATTGTCGCCGTGCGCTGGGAGGACAGCTACGTTGACGCCACCTCAGGCCTGTCCAGCGTCATTTCGACGCAGACGATGGCGCCGGAAACGGTCAC
>RRZT011285357.1_pt1 | contig 17774 bp, 15 predicted proteins | sample 2165551 | NCBI WGS metagenome assembly RRZT01 (sample SAMN10456910, study PRJNA506462) | wastewater metagenome | biome: wastewater; feature: sludge; material: wastewater sludge; isolation source: wastewater sludge with Escherichia coli K12::gfp cells carrying plasmid... | place: USA: Moscow, Idaho...
CAATTAAAAGGCTTAATGAAATTGATACAAAATCTGAAAATGAAAGAGCAGTCTTGTTGCTATCAACCTTACAAGGAGAACATTATCTTGAATGTATGAGAAATAGAGAAGCAAATGAAACTTTTTCTCTTGGTTGGCTTAGAAGAATGCAAAGTAATATTGGAAGGTCAAAATTATGAGAATCCTAGTTCATAATAAAAAAATAAAATTATCTGAAGGTAACAGGTTCACATATAACCTGTTGCCTATTGGAAAATTCTTTGATGTAAGATACAACTGGTTAGATTTTTCAGTTGAAAGACTTACTGCAATAGCAGATAGGTTCAATGCAGGAATTCCTGCTTATGAAATATTCACAAACAAAGATCATTGGGATGATAGTAAAGTAGCTTCTATAGATAAAGTATATTTCATTGAAAATGAAGGACTATATATCGAAGGATTAATTTTGGATGAAGAAACTTTTGGAAAATTTGACTATATGAGTGTTGAACTTGAGCCGTATATTGACAAAATAAACGGAGGAGAGCCTCAAGAGACTTTAATGGGTGCAGCACTTACAAATAGACCTGCAAACCCTTTTGTACAAAAGATAAAATTATCAGAAACTTCTGAGTTTGAAATAATAACTCAAACTAAAGAAGAACAAGAAAAAGAAAAAAATGAGGAGGAAACACCAATGACAGCAGAGGAAAAAAAAGAGTTTGAAGTAATTAAAGCCGAAAAGGAAAGACTAGAAAAAGAAAATGCTAGAGTTATGGCTGACCAAATAAAATTGTCAGAAAAAAGCAAATCTGAAAAATTAGAAAAACAAAAAGAAATTTGGCTAGCTGAAGGGATTGCCCCATCAACAATAGCAATAGCTGAAAAGTTTATGAAAGGTCAAGTAAAAGAAGGCGCTATACATTTATCAGAAGGAAATTCAGTAGATTTAGTAGATGCCTTTGCTGAAGTATTTAAAGGTTTTGAAAAAATAGAGTTATCTGAAATAGGTAAAGGAAAAAATAGCAAAGAAGAAAAGGACTTAGCTGACATAGCAAAAGGTCTTAAAAAATAGGAGGAACTCACGTGGATAAATATTTAATAGCAAGTTTACTAGTAATTTTAGCTAATCAAGCAGCAGTGGAAACAAAACAACTTTTCTTACAAAATAGATTTGGATTATATGACCCGATTAATCACATTGTAAGAGTAGAGCATAACTTTAAAGTGAGATTAAGAAATGAAGCAAGCAATAAAGAACCTCTTCCAGTTGGAGCAACAAATGCTGGAAATAATAATGCATATTTAGGGTATGAAGAAATTCCTGTAATAGCTCCAAGATTTAGAGAAAAAAAGCCAATATATCCATCTGAAATTTTAGCAGCAGTAAGTGGTGGAGATAAGACAAATTCTGAAGAAATAATGAGACTGATTAAAGGTGAAATGAATGATTTATTTGAAATCCCTAATTTCTCTCATGAAGTAATGGTAGCAAGATGTCTACAAAACGCTACATTAAAATATAGTGTTTTGGAAGGAACTTCAACAAATGAAAAAACAATAGATTTAAAATCACCAACAGGAAATATTGTTACTTATGCAGCAGAACCAACTAAAAAAGTTTTAGCTGTAATAAAAGAAGGTCAAAAGAAAATAGGGAAAAGATACAAAGCAGATACATTAATATTAGGTTCAGACATGGTTGATAAGTTCTTTGATGAGGCTGGAACAAAATTAAATACAAGATATATGGAAGGCGTAATGCAAAAACTTAATGGATTAGAAATTGGAGGATATAGATATCATGGTATCTATGATGGAATGGATGTATTTGAATATATTGCTGATTATCAAAAAGGTACTGATACAATTCCATTAATTAATCCAAAAAATATTATAGTTACATCAACTCAAATGAAATGGAAAAAATATTTTGGAGCTGTATTAGATTCTGATGCAATTAAAGAAAATCTCCATGTAGGTAAAGCTTATTCAAAATCTTGGGAAGAAAAAGATCCTTCACAATCTTGGCTACTTATCGAAACTGTTTCGATACCTGTTCCTGAAGATGCAAGTGGAATATTCTGCGCAACAATGGCATAGGTGTAAATTATGCTTACAGTAGATGATGTTTTTAGTAATGCAGAAAAAAACTATCTTAACTCTGCATATTCACCCAAAACGGTAGAGGATTATCTACCGAATTGGGAGGCTGAAGGACTTGTATATTTGGGTAACTGGATTGATTTAGCATCTGAATCTGATGAATCGAAAAAATCATTATTAAAGCTTTTTATACCATATAAGGCGTTTAAAATTCCTCAAATGTTAGCTTATTCGGAGGATTTGAGAGTGAATCTTAATGAAAATCTTAAACAAGTGCAAAAGAGACAACTGAGAGAAAACTCCGGGAACGGGTCGGTAATGGCAAATACTAATCCTCAAAGGTTTGGGAGTAGTTTCTTTGAAAAATACAGATAAGGGCAAATCTTGTATTTGCGCCTACAAAACCTCATGGAGGTATATATGGATATAAATATAAAAGGACTTGATAAATTACAATCTTGGATTGATGAAAAAATCAATAAAGTAAAAAATATGGAAAAGTTAAAAAGTGATATTGCAGTAGCTCTTGATTCAAGTATGATAGAAAATTTTGAAAAAGAACAAACACCTGAAGGTGTAAAATGGGAAAGTTATGCAAAACTTTCTGATTCAACTTTAGAATATAGAGCAAAAAAAGGATTACAAACAAGAATGTTATATAATTATGGTTCCTTATGGCAAACAATGGATACAGAAATTACAGGTTATGGAGTCAAATCGGGAAGTATTAACGGGTTAGTTCCGTATGCTAGGATTCATCAAATGGGTGGAATGGCTGGAAGGGGTAGAAAAGTATATATTCCTGCAAGACCATACATTGGTCTTAATCCAAAACTTGAAAGTAAAATTAAAAAAATTATTGAGGAGCATACATGATTACTATTATTGAAAAAATAGAAAGTATAGTAAAGCAAAAGTTTCTTTTTGGAATCGTTGGATTCTATAGAACTTATGTTCCAAACAGGAATGAAAGTTATGTTATAGAAGTTCAAGGAGGGAATTATAGTTTTTCAACTTTCGAAAAACTTTCGATAGTTCCAACAGTTAAAATATATCTACTTTCAGCAGATATTAATAATGAACTTCATGCAGACAAAAGAGATTTTTATATACAATGCGAAGAACTTATAAAATTATTATTTGCTAATCCAACTCTTGATGAAACTATTACTCAATTTTCAGCAGATGTAAAATATAGTTCAGTGGGTGAATCTAATAATAGCTCGATTAAGAAAGATAAAGATTATAAAGTCTGTGAAATATTAATGAAAATAGAAGAAATGTTATAAAAGGATGGTGGAAAAATGGCTTTAGGAAATAATATTATTGTCCTTGCAGGAATAAGACCTGCAAAGGAAACGGCTCCTGCAGATTGGATTCGTATGTGGGCAAGAAGTTTTTCTTTAAAATCGACTTTTAATAAAGTAGAAGATGAAGCTTTATCAGGAAGTAGAGTATCTGAAGCTGGATTTATTGGTTCAGCAACATATACTGGAGAGATTGGAGAAACTCTTAATAAATCAAGTTTAGCAGTACTAGCTGTTGCTGGATTTAATGTAACATCAGATGTAACAAAAAATTATTATAAATTGGCAAGTGAAGTAACTGGATGGGCTGATTTTATTAAATATCATACAGATACAAAATTAAAAGAGTACTTTGAAAAATCAAGAATTAACTCTATTAAATTTGATATAGCAAATAGGGCTTTTTTAGGTGTTACTTGGGGAGTTGAGTCTCTTACAGGTAGAAGAGAACTGAATGTAGCTAGTTTAACAGAAGTTCCTACAGGATATGTTTCATCTGAAAGAGTAAAATCCCTTGATACAGTTATTAAAGTTAATGGAACTGATAAATCAGGAACTATTCAAAGTATGGGTATCACAATTAATAATAATCTGGACACAGAAAACTTTGGTTTTGGTTCTAAATACAGGCAAGATTTAGATGTAAAAGATAGTTGTTCAATTGAGTATGAAGCAAAACTTATATATGATTCTGCTAATTCAGAATACGATACATACATGACTGCTTGGGAAAATAATACAAGTATAAGTCTTGAGGTAACTTTAGGATCTATTGTTATTAAACTTGCAAACTGTATGTTGAAAGAAGTTTCAGCTCCAGTAAGTAATAAAGGAAAAATAGAATTAAGTATCTCTGGAACTTGTCATAATAGTGGAGTAACAGAAGCAATAATTATAGAAACAACTAAGTAAATCAATTAATAATTAAGAGTTAGTAATTAGGAATTGAGGAAAACCTCATCCCTAACCCTTCTCCTAAAAACAGGAGAAGGGAATAAATAAAAATTTGGAGGGTAAGAAAAATGGAAGATTTAGAATTAAATAGAGATGATGAAGTGATAATAGCAAAAGAAGAAGTAAAAAAAGATTCACTAGAAGCTTTTTTAGAAAATTTAGAAAATGAAATAGATAATGTAACGGATGAAGTAAAAGTTGAAAAAATAGGAAGTCAATTAGCAAAAGTTAGAAGAGGAGAAAACTATTTAGACTTTAAGCTTACAATGTCTTACGGGGATAAACAAAATGCAAAAGCTTTAAATAAAGCAGACTCTATTCTTTATGATGAAGGCGGAGACAGTAAAATTGAAATGAAGCTTAAAGATAATGACCTTGATATGTTCTTACTTGAAAAACAAATTGTAGACAGTAATCTAGGAAAACTAAATAGAATAGCTATTTCAGAAAATGAAACTCATTTAGAATTATTTGAAGCGGCTGTAGAGATAATTAAAATGAAAAATGGATTAGTTCAAACAAAAAAGCAAATAGAGAAGAAGAAAGCCAAAAAAGCTTAATAGAAGATGCTTGTCGTATTTGGGTAAAAAAATTAGAAACAGATGATAAAGAGGTACTCAAAGTATTTAAAGACATAACTCTCGTTATAGGGTTGTGTCTAACTAATATGAACGGGTACCTTGAATTATATCATCTACCTTATTCGGGAGGATTTTTTGAACAAGATGCGAGGCTAATGGAAAAAATTCTTCTCATAATTAATACATATAACAGAATGCTTAGTGAAGAAAAAGAAGACTAAAAGACAATTAAAAGTTAGTAGTTAGGAATTAGTAATTAAAAGACTTCTATTCCTAATTACTAACTAATAATTACTAATTGAATTTAGGGGGTGAAATAATGGATGAACAAATGGCTCTTGAAATAATACTTGATGCTAAAGCTAGAATAACAGAGTTAGAAAAAGCTGGAGTAACTATAAAGGAATTGTCAAAACAATGTGAAATGGCAAAGAAAACTTTTGCTGAATTTGCTAGTCAAATGATACAAAAATCAAAAGAAATAGTAACTAAAGGCTTTGAAAGGATTAAGCAGTCTGCAATTGATTTAGCTAACTCTATTAATAAAACATTCAAAGCTATAGACCAAGGATTTACAAGAATTATTGCTGTTACTTCTCTTATTGGCGGTATGCTCATTGGGTTAGCAAGTGATGCTAACGAAATGAATAATAAGTTCAACGTAGTATTCGGAGAACTTGGGCAAGAGGTTGACAAATGGGCTGACGAGTATGGCAAAGCAATAAACAGAAGTAAAAATACAATTAAAGGAATGCTTACTGAGAATCAAGACCTGTTCGTAGGAATGGGTATGACAAGAGACAAAGCAAAAGAGTTCTCCAAATCAGTTGTTATGCTGACTAACGACCTTGCTTCATTCAATAACTTAGACACTAAAAGAGCAAGTGAATTAATGATGTCGTCTCTTATGGGAGAGAGTCAAGCGGCGAGAAGCTTAGGTGCAAATATCCTTGAAACTCAATTAAATGTTACAGCACTTCAAATGGGATATAAAAAGTATTCTGACAAAATGGATGAAACTACGAAAATGACGATTAGATATAACACTATTCTAAGACAAAATCAGGACGCAATGGGTGATAGTGTTAGAACCGCTTGGGAATGGGCAAATGTAAGCAGAGGGCTTGTTGATAATACTAAAGAACTTGGCGCAGTAATAATGGGCTATTTGCTTCCTGAATTAGCAAATACAGCAGGCGGATGGCTCGAAATTGTTAACAATGTAAAAGATTATGTTGTAAATAATAAGGAAGCTGTATTAGCTCTTTTAAATGTATCTTTAGGTTTTATTGAATTAATAGGAACGATTTGGCTCGTAATTAAAATGTTTACTTTGTTAACAAGTCCTATATTTTTAGGAGTAGCAGCTTTAGGAATTCTCTATGTAGCTTGGCAAACAAATTTTTATGGAATAAGAGATATTATGCAAGAAATTATAGATTTTGTAGAAAAACATCCTTTTCTTAGTGTAATGTTGGGATTAACTGCGATGGCTATTCCTAAATTAATAATAGAATGGGGATTCTCTCTTGTTGGAAAAGCATTTGGAGCATTACTTGCAGCAGAATTGACTGGAGCAGGTTTAGCTGCAGGAAGCACTGCATTAACTACTGCAGGGGCTACTGCAGGAGCTTCTTTAGCTGCACCTATTATTGCAACAGCAATGATTGGAATTGGTTTATGGCTAATGGCTGGTGGTACAGAGAAAGTTGAAAAATATTTGGAAAGTATTAAAACTACAATTCTTCAAAATATTAATAACTGGGAAAAAGATAAAGCCTTTATAAATATATTTGATGCTATATTTCCTGATGGTAAAAATTATATAAAAAAACTAACTGAAGCATGGGAAAAAGATATAAATGCATTAGATGGAAAATTAAAAAAAATAGGTAATGCTATTCTAAAATATACAGTTATAGGAGACGTTGGAAAAGCATTTGGATTAATGTATACAGGTGGTTATGCAGGATTTGAAACTGGTGGGTATACAGGTGAAGGAGGAAAATATGAGATAGCTGGAGTAGTCCATAAAGGCGAGTATGTTATTCCAAAACAACTCGTTGACAAGAATAAGGATGTTATTGCAAACCTTGAATCTCAAAGATTAAGAGGCTTTTATCCTGGAGGAATAAATAAGAATATTACTACTATTGGGCAAAATATTACAAAAGAAGAAGATGCAACTACATTAATTGATAGAGTTGCAGATAAAATAATATCAATTATTTCTGCAGGTGGTCAAGATAGAAAAGGTGTCGCAGAAATGACAAAAGCAATCGAAGGTTTTTCTGGAATTGTGAACTCTTTTAGTGCATCTCTTAACAGTGTAGGTTCATCTATACTAGCTTCTGCAGATACAGCTAAGGCAAATTTGGATAAATTTCAAGCTAATGCAATGAATCCTGAAAATGATAAAGTAATTAATGAAATAAGAGAGAAACAAAAGTATAAATTTGGAGAGGAAGAAAAAAAATTCTTAGAAGAAATGCAAGGACTTGGAATCAAAAAACCTGATTTAAAATACTTTGAAGAATATGAGAAATTCCTTGAAAGTTCTCTTAAAAAAATGATAGATGATGAACTTCCAACAGGAGATGTAGCAGACAAAATTAAAGATAATAAATCTTCTCTTGAAACTGCTAAAAAAGCAAAAGAAAATGAGGAAAACCTTAAAAAACAAGCTGAAGAATTTAAAAATCTTATGCAAAAAGCTCTTGAAACTGCTATATCTAATTCGCTTGAAACTGGAAATTTAACTGATTTTAAAACTTCTTTAGGTGATACAGCTTATGAAACTCTTAGAAGTAATATGACTAAAGCTTTTTCTGAATCTAAAGTTTATCAAGATATGTTTGCTAAATGGTTTAACACTGATGATATTAAGTTTACTGGGAATCTTGAAGAGGATTTTAAGTTAATCCAATCAAAAATGAGTGAAGCAAAAGAAAAATTAAATGCATCTGGATTAACTGTTGGAACTAAAAAAACAGAGGAGGACCTTAAAGCAGAAAAAGAGAAATTTAAGTCACAATTAAATGAATTTTCTGGAGCATTATCCACTGTAGCAAATCAACTAAACAATGAATTTCTTAATGCACTTAGTACTGGAGTTAGTGGAGTAATATCATTTATGAACGCTCTTGCTACTTTTCAGCTTGGAGGAGCATTAAACTCAATGACAGGTGCTTTGGGGATGGCAGGAGCAGTTATCGGTATTGTGCAAGGAATAACTTCTACTCTTGATAGCAAAAGAGATGAGAAAAACAATGCACAGCTACAGGTTTATGAGGATAACACTAAAGCTCTGGAAGACTTGGGGACAAAAATGGATAGCATGACCTCTCAGTTTGCAGATGTAATGGACTCAATAATTCAAAAGTTATCTTCAAATCCGACTTTAGCAAGGACAGCTCAAAGCTCATCTACACTTAGCAATATGCTGAATATAATCGATGAGAATAAAAGTTTTGGAAAAATAAGCTTTGTAGCAGACTATAAAAAATCAAGATTCATGCGTTCAGATGCTCATAGAAAGGAGACTTTCACTTTTGGTGAGAATATTGATAATTATTCTTATGAACAGCTAAAAGCATACAGAGAGCAGCTAAATAAGGTTAATAACAATACCTTCTCAGCAATAGCAAATGGGAAAGATATTGCGTGGGATAGCTCAGATTGGGGAGATTTCTTGCTTGGAGGTATGTTTGGTGGAGGACTTGGCGGTGCATTAGGTGGAGCACTTGGAGGTATGTTTGGCAGTGGAGATTATGAATTCAATGGTATTGATAGTTCTAATCTTGAAACTTACAAAGCAAATATTGACAATTATTTAAAAGCTTATGAGAAGATTATGGAAGAACAAAAAGAAATTATGAAAACTTCTACCCTCGAAAGCTTCGAAGGAATCGAAAAACTAGCTGATGACGACCTCAGAGAACAATACGAGAAAATGTTTGAAGATATGGGACTTGACCCTGCTAAGTATAAAAATGATATTGAACAGATGGTTAAGGCAAATAATATTCTTATTACTGCTACTGATGATGTGAGAAGTGCTTGGATAAAGGCAATAGCAGAAGGTAAAAACTCTGGAGAAGCTGTTTTAACAAGTTTAAGCTCGTATTTTTCTAAGATGATTAATAATATTGCTAGTGTTCTTTATGATGTGGATATGAGTAATTTTGATAGTATTGCTACTGATTATTTTGGGAAATTCTCTGAAGTTTTAGTTAACGCAAAAATTAATGGACAAGATGTTTTAACAGTTATGGAAAACTATTTAAAGGGTTCTGATACAAGTAGCTTTATTAATGAAATCTTGAGTGTAAAAGATGCTACTAAAAACATCGAAGAGATTTCGAAAACACTTCGAGAGGAACTTTTGAAGGCTGGATTAACAGATGAGGATATTGATAATCTTGGAATAATTGATAGTACAAGACAAAAATTCTTAGACATTATAGAAGATGTAAAAAGCGCTCTAAAAACTGCAATTAGTGAGGGGTTAGATTCAGGTTCTCTAGTAGATTTTAAAAAATCTTTAGGAAATAGCATTTACTCTTCAGCAAAAGATGCTCTTATTACTGCATTCTCTGAAAGTGCTGTGTACAAAGAAATGTTTGCAAAATGGTTTGAAACTTCTGATGTTAATTTTACTGGAAATCTTGATACAGATTTTGCAACTATGGAAGAGTTACTTTCACAACTCAGAGCGAAATTAAGAACGAATGGAATGGATAGTACAGCAGATGATGGAACAAGTTCTAGTTCATCGTCAAGCTATTATACAGGAACTTCAACTTCTACAAGTTCTAGTGGTACATCTGTAGTTGAATATCATTATCATTTTGATTTTACTAATGCTAACGTTTATAACGAAGATAAATTAAAAGAATTAATAATAGAAACTACTACAACTACTAAAAAGGTATAAGGAGGTATATAAATGTTGATAGATAGTTATATGCAAGAAAGCAATTAGCAAAGGAAATACAAATTAGTTAATATCGATGAAGGTATAGACCTTATACCTTTTATAAAAAATAGGGATTTAAGTTATAGCAAATTTGAGCAAGAAAAGGACGGGTCTATGAGTGCTAACTCTATGAGTTTCACTCTGACTTTTCCATATAGTATAGATGAACTTTTTTTAGAAAAGATGATTAAAAAAAATGATAATATCGTCCTTTTTGAAGATACTGAAAATGGTTTATTAATATTTGATGGTATAGCTGAAGCTCCTAAAATTAAAAGAGACAGAACTCATATATATTTAACTACTGAAATCAAAGATAAAACATACTCTCTATATGAAATGAAGCACGTAAAAGAGGAATTCTTTCAAAATATATATTTATGCAATACTTCTAACAAAACTAACTCATTGATTCATCAAATAGCATACAGGCTAGGTTTTAAAGATGAAGAACTAGACTTACCTGATTTTACTACTATTATTCCTTTTGTTTTATTTAAAAAAGATGAACTTATTATTAAGGAACTTGCTTATGCAGTTCGTCTGATTGGAGGAGTTTTTACTATTGAAAATAGAAAATTGGTAGTAAGAGCTGAAGCAAATAGAATTACTGAAACTTATACTTTTGACAGTAGAAATATATTATCTGAAATAAATATAGACCCTGTTTATCAAAATTATGAAAAATTAAAAATTACATATGATTATTATTTCGAAAAAGACCTTCAAGATATGTGGGTTTTGGTTGGAGAAAATGGAAATTTGAATGATGCAAATATAGTAGTAAGAGCTGGACAAGATAGAAAATTTAGTGTCGATTGGTTATATAATGTAGATTTAGTTAAAAACTATGAACTATATGAAGCTATTTTTACTCGTGTAGATGGTACTGTGATTAGTTTTCCTTATACTCTTGAGATTGATGAGACTGGGGGTACTCTTACCCTAGATAATACTGCAAATAATTACGATGTTTATGTAAAGAAATTTAAAATAAGAGGGATTCCACTTTTTATGCAGCAAGGTAATGAAAGTTATTATCCATCAAATATAGATAGTGAGAAACTACTGAATAATCTTGAAAATAAATTTGTTCAGAATCCTAATTTAGCTCTTTTATACTTAAAAGCAAACTATAATGACAATTGTAAAATGTATAGAAGTATAAATATTACTACAAATGTCAATAATTTTCTCTAACCATGCAGTAAAATATATCTTAATCATGTTGATTTTACTGGGTATATAATTATAGAAAAGATAGATTTTCAAGGTACAAAAATGTCAATACAAGCTAGAGAATATCTTGAAGCTACTAATATTAATGATATTAAAACTATTGAAAAATCAAGTGTAGATGAATATGAAGTGATTAGTAATAAATTTCTTACTGAAAAAGGACTTTATGAGGCTGATTTGCCTCTAGCCCCTCAAAACCTATTATTAATAAGTCAAGCTTTAGGATTTACAATTACTTTCGATAACTTTTCGAGTAACCTTAGAGGACATTTTGTTTATCTTAAAAAGAAAACAGATGTTAACTGGATGAAGTTTTTTATTAATTCTAATAACTATTTTTATCAAACTACAAATTTAGTTATTTATGAAGTAAAAGTAAGTTCAGTCAATATTAATGGGAAAGAGGGAGAAACTACAGAAATAAAAGAAGTTATCCCGTTGCTGCTTAATAATGGAATTATCGATTATCCTGAAGGTTTAAGTCCTAATGATATTTCTTCAAAAGTCAAATCAATTAATGAAAACTTAGAAATTGTTAATAGTGGATTCGATAGTATTCAACAAGAATACAATAAGATACAGGAAATTGTACAAGAAGTAGATATAGAAGCTATTTCAAACAAGGTAAAAACTATTACAAAGGAAGCAATTGAGATATTTTCTGCGAATGAATTTAGAAGAACTTTAGGAACGAGAGTTAGTACAATCGACTATAATAAAATATTGATGAATTACAAACTATAGATATTGATTCAGATGATTTAAAAGAAGTTCTTATAGAAGATTACTATAGTTCAATATATCAAAATGCAAAACAAATTTTTAGTGTTGTTAAAAGTACTGAAGAACAGCAAAGTGTTATACAGCAACTTTTAAACAAAATAACATTATTAGTTCAAAAAGATTCTGAAAATTATAGTTTAATTGAACAGCTATCAGATGGATTAACAATAGCAGTTAAAAAAGATGATATTATTTCAACTATTAATCAAACTGCTGAAGAAATTCAGATTAATGCTAAAAGGATTTCATTAGGTCATGGCGTTGCAGTTGAAGATGATAAATTAATTGTAGTATCCATAATTGGAAACAATTTTATGATTGGAAAAGGAGTACTAAATAAAGATTCTGAAATCTTTAACGATGGACTAAAATTATATGGAAGTAGCCCAAGAGGTCACTTAAATATGGTTGCAAATACTGATACAGGGGAATTTACATTAGAGACAAAAGGACACATTGATTTTAAAAATGATTTTAATAGAATTTTTTTGAACCCTGATACTCCTTCTAAATCTCAAATATTAATGAATGTTGATTGTTTCAATTCTGATGGAAGTTTAAAATCTGAATATGAAGGGGTAGAATTTCAAGTAGGAAGTAAAGAAAATGCAAATGGTTATATGAAATTTGATGATGATGGGTTAAAAATGGATGTTAACGATTTAAGTATAAAAGGTCAAAATATAGTAAAAAGTGTATATAGTACATTATTATTAGGTGATAGTAGTAATGTTACTCATTCTGTTGTTAGAGAAATGCCAGATGGTAGATTTTTAACTGTAGGGAATGTATATAATACGCCTAATAACTATATAACAGCTAGTGTTTTAAATAATAGAATGGAAGAAATTCAAGAGTATTTCAGAATGAATACTATTTCTGGATATTATTCTCAAACATTAGAAAATCTATATATAAGTCAAACATATAATAAGGCATTAATAGCTAGTAGTTTAAGTTCACAATCTAATAATTCTAGGTTATTAAGAGTTCAATTATTTGACCCAAATTCTACGGATAATATGCAATTAGCTTCTACTGTATTTTCATTTACAACACCAGTTACATCTGGAAATGCTTATCAAAGTGAAATAAATATGCAATGTGTTGAAGATGTAGTGGTAATAGCTTATGTTACAGATGCTAGAGTTAGTACTTACAACCTTAGAGTTTCAGCTTATAATTTTAATGGAACAAGTTTAGTATTAAGAGGTAGTATTAATTTTAATGATATTCAACTTCAATTAAAAAGTGTATTCTATTTTAATTCAAAATATTATGCAATAATTTTGAATAGTATTTATGAAATAACTTCAACGGGATTTATTCTTTATAAAAATTTAATAACTCATCGGGATGTTACTTATTTTAATGGATTTTTATATATAACTCAAGTATATGATGACCAAGATACAAATTGGGTAAGTTATAAAATAGTTAAATTTAATATCGATACTGGAGTTTGTACTGATATATTTTTAACAAAAGGTAATTATGGGAGAATAAGTTCTAATGGTGTAGATAACATAGTAGTATATAGTGATTGGAAATACAGTCCTTATATATTTCTGAGTACAGATGGTGTAAACTTTGAAAGAGTTTCAAATAATGACGATAAAACTTCTAACAAATCAAACAGTGTGGGAACTTATAATGTTGAAAAAAGTGCTGTATTTTATGGAGTAACTGGTGGAGAGAATAAAGTTATTATTTCCTATATTTATAGTAGTAATGCTATAAAAAATTAAGAAATGTTGAAAACTTGATTTTAGATGAAATGGAGGAAACTGATGGGAGTAATAAAAGATGCTTTTTTAAACTATGCAAAATGGGGAGCTACAAAATTTACAGATTTATTTTCATTTCCAATTGTCAATTTTGAAAAAAATGATGGTTTAAAGTGGCATTTACAAGAAATTAGGCAAAAAACTGCCGATGCAATAGCTGCCTTAGAAGAGGCTGATAATTCTTTAGTAGAAGAAATTAGACAAGAAATAGTAAAAGAGATAAATGAAGTAATTGTATTATTAAAAAAAGCTGATAATAACTTATTACTTGAAGCTGAAAAAAAAATAACAGAACTTAAAAATGAAATGACAAATAATATAGGTTTATTAGAAGAAAATAAAAACAGTATTTCAGAATTAGATTCTGAAATAGAAAATAATAAATTTCAAATCATGCCAATGTCAGGATTTGAAAATGGTTTTTTAAGTCCTAATCAAGGGTTTCCATTTGGTTGGGGAGAAGAACCTGCTCTTATACTTATTGCAAAATATAATGAAAAAAAATACATTAAAATATTAACGGAGGTAAAATAAATGCCAAAGCAAATCATAACGGTTAGAGACGCTTCAGGAACTTTGCAAAATATAATGTACGATAATAGAGACGACGCAAATGGATTAATGCCTAGAATAATTGTTGAACAAATAGAAGAAATAATACCTGGTGTAGCGTCAACAAATTTAGGGAAATCAGAAGATGCAGCCTCAAATAATGGAGATACTGGTGTATTTATCTTAGCAGTTAGAAGAGATACACCTGCATCAAATGTATCTAATTCAGGAGATTATTCAGAAATTGGTGTATCAGGAATGGGTTCATTATGGATAACGCCTATTCCTTCTCCAGTTCCAACTGGATACTCTGCTACTAAGATTACAGCTACAGCATCTACTAATCCAAATTTAATCAAACCATCTGCTGGACAAATTTATGGAGCAATAATATCAAACACTGTAGCGGCTGCTAAATATGTTAAATTCTATAATAAAGCCACAGCACCAACAGTTGGAACAGATGTTCCTATTATGACAGTTTTGATTCCAGCAGGTCAAACTGTTAATATTAATCTAGATAGTCATGGTATTGCATTTACTAATGGAATAGCAATTGCTATTACTGGAGATTATTCTGATACAGGTGCGACAGCAACGGCAGCAGGAGACATTATCGCAAATATTTTATGGAAATAGGAGAATTGTTATGGGATTAATTAAAGCAATTAGAACTTGTTATGGGATTGAAGCAACATACCATAGAGTTTTTAAAAAAGAAATTATATCAGCTTCTACCGATAGCATTACAGCCACTATTAGAAGTTATTTAAATAAAGAAGCTTCTGATTTAGGTTCAGTACATTTAGATGAAACAGTAATAACTTTTGATTTGCCAAAAAGTTTTGAGGGAAATATAAATAAAGAAATTTATGTTAAAACTAAAGAAATTGAAAAATTTTATAACTCTGAAGACAATTAAATAAAGTAAAGGGAGCTTTACGATATAAAAGTTTAAGAAATACAATAAATTTTAAAACATGAAATCATTTTGCGAGTAATAGCAATGAATGGTGGTATAGTTTTTATAAAAAATTATTAAACCTTGAAAAAACTGAAAAGATAGAGTATCATCCAATTAAACTATTGGAGGTATCTATGTATAAATTGATAAGGAAAGACTTTTTAGACCAAAATCAAAAATGCATATTTTGTAGTAGTCCATTATCTACAGGAGTAGCTTATTTTTTAGAAGATAAATCAAAAAATAAAATAGTATATGCTGGCAAAACATGCTGCAAAAAAGAATTAAAAATTGATAATTTTAATGAAATTCCAGATTTTACAAGATTTAAAAAAACTTCTAAAGATGCAACACACCACAATTTACATCTTAAATATGAAAATATAGAAGATATAAAAAACAAAACTTCTAGGAAAAAAACTGCATTAGAGTATCTTTTGCTTAGAGAAGAAATATTAGAGATACCTAATTTAAAATATCATATATTGACTGATATTTATGCTATTAGTAAAATTAGAGAGTTAGAAAGCTCTGAGATTGAACATATAATAAATATAGAAAAAAATGCTCCTAAAAAGCTTAAATTGTTTAATTTATTAAAAGTATATAGTTACCTCTACCACCTAAAAATAGCTTTAACGTATGAACCCAATAATAGATTTTTAAACGATGTTAAAAATCATCTTATAAAATATTCAGAGTTATCTGATAAACAAACTGATGCCATTAATAAAACTCTAAAAAATCATAATAGCCTCTCATTAATCAAATAAAGACAAGATTTTATCTTGTCTCAGGCTGTCGACAAAAAAAGTGTCGGCAGCTCTTTTTTTGCGTTAAAATATTTGATATAATGCTATTGGAGTGTGATTAATTATGATGACAGTTAAAACTACAATTTCAAGAGATTTACCTAAAAATAACATTTCTTTAGAATCTCTTGTTCCTCAAAATCATTTAGTTAGAAAATTAGATAAAGCTATCGACTTATCTTTCATTAGGAATAAAGTTTCTTCCCTTTACAGTAATCTTGGTACAAACAGTATTGACCCTGTTGTTCTTTTTAAGATTATCATTATTCAATACACTTTTGGTATTCGTTCTATGAGACAAGCTATTAGAGAAATTGAAGTTAATATTGCTTATCGTTGGTATCTGGGATACTCTATTGATGAACCTGTTCCTCATTTTTCTACTTTTGGTAAAGTATACAAAAGAAAGTTTGAAGGAACTGATATATTTGAAGAGATTTTTCAAGAGATAATAAGAGAAATTACAAGGTGTAAATTCCTCAGTAACGAAAGTGTTTTTATCGATGGAACCCATATCAAAGCTAATGCAAATAACAAAAAGAGTGTTAATAAAACTATTGAAGTTCAATCTAAAGTTTATCAAGAATTACTTAACGAAGAGATTAACTTAGACAGAGAATTACATAAAAAAAAACTCTAAAAACAAATGATGATATAAAAAATAAAACAATAAAAGAGAGTAGAACTGACCCTGATTGTGGAGTATTTCATAAGGGAGAACATAAAAAAGTATTTGCTTATAGCACTAATACTGCTTGTGATAGAAACAACTTTGTCTTAGACTTTGAAGTAACATCAGGAAATGCTCATGACTCATCATCATTTCCAGTTCTTTACAAAAGATTAGTAAAAAGATATGAAAATATTAAAAATATAGTAGTTGATTCAGGTTACAAAATACCATTTATAGCGAAATTAATATTAGATGATAATAGAACACCAATAATGCCATACAAAAGACCAATGACAAAAGATGGATTTTTCAAGAAATATGAATATGTTTATGATGAATATTATGATTGTTATCTTTGTCCAAATGACCAAGTATTAAAATACTCAACAACAAATAGAGAAGGGTATAGAGAGTATAAGAGTGATTCAAAAGTATGTAGTAATTGTCCTAATATAAACAAATGTACAGAAAGTCAAAATACTACAAAAGTAGTAACAAGACATATATGGGAAGAATACATGGAGAAAGTAGAAGACATTAGACATACAGAAGGCTCTAAAGAAATCTATAGTTTAAGAAGTCAAACAATAGAAAGAGTATTTGCAGATGGGAAAGAACTGCATGGAATGAGATATACAATGTATAGAGGGTTATCCAAAGTGAAAATGGAACTAACCCTCAAGTTTGCATGTATGAATTTAAAAAAACTGGCAATAATGAAGTCAAGAAAAGGTCTGTTAAAGTCATTTTTATCTAATATTCATAAAAAAATGAAATTTCTAGTAAAAAAAGAGACAAACAATCAAATTGTGGTTTGATGTTTGTCTACAATCTGAGACAAGATTTTATCTTGTCTTTTGTTTTTTTCAACTTACGCTTTTATTTTTTGCTTTTTGGTTAACGGCTTACAAACGCTGTATTTTTTTTTTTGTTAATAAAAATTTTAAAATTAATAGATTTCATTGAATTTACTATATTAAAAATTGTGAAAATTATACTCATAAAAACTATATATGGTAGAACTATTGCAAAAAAACACAAAATGTAGTATTCTTA
>RRZT010219693.1_pt1 | contig 17772 bp, 13 predicted proteins | sample 2165551 | NCBI WGS metagenome assembly RRZT01 (sample SAMN10456910, study PRJNA506462) | wastewater metagenome | biome: wastewater; feature: sludge; material: wastewater sludge; isolation source: wastewater sludge with Escherichia coli K12::gfp cells carrying plasmid... | place: USA: Moscow, Idaho...
ATTACCCTAGTTGCTAGCTTATTTTTTTCTAAAGTAGCAAAATCTATGAAAAACACTATCGATGTTTTGGAAAAGGGAGCTAAAGGAGATTTAAGTGATAGAATACCTATCACAACTAATAACGAAATGGCAATTATTGCTGAAAAGATAAATGAATTATTAGATAACATGGGTAAAAGTCTTGAAAAAGCTAAAACTTTAAGTAATAATGTTGAATTTGAAATGCAAGATTTAAATAATACTATGATTGCTGTTGTTGGTGACCATGGTTCTGATGAAGGAATTGTAAAATTAACTGATTATATAGCAAAAGTTCTTGATAATGTTCGTAACCAAACTGCTTCATCACAACAATCATTGGCTGCACTTCAAGAAATATCAGCTACAGTTCAAAATATGAATTCATATATTGATAATGCAATTAGTGGTTTCCAAAATACTTTAGAATTATCAAATGAAAGTTTTAATAAAATGAATGATATGAGTAAAAGTATGAACGATATAAAAACTAGTGTTGAATCTACAAACATTGAAATTGAAGGACTTAAAAAATTATCTGATAATATAGGACAAATACTTACAGCTATTACTGGAATTGCTGAACAAACTAACTTACTAGCCCTAAATGCTGCAATCGAAGCTGCAAGAGCAGGAGAAGCAGGTAGAGGATTTGCAGTAGTTGCTGATGAAATTAGAAAACTGGCTGAACAAACTAATAAAGAAACTGGAAAAATATCTAGTTTAATCGTCACTATCCAAAGTAAAGTTGAAACTGTTAAAAACGGTGGAGAACAAGCTAAAGATAAAGTTATTTCTGGTTATAAACTTGCCGAAGAATCAAGAAATAATATACTTAAAATTACAGAGCTTACAACTAAAAATAACGAAGATATACTTGAAATTTCAAATTCTGCTAAAGAACAAGCTACTGCTTCAGAAGAAATTACTGGTGCAATTAGTTCTATAACAGATAGCTCTACCGAAATAGAAAGTCTTTGTGTTGAAACTAATGATGTAGCTGAAGCTGTAAAAATGATACTTGAGGATAAATTAGGTACAATAAACAGTATAACTTCATCAGCTATGGAATTAAAAACAGATTTAGAATACTTTAAAACTAAATAAATTCTAAAAGAGCCTTTGGCTCTTTTTTTATCCAATTTATTTTGTAATTACTCAGGCTAGCCTCAACCCCCATAAAAAACAAAGAAATTCTATTTGCTTATCTAGCTATGCCCAAGCAATTATTTTATTTTTTTCAAAAAATAAAATAAGGAGCTTTATAAATAAGCTCCTCATAAAAATTATTTTATATTTATGGTGTGATGAGCGGGAATTGAACCCACAGCCTACGCCTTAGGAGGGCGTTGCTCTATCCATTTGAGCTACCACCACAAACCTTTATTAGTATAGCATTTTATCATTTTCTATGTCAATAAAATAATTTATACTTTGTAAAGGAATTTTATAAAAATTCTAGTATAGTAATTGAAAAGATAGTCGATTATTATTTAGTATAGGGTGTTTTTAGCTTTAATAAATATTATAATATTAGTAGGGTAGCAAAAATTGAAGGAGGTAATACTATGAAAAAGAAAGGCTCACTAAAATTACAAGTTTTAATACCTATTGTAGCTTTAGTCACTTTAGTTATTTTAGGCGATTTAGCATTTTCGTATTTTAGAGATATGTCATTATTAAAAAAAGAATTGCAATTCCTAAAAAATGAAAAAATGAAAGAATCTGAGAAAACTTTATCTAGACTAGTTGAAGTCCCAATAGAAATAATGAAAGAATATGACAGTAAAGTAAAATCAGGGGAACTTACTTTAGAAGATGCACAAAAAGAGGCAAAGGAAAGAATATCAAAACTTCGTTATGATGAAACAAACTATTTCTGGATTGACAATACTAACTATATTAATATTAGTCTTCCGCCAAATACCAAAGTAGAAGGAACAAGTAGGGAAGGAACACTAGACAAAAATGGAAAAGCCATGGTAAAAGAAATGGTAGATGGTGCAAAAAAAGATGGATTTTCTTACGTTACTTATTATTTCCCAAAAGCTGGAGAAGATATTCCTCTTCTTAAATTAGGTCATACAAAACTATTTACTCCTTGGGGATGGGTAATAGGTACTGGTTTCTATATTGATGATATTGACGAATCATTGAAAATTACTGAAGAGGCTAAGTTTAAAGTATTTAAAGCAGATTTATTTATAGCTATTACTAAAAGTATATTAATAATTGTTATTTTATCCCTAATCGTATCTTTATTATTAAATAAAGTAGCCAATTCTGTTAGAAAAATTCTTGAAGTTCTTGAAAAAGGTGCTAGGGGAGATCTAAGCTTTAGAGTTGATATCCATAGTAATAATGAGCTTGGATACATTAGTGAAAAAATAAATAATTTTTTTGAGGAAATAGGAAAAAGTTTAGACAAAGCAAAAAATTTAAGCAGTAACGTTCAAAATGAAATGCACGAACTAAATGACACTATGAATTTTATAGTCAATGGAAATAGTAAATTTGAGGGTATCGTTCAATTAAATGATCACATTTCAAAAGTTTTAGACAATGTCCGTAATCAAACTGCTTCATCAGAAGAATCTCTTGCAGCTTTAGAAGAAATTTCTGCAACTATTCAGCATATGAATTCTTACGTTGAAAGTACTTTAAGCGGATTCCAAAATACCTTAAAACTTTCAAATGAAAGTTTTGATAAAATTGAAAATATGAGTAATAGTATGAATGAAATAAATAGTAGTGTAGATGTTAACAATAATGAAATTGAAGGTCTTAAAAAACTTTCTGATAGTATAGGACAAATACTTACTGCTATTACTGGAATTGCTGAGCAAACTAACTTACTTGCCCTAAATGCTGCAATAGAGGCCGCTAGAGCGGGAGAAGCTGGTAGAGGATTTGCTGTAGTTGCTGATGAAATTCGTAAACTTGCTGAACAAACCAATAAAGAAACAGGAAAAATTTCTGACTTAATAGTTACTATTCAACATAAAGTTGAAACTGTTAAAAAAGGTGGAGAAAATATAAAAGACAAAGTAACAAATGGTTATAAGCTTACAGAAGTTTCTAGAGATAATATGCTTAGAATAACAGAACTTACTAACAAAAATAACGATGAAATTTATGAAATCTCATCATCTTCAAAAGAACAAGCTACTGCTTCTCAAGAAGTTACTCAAGCTATAAGTACTATTGCAGATAGCTCAACTGAAATAGAATCTTTATGCGTAGAAACTACTGATATTTCTGAAAATATAAAAGAACTTTTACAAGAAAAATTAGTACTTGTAAATAAACTTTTTGAATCTGCAAAAGAATTAAACAATGATTTAGATTTTTTCAAAACTAAATAACTGAAGTTGTACCTCTAAATATCTAAACCTTTGTTGTGTATGTTAGGGTGGAAAAGTGCAGGGCTTTGCCCCAACCCTCTAAAAATAAAAAAGATTCATTATTGAAACGTAACTACTCAGACATAACTACAAAAACAATCCAATTTCTTTGTTTTTATGGGGTTCGGGGTAACGCCCCGTAATTTTTCGGGGTTAAGCGTCCTACGGTTTTAAATACTCTTATGATAAGGGATTAGAGTATTTTAATACGTAATGCAATAGAGTTAGGTTTTAGATTTTGTACTAAAAAATCGAAGCGTGCAAAGGTCTTATTTTCTATAACTTTAAGTAAACAATTGCAAAAGAGGCCGACTAGATTAGTCGACCTCTTTTTATATGTAAATAAAGAAAAGAGCAAATTATTTTTTAAATTTATCCAAAACCTTCACTACTGCATCTCCAACTTCATTAGTTTTTGCTTTCCCACCCATGTCTGGAGTAACTGATACTCCTTCTACCATTACATCTTCCATTACTTCTAAAATTTTTGCTCCCCAGTTTTCATATCCAAAATAATCAAGCATTTGGCTAATTGACCAAATTGAAGCTAATGGATTTGATATACCTTTTCCTGCTATATCAGGTGCTGAACCATGAATTGGCTCAAACATTGAAGGATATTTTCTTTCTGGATTAACGTTAGCTCCTGCAGCAAGTCCCATTCCCCCAGCAATAGCAGCTCCAAGATCTGTTAATATATCTCCAAATAAATTAGATGTAACTACAACTTCAAATCTTTTAGGATCTTTAATCATAAACATTGCTGCTGCATCTACTAAATATGAATAAGTTTTCACTTCAGGATATTCTTTACCAACTTCCTCAAAAACCTCATCCCAGAATACCATTGAATAATTTAGAGCATTAGCTTTTGATATTGATGAAAGTGTTTTCCCTTCTTTTTTAGCTACTTCATAGGCGTATCTAATTACTCTTTCTACACCTTTTCTAGAAAATACTCCTGTTTGAAGAACAACTTCATTTTCTTTTCCTTTGAAAAGCCAATCTCCTGCACCAGCATATTCTCCTTCAGAGCTTTCTCTAATGAAAAGCATATCTATATCTTCTCTTTTAACGTCTTTCAATGGACAAGGAGCTCCTTTTAGTAATGTTACTGGTCTAATATTAATATATTGGTCAAAACCTTTTCTAATTCTAAGAAGTAAATCCCATAAAGATATATGATCCGGTACACCTGGGAAACCTACTGCTCCAAGATATATTGCATCAAAGTCTTTAAGTTTATCCATACCATCTTCATCCATCATTTTTCCATGTTTTAAGTAATATTCACATCCCCAAGGAAAATGAGTGTACTCTACTTTAAATGTCCCATCAAGTTCTGCTACTTTATCCAAAACTTTTATACCTTCATTTAATACTTCTGGTCCAATCCCATCTCCTGCAATAACTGCTACCTTAAATGTTTTCATTTTTCCTCCCACAAATTAAATATTTTAATGTTTTACATATATAAAATATATATAATATATAAATATTTCTATTACCCTTGTAAATGATTATACAAAATTTTCTCACTGTTGTAAATAAAAAGATTTGATATTTAACTGTAAATTAAATTTCAAAATAAAAATTTTTGAAATACAAAATTAATTCTTGACTAATTTTATAAAGAATAGTATATTGTGTTTGACAATACTTTACAATAGGAGGTAAAAAATGAAAGAAGTTTCTATTATATTTACTGGAGAAGCTGGTACAGGTATAAAAACTATTGAAGCTCTTATAGCTCCATTATTAAAAAATGAAGGTTACAACTTATATATTTCAAAAGAAATCATGTCAAGAGTGAGAGGTGGTAATAACGTTACTCAACTTAGAGTAAGTGATAGAAGAGTAACGGCCATGTCTGATAAAAATGACTTTGTTATTGTCCTTAGCAAAAATTCTCTTTACAGATTGGATAGTAGACTACAAGAAAATACTGTAATCATAGGGACAAAGTCCTTTATAGAAGAAAAATACTCTGAAAAATTCAAAACAATTTATGTTGAGTTTGCTGAAAGTGCAAGGCAAGTAGGAAATATTATGTATGCCAACTCAGTAATTTTAGGTTTTTTAGGAGAACTTCTAGGTATTACCTTTGAAAACGTTGAAAAGCTAATTACAAAAAAATTCTCAAAAAAAGGTGAAGAAGTTGTAGGTAAAAATCTTGAAGCTTATAAAGTTGGGGGGAACTTAGCTAAAGAATCTGAACTAAAAGTTGAAATTGGAAAAGATAAATCAATCATCTCTAATGGCGTTGTTACTGGAACAGAAGCTATGGCTATAGGTAGTCTTGCTGGTGGTTGTAATTTGGCTGCATCTTATCCCATGGCTCCAAGCACAGAAATTTTTATGCAACTAATTGATTATTCAAAAGATTTTGGTATTGCAACAGAACAGGCTGAAGATGAAATTGCAGCCATAAACATGGTTCTTGGAGGATGGTATGCAGGAGCCAGAGCCCTTACTACAACTTCTGGGGGAGGTTTTGCTCTAATGTGTGAAGGTATATCAATGGCTGGTATAGGAGAACTCCCTGCTGTTGTTCATCTTGCTCAAAGACCTGGTCCGGGAACTGGGCTACCAACAAGAACTGAACAAGGAGATTTGAACTTAGTTCTTTATGCTGGACATGGGGATTTTCCTAGAGTAATACTAGCTCCTGGTTCATTGGAAGAAGGAGTAATTTTGGGAAACAAAGCCTTTAATATAGCTGATAAATATCAAGTACCTGTATTCCTTTTATCAGATTTCCATTATGTAAACCAAAGCTACAACATTTCTGAAATTGATTTTTCTAAACTAAAAATTGAAAATCATTTTATTAAATCAGAAAAAGGCTATGAAAGGTATAAATTAACAGAAAACGGCATATCTCCTAGAGCAATTCCTGGTTACGGAGAAGGTTTCGTCTGTGTTGACTCTGATGAACATGATGAGTCAGGACATATTACAGAGGATTTTGAAGTAAGAGTAGCTCATAATGAAAAAAGAAACAGAAAATTATCTACTTATGAGGATATAGAGCCTGTTATTTCAGGAGATTTCAATTATGAAACTCTTATAATAGGTTGGGGTTCAACTTGGGGAGCTATTAATGAAGCTTTTGAAAAAGAATCAAAGGATAAAATTGCTTATGCTCACTTTACTCAAGTATACCCAGTTCCAAAATCAACAAAGGCTCTTATAGAAAAAGCTAAAAAAGTTATAATTATAGAAAATAATTATACTGGGCAATTTGCTGATTTAATTAAAAAAGAATTAGGAATAAATCTTGAAAACAGAGTTTTAAGAGCTGACGGTTTACCATTTACTGTAGAGCAAATTCAAAAAGTTATTAGGGGAGTGTAAGTAAATTAGTAATTATAGGGGGGTCATTGCATGAATCTAAAGAAAAGGTCAAAACAGAAGGGAGTGCACCCCCTTCACCCCCATTAATTTTTTGGAATAAAGCTTAATTAGAAAATATTCGAGTTTATTAGTGTCATTCGTGACAAAAATTTTACTTTGGTACACTGGTAATGAACTACTAAACTAAACTTTAACTTATAATAATTATCCACTAATTCGAAAGGAGAAAATTATGGCTACAAAATTTGATTTTGAAGAAAAAATAGATATTTCATGGTGTCCCGGTTGCGGAAACTTTGCACTTTTAAAAATATTAAAAGAGGTATTTGAAGAGTTAGGTTTAAAAGAACAAGACATTTGTATATCAAGTGGAATTGGACAAGCGGCCAAAATGCCTCAATATATAAACAATATAAATTACTATAACGGGCTACATGGCAGGTCTTTACCTGTAGCTGCTGCTATACAAATGGCTAATCCAAAACTTACTTTAATTGCCGAAGGAGGAGACGGAGATTCTTACGGTGAAGGTGGAAATCACTTTATGCACAATGTAAGAAGAAACCTAAACATTCTTCACTTAGTCCATGACAACCAAATTTATGGTCTTACAAAGGGACAAGGTTCTCCAACTTCAGGGATAGGGCTTAAAACTTCTACTCATCCAGATGGTTCATATAATGAGCCCTTTAACCCAATGGCTACTGCCATTACTTTAGGTGCTGGTTTTGTGGCTAGAGCCTTTACTGGTAATGCTAATGAGGCCAAAAAAGTTATTAAAGAGGCTCTTCAGTATGAAGGTTATGCTTTAGTTAATATCTTTGACCCTTGTGTTACTTTCAATAAAGTCAATACTTTTAAGTGGTATAAAGATAATACAGAACCTCTTGCTGAATCTTATGACCCAACAGACAAAATAAGAGCCTTAGAAGTTGCATTTAATAATGAAAAACTAGCTACAGGTATAATTTATAAAAATCCAAACAAGAGAAAAACTCTTGTAAATAATCTAAAACCTTATGAAAATGGAGATTTAACTCCTCTTTATGCAAGGCCTAATCATGATTTAAATAAAGTAAAAGAGCTACTTTATAAATAAAGAGCTTCGCATAATTAAATATTTTGTATGTATAAAAAGAACAAAATATTGAAATCTGATGCTTGTGCAGCTTCACCGGACCAACCTAACGTTGGACGTACTAATATTATGAATTACATATCCTTTTCTTAATGGGGTTTCCTTACAGGATAAGCTTTGCAAAAAGCGTCCCACGGTTCTAAATACTCTTATGAAGTAGGAATTAGAGTATTTTGATGCAGAGCTAAAATTTTATGTTCTGTACTATGTGCACAAGGGTCTTAAATAAACTAAAAGGGGATTAATTCCCCTTTGACTCTTTTGTCATAAATTCAATAAAAGTTTGAGCTGCAATAGAAAGATTTATATTTTCATTGTGAATAAGTCCAATACTTCTAGGTTCAATTTTTGGTTCTATATTCCATTTATGAAGACGCCCTTCCAAAAGTTCATCCTGTATAAACTGTTCTATACAAGAAGCTATTCCAAGCCCAATTTTAGCAAATTCCACTAAAAATTCCATTGATGAAATTTCTATGTCTATTTGTAAATTCCCGTTATTTTTTATTAAATACTCATCTATATATTTTCTGGTTGCATTTTTCTTTTCCAAAAAAAGCATAGGATATTCTGATAGTTCTTTCAAAGTCATTTTTTCTTTAGGAGCTTTATCTTTTGCTACAAATATATCTTGTATAGTCATTAACTCTTCAAAATGAAATCTATTTTCATCTGATAATTTACTCACTATTGCACAATCTAATAAACCTTTTTCCAAGTATTCCAATGTTTCTAGAGTTACTCTGTTAGTTATTTCAATCTTTATGTTAGGATACATTTGGTGAAATTTCCTCAAATGAGGCATAAAATAATACTTACAAAGGGTATTGCTTATTCCTATCCTAACTACTCCAAGAGTTTTATCTTTTAGTTTCTTTATTAACTTTTCCCCATGTTCAATTTCTTCAAAGGCAATTTTTACATGCTCATATAAAATTTTACCTTCTTCAGTTAAATTTACTCCCTTTGAAGTTCTATTAAAAAGTTTTATTCCCAGACTATTCTCTAAATTCTTAATAGATTTGGTTACTGCTGGTTGAGAAATAAAAAGTCTTTCTGCTGCCTTTGAAATACTTCCATATTCGGCCACTATATAAAAATTGTAATATTGTTCCATAAAAAACCTCCAGTGATTATTTTAGATAAATAATAAAATCGCAACTTATGCAGTTGCATCGCAGAAGCCTTACGCTTCACCGAATTATATTAGATAAAATTTATCACAATTATTAACTGTTAATTATTAATTATTAACTGATTCCATTCGGGGTGAAGGGGGCTGAGCTCCCTTCTATGTTCTATTTTGATTTTGATTCAAGCATAACCAAAAGTTATACAAACTATAAAAAATAAGTATTTTATTTATACCTAAAAATAGTATATACTCTATTTAAGAATTAGTAAATATAAATTTATTTACTTAATAATGGAGGAGAAGATGGCTAAAACTTTATATGAAAAGATTTGGGAAAAACACGTTGTAGAACAAGAAGAAGGTAAACCTGCTTTAATCTACATTGATTTACATTTATTACATGAGGTAACTTCGCCTCAAGCCTTTGAAGGACTTAGAATTGCAGGAAGAAAACTTAGAAGACCAAATTTATCTTTTGCAACAGTAGACCACAATATACCAACTAAAGATAGATATAATATAACTGATCCTATATCAAAAAAACAAATAGATACTTTATCAGCTAACTGTAAAGAATTTGGTGTAGAGTATTTTGGAATGGATAGCGAAGACCAAGGTATAGTTCATGTAATTGGACCAGAACTTGGGCTTACTTCACCGGGAAAAACTATAGTTTGCGGAGATAGTCATACGGCAACTCACGGTGCTTTTGGAGCTTTAGCTTTTGGAATAGGTACTTCAGAGGTTGAACACGTATTAGCTTCTCAATGTTTAGTGCAAAATAAATCTAAAACTATGAATGTAGCACTTGAAGGAAAATTACAAGTTGGAGTTACTGCTAAAGATATAATTTTGGGAGTAATTGCAAAATATGGTACTGATTTTGGTACAGGTTATGTTCTTGAATTTACTGGAGAAGCTGTAAAAGCTATGACTATGGAAGAAAGAATGACTATTTGTAATATGGCAATAGAAGCTGGAGCAAGAGCAGGGCTTATGGCTCCAGATGAAGTAACATTCAATTATTTAAGAGGTAGAAGATACTCGCCTCAAGGTGCAGATTTTGACAAAGCAGTAGAAGAATGGAAAACTCTTGTAGGAGATGTAGATGCAAAATTTGATGCAACAGTAACTCTTGATTTAAATTCTTTAGAGCCACAAGTTACTTGGGGAACTTCACCAAGTATGGGAGCTAGTATTTCTGATTTAGTTCCTAGTCCAAGTGATTTCAAAACTTTAGATGAACAGAATTCTTGTAAAAAAGCTCTTGAATATATGGGTCTTGAATCTGGAATGAAAATGAGCGATATAAAAATAGATTATGCTTTTATTGGTTCTTGTACTAATGGAAGAATAGAAGACCTTAGAGCTGCTGCAGAAGTAGCAAAAGGAAGAAAAGTAGCAAATGGTGTAATAGCCCTTGTAGTTCCTGGAAGTCAAAAAGTAAAAGCTCTTGCAGAATCAGAAGGTTTAGATAAAATATTTATTGAAGCAGGTTTTGAATGGAGAGAATCTGGATGTTCTATGTGTCTTGCAATGAATCCTGATTATTTACAACCTAAAGAAAGATGTGCTTCTACATCAAACAGAAACTTTGAAGGTAGACAAGGACGTGGAGGTAGAACTCATTTAGTTTCCCCTGCAATGGCAGCAGCAGCAGCAGTAATGGGTCACTTTGTAGATGTTCGTACTTTAGAACCAGTAGGAGGTAATAAATAATGAAACCCTTTGTAAAATTAGATGGCGTAGTAATGCCTATAGATAGAACAAATATAGATACTGATGCGATTATTCCAAAACAATTCTTAAAAAGAATTGAAAGAAGCGGATTTGGTGAATTTGTTTTCTGGGAATTTAGATATGACGAAAACGATAAACCTATAGCTGATTCTGTTTTCAATAATCCAAATTATTCAGGTGCAAGTGTTTTAATAGCTAGAGCAAATTTTGGTTGTGGGTCATCAAGAGAGCATGCTCCTTGGGCTTTGGAAGATTATGGCTTTAGAACTATAATAGCTCCTAGTTATGCAGATATTTTCTACAACAACTGTTTTAACAACGGAATACTTCCTATAAAGCTTGATAATTCTATTATGGATACTTTATTTGAAAATGTTGCTAAATACCCGGGATATAAATTAACTATAGATTTAGAAAATCAAAAAATAGCTGATGCTTACGGACTTAGTATAGATTTTGAAATTAACCCTTTTGCAAAACATAAACTTTTAAATGGTCTTGATGACATAGGTTTAACTTTATTAAAAGATGATAAAATTACTGCTTATGAAAAATCAAAAAACATCATATAAAAGATAATTAGTAGTTAGAAATTAGAAATTAGAAATTTTTTTAGGGGTTCATTTCATGAACCCTAAATTAAAAATCAAAAGAAAAGGGAGCTCGCCCCCTTCACCCCGACATTGAATCAGTTAATAATTAATAGTGAATAGTTAATAATTGTATCTACTCAGGCATAAATAAATTTAATTTTTTGTTTTTATGGGGTTCGGGGCAAAGCCCCGTAATTCCACATCCAAGTGTCCACGCTTTGGCGTGGACACTTGGATGTGGCCTGAGCAGTTACTTTCGGTGAAGCGTAAGGCTTCTGCGATGCAACTGCATAAGTTGCAAATACATAATCTAAGGAGATAAATAATGAAAAATTTTAATATAGCAGTTATTGAAGGAGACGGAATAGGGCCTGAAATAGTTGCAGAAGCTGTAAAAGTAATGGAAAAAGTAGTAGCAAAATATGATACAAAAATTACTTGGACTAAAGTTCTTGCAGGAGGATGTGCTATTGATGCAACTGGTACTCCATTACCTCAAGAAACTGTTGATATTTGTCTAAAATCAGATTCAGTATTCTTGGGAGCTATTGGAGGTCCAAAATGGGATACTCTTCCGGGAAATATGAGACCTGAAAGAGCTTTACTTGGACTTCGTAAAGCAATGGATGTATACGCTAACCTTAGACCTGCAAAAGTATTTAAAGAACTTAGAGAAGCTTCTCCAATTAAAGATGAAATAATTGGTGATGGTTTTGACATAATGATGGTAAGAGAACTTTGCGGTGGAATTTACTTTGGAGAAAGAGGAAGAAAAACTGTAGATGGTGTTGAACATGCCTTTGATATAGCTGATTATTCTACTGAAGAAGTAAAAAGAGTAGCAATCGTTGCTTTTGACCTTGCAATGAAAAGAGGTAAAAAATTGCACTCTATAGACAAAGCTAATGTTCTTGAGTCTTCAAGACTTTGGAGAGAAGTAGTTATCGAAGTAGCAAAAGATTATCCAGAAGTAGAACTTCATCATATGCTTGTTGATAATGCTGCAATGCAACTTGTTAGAAACCCTAGACAATTTGATGTTGTTCTTACAGAAAATATGTTCGGAGATATTTTATCTGATGAAGCTTCAATGATTACAGGAAGCATAGGTATGCTTGCAAGTGCTTCTACTGGTAAAGGAACAAATGGTCTTTATGAGCCAATTCATGGGTCAGCACCTGATATTGCTGGACTTGGTGTAGCAAATCCTCTTGCAACTATATTAAGTGCTGCTATGATGCTTAAAATAGCTCTTGATATGCCTGAAGCAGCAAATGACATAGAAAATGCTGTGGCAAAAGTTTTATCTGAAGGATATAGAACTGGGGATATTTATACAGAAGGAACTAAAAAAGTTGGAACTAAAGAAATGGGAGATTTAGTTTTAGCTGCTTTATAATAATTGAAAAGGCTGACAAAATTTTGTCAGCCTTTTTATTATAATAATCTTGCAGCAAGTTCTGCTAGTGCAGACCTTTCACCTTTTTCCAAAGTCACATGCCCTGCAAGTTTTTCATTTTTAAATTTTTCTGCTAAATATGTAAGTCCATTACTATTTGCATCTAAGTATGGATTATCTATTTGGTAGGGGTCTCCTGTAAATATAATTTTTGTATCTTGTCCAGCTCTTGTTACTATTGTTTTAACTTCATGAGGAGTTAAGTTTTGAGCTTCATCTATTATAATGATTCCCTTAGGTATACTTCTACCCCTAATATAAGTAAGTGCTTCTATTTTAAGAAGACCCATAGATTCTAGTCCAAATATAGCCTTTTCTCCTGATTTCCTATCTTCATTCCCTTTATTTGAAGCAAGATATTCAAAGTTATCATAAATAGGTTGTACCCAAGGTCTAAGTTTTTCTTTTTCTCCTCCAGGTAAATAACCTATATCTTTACCCATTGGAATTATTGGTCTAGCAACTAAGATTTTTTTATAAATAGAGCGTTCTACAGTTTGTTCCAAAGAACTAGCTAGAGCTAATAAAGTCTTTCCTGTTCCAGCTTTTCCAACTAAAGTAACTATTTGTATATTTGGATTCATAAGAAGTTCAACTGCAAAAGACTGTTCTGCATTTTTTGCTCTTATTCCCCAAAGTTCTATGTCAGAATAAGTAAGTTTATCAAGTCGCTTTTTATCAACATTATAAATTGCAAGGTGTTCTTTCCCCTCACTAGTAAGTTTAAAACATTCATTTGGGAAAGATTCTCCATCAAAAACTTCATCTAACTTCAATTTACCCGTTTTTACAAATTTTTTGTATGATTCTTCATCTATTTCCAAAGTTTTATAGCCTTTATAAAGTTCATCAAAGCTCACACTATCAGCTTCATAATCTTCTACAGGTATACTTAATGCATCAGCCTTAATCCTCATATTGATATCTTTTGTAACTAGTATTGCTTTTTCATCCAATTCTTTTGAAATTTCAAGAACTACAGCCAATATTCTATTATCCATAAGGTCTTTTTGTAAAAAATTAGGTAAGTTTTTATAATCACCTTTTATTTCTACCCTAAGCGTTCCCCCTTTAGGAAGCTCTACTCCTTTAAATAGAGAACCCTTAATACGTAATTCATCTAAGCTTCTAGCTGTAACTCTTGCACTTCTACCTCTTTCACCTTCTGCTCTTTTTAGTTTATCAATTTCTTCAACAACATAGATAGGAAGTACCACGTTATTGTCCTCAAAATTATAGATACTGCTAGGGTCATGAATAAGTACATTTGTGTCTAATACATAAGTTTTTTTCATTTTAATCTTCCCCTTTCAAGATGCAAATTGTAACTACTAACTACTAACTACTATTATTATACCTCCAAAAAAAAAAACTCTCAAATAAAGTTGGTTTTTATTTTTTATGAGGTATAATTATATAAAGAGAGTACCAAAGCAGAAAGGAGGAGCCATGAGAAAATATGATGTTTTTTTTGATAGACTTGAAAAAGAAACCTTTGAGCTTATGAACTTCAAAGAACATTTAGTAGAAAATCATTATCCAATACCCTTTGAGGAGCATGAACTAGACTAATTTAGAGATTCAAAACTTTGCAAGCTTGAAGAAGATTTAATTAGAGCTCGTGACCTTATTGAAAGAGATCTTGATGCTTCAGAAAGGCATAAAAATATTGTGGATTTTTTAGAAAATCTTTTAGATGACTTTTATAAAATTTAGCTTTCTCTCTTATTTCAAATAAATTTAGACCTTTGAGTATCTTTACTGCAAAGCTCTCAAAATATAAATCAAATTGATATTTTGTAAATACACAAAATAAAAAAAACCGAAACTAAATTTCGGTTTTTATTTATCTAAAATTTCATTTATTTGATTTTTCATTTTTGATAAAGCTCTCGCTCTGTGACTTATTCCATTTTTTTCTGATAAATCAAGTTCTGCAAAGGTTCTTCCATAAGCTACGTAATAAAAGTACGGGTCATATCCAAACCCATTTTTTCCTCTAGGTTCATCAATTATTATTCCATCTACTTCTCCCCTAAAAGAATATACCTCTCCATTAGGTTTTGCAAGAGAAATTACTGATACAAACTTTGCTTTTCTATTCCCTATGCCTTTTAGCTTTTCTATTAATTTCTTGTTATTAAGTTCATCTGTTGCATTTTCACCTGCATATCTTGCAGAGTATACTCCCGGTTCACCGTCTAATGCATCTACCATAAGTCCACTATCATCAGCAACTGTTACCATATTAAGAAATTTGGCTATTTCAAGAGCTTTTTTCTGAGAGTTTTCTTCAAAAGTTTCCCTATCCTCAATTACTTCTGGAATTTCTATTCCATCTGCTATAGAAAGGACTTCATAATTTTTTAATAAAGGTTTTATTTCATCTATTTTCTTTTTATTCCCTGTTGCTAAAAACACCTTCATAAAAAAGCCTCCTCAATAGCCTTATCTTGAAGTAAAAATATTTCTTTAAGCCCTTTCTCTGCAAAATCAAGCATAGCATTTAGCTCTCCTCTTGTAAAAGTAGCTTCTTCTCCCGTCCCTTGCACTTCTATAAGTTCCATTTTTTTATTCATAACAACATTCATATCTACTTCTGCACTAGAATCTTCTGTATATTTAAGGTCTAAAGTAGCTCTTCCTTCTAGCATTCCCACTGAAATAGCTCCAACATTTTCTTTTAATATATCAGTTTTTAGTTTCCCGTCTTTTAGAAGTTTTTTTATTCCTATAGCAAGAGCCACATAAGCTCCTGTTATAGACGCTGTTCTTGTTCCTCCATCTGCTTGGATTACATCACAGTCAAGCATAATAGTTTTTTCTCCCATAGCATCAAGATTAACTGCTGTTCTAAGTGCTCTTCCAATAAGTCTTTGAATTTCCATAGTTCTTCCAGTTAGTTTCCCTTTTGCAGATTCTCTCTGATTTCTTGTTTCTGTTGCTCTCGGTAACATAGAATATTCAGCAGTAAGCCATCCTTTACCGCTATTTCTAAGAAAAGGTGGAACTCCGTCTTGAATTGTTGCTGTACAAATTACTTTTGTATTTCCAAATTCTATAAGGCAAGACCCTTCTGGATGTATTATATAGTTAGGTGTTATTTTTATCTCTCTAAGTTCATTTAGTGCTCTTCCGTCTTCACGCATTATTTTCCTCCTCAAGTTTTCCAAACTGTGTTTCATATAGTTTTGTATATATCCCTTTTTTAGCCAAAAGTTCTTGGTGGCTTCCAATTTCTTTTATTTCTCCGCTATCCATTACAACTATAGTATCTGCATGAAGTATCGTAGAAAGTCTATGAGCTATAACAAAAGTTGTCCTTTTTGTCATAAGTTTATCAAGGGCATCTTGCACAAGTCTTTCAGACTCAGTATCAAGAGCAGATGTAGCTTCATCCAGTATCATTATTGGTGGATTTTCCAAAATCGCTCTTGCTATTGCTAATCTTTGTTTTTGCCCACCAGAAAGAAGCACTCCTCTTTCTCCTACTTCTGTATCAAGCTTATTCGGTAAGTCCATTACAAAATTATAAGCATTAGCCATTTTAAGTGCCTCTACTACTTCCTCGTGACTAGCATCTCTTTTACCGTAAATTATGTTGTCCTTTATGCTTCCAGAAAACAAGAAAGTCTCTTGAGGAACTATTCCTATATTTTTTCTAAGTGTAAATAAATCATAATCTTTGATATCTACACCATCAATTTTAATACTACCTTTTGTGACATCATAAAATCTAGGTAGAAGATTTACAAGAGCGGACTTACCACTTCCACTTTGACCTACAAGAGCAATCATTTTACCTTTTTCTACTGATAAATTAAGATTTTTGATAACTTCTCTATCTGAATTATAAGAAAAAGATACATCATTAAACTCTACTACTCCAGTTACTTTTTCAGGTATATATTTCTTTCCATCATTAACTATCGTTGATTCAAGCTCTAATATCTCATATAATCTATCAACTGCAGGAATAGCCGAGTTAAATGTATTTATATAATCACTTAATCTTTTTAAAGGTTCTCCTACTAAACCAAAAGCAGTTATAAACTTCATTAATTCCCCAGAAGTCATTTTTGCATCAATTACAAGCGTCCCTCCATAATAAAGAATAGCTATTATGATTAATATATTTACATATTCAATCATAGGTTTAATTCTTGCATCTAGTCTTTTATTCCTTATTAAATGATAAAAATTTCTATCATTTTCTTTTTTATATTTATCTATTTCATATTCTTCAGCAGCAAATGCTTTTATAACTTTAATCCCTGCTATACCTTCTTGCAGTATGGTATTAAGCTTTCCAAAGCTCTCCTGTATATCTTTTCCTGTATATCTAAGTCTTTTCGAGTACTTTTTCATTATTGCAGATACCATGGGAACAAGGAATATTGCTATTACTGCAAGTTTAGCATTTGTAATAAAAACTACTATAAGAGACAATATTACTTGCATAAAATCCGCAAAAGCTTTTGCTGCTCCAGATAAAATTGTAAGTGCTTTATCTGTATCCAGACCAAATCTAGACATGATATCCCCACTTTTACTTTCAGAAAAATAATCAAAGGACATATTTTGAACCTTTTCATACATGTCACCTCTTATATTCATTGTCATTTTCCCGGAAATCTTAGCTCCCCAAAGATTTGTATAGTATTGTGCCAAACCTTTAAATAACATAATCAACGCAGTTGCAAAACAAACTAATTTTAATATATTTTGATTTTTATTCACTAATACATCATCTGTTAAATATTTTATAATATACGCAGGAGCTGTCCCTGCTATACCTATAACAGAAGATAGAATCAACAAAAATATTATCCTATACCTCAAAGGCCAAGCATAGTCTTTTAAAAATCTTCCTATTCTGCTTTCTTTATATTTCTTAAATAAGCTCATTATTATCTCCCTTTATTATA
>RRZT012728451.1_pt1 | contig 17770 bp, 14 predicted proteins | sample 2165551 | NCBI WGS metagenome assembly RRZT01 (sample SAMN10456910, study PRJNA506462) | wastewater metagenome | biome: wastewater; feature: sludge; material: wastewater sludge; isolation source: wastewater sludge with Escherichia coli K12::gfp cells carrying plasmid... | place: USA: Moscow, Idaho...
ATTATATCTTAGAGGTTTATGCTCTCTAAAAAATGAAGTATAAAATTTACTAAAACTAAAGATTATTACTAAAATTAAAACTAAAGATAAAAGTATAGTTTTTAGTTTTGAAAATAGTTCACTTTTAAAAGATTTATATTTAATTTCTGTTTTATATATAAAATATGCTGGAAGAATTGCTAAAAAAATCACATACAAAACAAGTTTAAAACTAAATAAATCTTTTGATTCATTTAAATTTGTTTGTAAACTATTTCTAATCATCTCTGTATCAATAACAACACCATAACTATCCATAAAATAAGCAGTAAATGCTGAGATTACAAATAGAGTAATCAAAATTGGTTTTGTTGTATATTTAGAGCTAAAAATTGTAAAAATAAAAGTTAATAAACTTACCAATAAAATTGTCATTGATAATATATAAACTATATTTAAACCACTAAAACCATAAGTATTTATAACATTCTTAAAAAATGAGAAATTATAAAAAAGAGTAAAAAAGATAGAACTAAATAATATTAGTCTTTGTTGAGATAAATGCTTCAAAAATTGCCTTCCTTGTTAAGATTTATGAATTTTATATTTTAATAATTAATAAATAATAAATAAATTTTTGAATTTAATTAACAAGATTTTTTAAACTATTATTACTTTATTTCTTCCAGCAGCTTTTGCTTCATAAACTGCTTCATCTGCTCTTTTTATTGTTTTAATAATATCTTCATTCTCTTGATATATTGTTCCTCCAATCGAACAAGTTTTTTTGCCAATTTTAGGAAAATCGTAATCTTCAATAGCTTTTCTTAAGTTTTCAAGTATTTTAGGAAGAGTGTTTTCTGAATTTAATTGTAAAACTAAAATAAATTCTTCTCCTCCCCAACGAATAAGAATATCATTTTTTCTAGAAGAATTATTTATTATTTCAACAAATTGAATTAAAACTTCATCTCCAACATCATGTCCATAAGTATCATTTACTAATTTAAAATGGTCAATGTCTAACATCGCAACAGCAAGTTTAGAGTGATTTGTATTATATTCATAAATTAGTTTTTTATAATTTTTATCAAAAAATTCTCTATTATAAGAATTTGTAAGTTTATCTCTTATGATTTTTTCTTCCAAAGAGATATTTTTCAAAATAGTTTCAGAAATATCAGTAAAACTAACTATCATCTCTTCTTCATCAAAAATATTTACTGAAACAGAAAAAGCATGTTCTTTAAAATCTTTATCAATCATAGAAACAATTCTTTTTGATTCTTCTATTGTTTTTATTTCATTTATCCAATGATTATCTTTTTTATAAAAGAATTTATCTTTTTCTAAAAAGAATTCACATATACATTTATGATATTTTCTAAAATTATCAAGATTTTCAAATCCTAAAAAGTCAAAAAACTTTTGATTTGCAAACTTTATATTTTCTCCATCCGTTAGTATCACAATATTATCTTGAGATTCAATCAATCTTTCAAGATTTTTATAAGACTCTTCTAATTTCTTTTGTACGATTTTTTCATTTGTAATATCCCTTGCTGAAGAGTATATAAACTCTTGCCCATCAAGTTTTATTTTTACAAGACTTATTGCAGCATCATAATAAGAGCCATCTTTTCTTTTATGAACTCTTTCTATAAAAGTTGTATCATATTTTATAGTAGAAATAATTTCTTTAAAATCTTCAATTGTTTTTATATCTCTATCCCAATCTAAAATTGTAAGATTTTGCATCTCTTCATCGTTATAACCTAAATATTTTTGAGTTTGTTTACTATATTCTAAAAGTTTGCCTGTGTTTATATCAGTTACAAAAATAGCATCTGAAGATAGATTGATAAATGTTTGAAATTTTGTTTTCTCTTTTAATATCTCATTTTTTAATTCTTGTTCTTTTGTTACATCTTTTATTATAGAAAATAGTATAAGACCACTTTCTGTTTCAATTGGTGAAGAGTTTACTTCAACAGTTCTAATAGTTCCATTTTTTAGCTTGTGAAAAAAGATAAAAGAATTCTTTATCAAAGTTTTTGCTTCTGTGTATTTTTCTTTTAAATTTTGATGAGCTAATAAATTTATTTTTGAAATATCCATTCCTTTTAGTTCATCGATAGAATATCCATAAAAATCAACTGCACTTTGGTTTGCATCGATTATCTTTTGATTATTTGGATTTATTAAAAGCATCACTGAAGAGTGAGTTTTAAACATATTCTCAAATCTATTTTTTACAATTTCCATTTCTTGAATTAATATTTTTTCTTTAGTTACATCTAGCTGCGTTCCCATCATTATGATAGGTTCATTCTTTTCATTCCATGATATTACTTTTCCTCTTGCTTCTATCCAAATCCAAGAACCATTTTTATGTTTCATTCTCATTTCAGATTCATAATAATCAAGTTCTTTATTAAAGTGTTTTCGTAAAAGTTGTTTACTCTTTTCTAAATCATCTGGTTGTACAAATTTCATCCATGTGTTTATAGTTGTAGGCGAAATCTCATCTAAAGTATAACCAATCATTTGTGCCCATTTTTCATTAAAGATAACTTCATTTGTTTGCACATTCCATTCCCATGTACCAGCATTTGTTCCTGTTATTATGTTTGCTAATCTATTTCTTTCTACAATTAAAGAATCTTCTTTTTCTTTTAAATTGCTTTGATCAAATATATAACCTACTATTCTAGTAACACTATTATTTTCATCTCTAATTAGATTTGTGTAATCGTAAAAATATTTATATACACCATCTTTCATTTTTATTCTATATGATTGTTCATAATTATTTATACCATTTTCTATAAAATCTTGAACCTCTTTTTGAACTTTATTTATATCATCTGGATGTATTAAATCCATATAATTAAAATAAACAGATAGCATCTCTTCTTTTTTGTATCCTAAAATATTTTCACAATTGTTAGAAATGTATTTTATAGGAAAATTCTCTTCATAAGCCCACTCTATTGTTATAACTGGACCTGATGAAAATAAATCTCTATTCTTTTTTAATTCTTTAATAGCAATTTGCTCTTTTTTATAGCTTTTTTTGACAATTATAAATACAAAAAAAGAAGCTAAAACAAATAAAACAAATAAAATTGTAACTGTTAATAAATTTCTTTCCCATTTAGCTAAATAATCTTCTTGGGATAAAGCAACTTGTACATAAAAGGGATATTTATCCATTACTATAAAACTTCCAACTCTTTTTTGATTATCTGTTGAAGCTATATATTCTAAGCTTCCTGATTTTTCTCCAGCTTTTATTTTTAATACAATAGGATTATTTGAGGGTAAAGGTTTATTTATATCAGATTCATCTAGTAATGGATATCTTGCTAATAATTCTGTGTTTTGCGAACTTCGTAGAAGTGCCACACCACCTTTATTTATGTTTATTGAAGATAAAGTATCATTTATTGTATCCATATCTATAAGGGCAGTTAGAATACCTATTAACTCTTTATTTTCATCTCTTACAGCAAGAAGTTGTGCTAATGAGTTTTTACCAGTTGTACGAGAAACTATTACATTAGAGAAACTTTTTACTAAATCTTTATTATTTTTGAATGATTTGAAATATGTCGTATCTGATACATTTATATTTTGGTTTAATGGATTGGAAGAATATATAACATTTCCATTTTTATCTATAAAATTTATAACACTAATATCTTTAAAATTTTTTACTAAAGAGGTAAACTTTTCTTTGTCTTTTTCTTCTAAGAATAGTTTATTTTCTTTTGGTAGTTTTATTATAATATTTTGTGTAAAGTTAAGTATATTATCTATTTGTTGAAAATCATTTTCAAGTTTTTTTGTAAGTAAAATTGTAAGGTTATTTGTTTTTATTATTGCATTTTCTATTGATCTTTTGTATTCTATGTAAGATTGAAATAGAATAACAGTTAAAATAATAAAAATAGAAAGTATAAACCAAATATTTGTAAAATTTTTTATATTAATCTCTTTTTTCAAGTTATAAATTCCTATTTTTAATGTGATTATTTGTTATATTGATGGTTTTTAAAAAAGCGACGGATTATATCTTATTTTTAATGAGTTCATAATTAGAAGCGTTTAAGCTTTTTATCTATTATTTATAATTATAATAATTGCTATTAATAGTAGGAAATGATTTTAAAATGATAGATTATTATAAAGAAATTTTTCAATATATAAAAAAAAATATTTTTGATAAAGATTTAGCCCATGATGTTACTCAAGAAACTTTCGCAAGAGCTATAAAAAATGCTGATTTAAACGAGATAGAAAATGAAAGAGCTTTGTTATATAGAATTGCTAAGAATGTAATGTTTGATTTATACAAAGAGAAAAATAAAATAAATAAAATAAGTTTTGATGAAGAAGAGTACACAGATAATAGTAATACAACAGAAGAAAATATAATAAAAGATGAAGAAGTTATGTTATTAATGAAAAGTTTAGACAATTTACCTAAAAAAAGAAGACAAGCATTTACTTTGCACATAGTTGATGGTTATACAAGAGAAGAAGTTGCTGAGCTTATGGGAATATCTTTAAATGCTGTTGAACAACACATAAGCCGAGCAAGTAACCAAATAAAAGAGAATTTAATAAAAGAAGAAAACAATGCCAGATAAAAATATTATATTAGAAAAAGCAAGATATTGGTTAAGTTGTTTTCAAGAAGGACAAAATATCTATTTAAATAAAGAGTTTTTGTTTTGGATAAATAATGAAGAACATCAAAAAATCTTTGAAGAAGAAAAAAGATTTAGACAAATGTTCTCAAATCTCTCAAAAGAATATAAAAATGAATTATCAACAAGAGTAAAAGAAGAATTAAGAAGAGAAAAGTTTTTAAATAAAATCAAAATTATAACTCCATTTGCAGCCTGTTTTTTGATAGTTATATTTGTATATGTTTTATATTTTAAAGATAATTTTTCTCAAAATATATATAGTGAAAATAAAATAATTCAAGATATTCTAATGCCAGATAATTCAAAAATAACTCTTGATGCAAAAACAAATGTAAAAGTGGCATATTCAAAAAATAAAAGAGAAGTTTTTTTAGAAAAAGGAAAAGCTTTGTTTGAAGTAAGTTCAAATAAACAAAAACCATTTTTTGTAAAAAGCGAAGATATTTTTGTAAAAGTTGTAGGAACAAAATTTGAAGTAAATAAAAAACAAGATAGTGTGAATATATCTGTTTTAGAAGGAATTGTAGATATAAATCATAATGATTTGAAAGTAACTCAACTTAAAAAAGGTGATGTTTTAGAGATAAAAAATGATGGAAAAATAGAAAAACTAGGAAAAGTATCTGTTGATAAAATGGCTTCTTGGCAAAGTGGAAACTTGATTTTTCATCAAACACCTTTATTTGAAGTAATAAATGAATTTTCAAAATATAGTAATAAAAATATAGAATTAAAACTAGTAAAAAATGATAAGTTTCCAATAACTGGTGAATTTAATATAAATGAATTTGATAAATTTGTAAATTTATTACCTTTAATTTATCCTATAAAAGTTGAACAAATAGCAGAAAATAGGGTAATTCTAAAAGATTAAAAATTTATTTAAAAATTTTGTCAGGAATTTTCATTTTTAAAGACTTCCATTATAGAGATTAATTCTCATAATTAATAGATATAAAAAAGGAAGCAAATATGAATTTTTCTAAAAGAATAGCAATATCTACTTCACTTTCTATTATTTTAAGTTCTTCGCTTTTTGCAGCAGAATTTAATATAGAAAGTGGAACTCTTGAGAATGCTATAAAAACTATTTCAAAAACGTCAAATATGACATACTTAGTTGACACAAGAATTTTAGAGGGGAAAAAAGTTTCTAAAATAGAAAATATTGAAGGTGTTGAAAATGCTTTAAAAGAGGTATTAAAAGGTACAAATCTTGAAGCAGTAATCAAAGATAATACAATTATTATCAAAAAAATTGAGGGCAAAGGTACAGTATTAGAACCAATTTCAGTTAATGAATCTTATCAAAATGGTTCAAATTCTTATACAGTAAGAGATACAAGTAGTGCAACAAAACTTGATTTGTCTTTAAAAGAAACTCCTCAATCAGTTTCTATTATTACTCAAAAACAAATTGAAGAACAAAACTTACAAGATACAAATGATGTACTTATTCAAACTCCTGGGGTTTCAGTAAGACAATTAGGGCAAAAATCTGCAGGTCATAGTACGTATTTTGCAAGAGGAATGGAAATTACAAATATCCAAAGAGATGGTATTCCTACATTGTATGGTTCTAGTTCGAATTTTATATCTTTAGAAAACTCTGGAATATATGAAAGAATTGAAGTTACAAGAGGTTCAACTGGACTTACAAATGGTACAGGAAATCCAGCTGCAAGTATAAACTATGTAAGAAAAAAACCAACAAGAGATTTTCAAGGAAATGCTAAAGTTTCTTATGGAAGTTGGGATACATACAAAGGAACACTTGATATATCTGGTGGATTAAATGAAGATAAAAGTATAAGAGGAAGATTAGTAACTTCTTATGGAGAAGGAGATAATCAACAAGATAGATATCATCAAGATAATAGTTTAGTTTATGGTGCTTTAGATTTTGATTTATCTGATAATACTTTATTAACTACAGCATTTTCTCATCAAAAAGTAAATGCAGATAATGTAGCAGTGCACCATGTGGTACCATTTTATAAAGATGGTACAGAAGGAGTAGTTTTTGGAAGACATGATAACCCAGCTGCAAATTGGTCATATACAGAAACTGAGAAAACAAATCTTCTTTTAGGTTTAGAGCATTATTTTAATGATGATTGGAAAGCAGTTGCAAACTATTCTTATACAAAATCTAAGTCAGATAGACTTGTAGGACTTTCTAGAACAATATTAAATTCAACAACAGGAAATATAGAAGGAATAGCATTAAGAGCTGAAGATACTCCCGATGTTCACTCAATAGATTTATATACTACAGGAAATTTTAAAACTTTTGAAAGAGACCATAAATTATCTTTTGGAGTAAATGGATATAGTGTAAAGTCTGATGATCCATCTTTTAGTGTGAGTCCATCTACAATTACGGCATCTTATAATGGTTATAATGGAAATATAGCAAAACCAACTATTACAGAAACTGGAAGAACAAAGGTAGATACTAAAGAAATAGGAGCTTTTGCGGCCTTAAATTTAGAGTTATCAGATCCATTGCATTTTATTGTTGGAAGTAGAGTAACTAAGTTTGAAAGAGTAAATAGTAAAGGAACATCAGCAGAACAAGAACAAAAATATAATGCAGAAGTTATCCCTTATTTAGGTTTAGTTTATGATATAAATGAAAATCTTGCTACTTATGCTAGTTATACATCTATCTTTAATCCAACTTCTGTAAGAAAAGATACTGGTGGTAATTATCTTGATCCAGAAGAAGGAAATACAGTTGAATTTGGTTTAAAATCGGAGTTTTATGATGGAAAACTAAATAGTAGTATTGCTTACTTTATAACAAAACAAGATAATTTAGCTGTTACAGATGGTACAAATTTAACACCAGATGGTTCACAAGCTTATACAACAGCAGATGGAGCAAAGATTAAAGGTTGGGATTTAACTATTGGTGGTGAAATCTTACCAAATTGGGATATTACAGGTGGATATACTTATACAAAAGCAGAAGATCAGAATGGAGATAGATTAAACTCTTCAACTGTTCCTAAACAAACATTAAAACTTTTCACTAGTTATAAATACAATAAATTAACTGTTGGTACAGGAATTAATTGGCAAAGTGAAATAAATGATGTTTACACTAGATATGGACTTAACAAACAAGTACAACAAAAAGCTTATACTGTAGTAAATGCTATGGCAAAGTATGAAGTTGAAAAAGATTTTGATGTGATTTTAAATGTAAATAATCTATTTGATGAAGAGTATAGATATTTCCCTGCTCAAGGTGGATATGGAGACGAAAGAAATTATACCTTATCTCTAAATTACAAATTCTAAATAATAAAATAAAAAAGGATTTAATCCTTTTTTATTAGGAAAGACAATGATAAAACAATTAACAAAACAAGAAGAAAAAAAACTATTTAATCAAAGACTTCAAAGAGTACATATAGCACTTGGGATTAGCTTTTCCTTTTTAATGTACACAGCACTATTTTTTGGGATTTTTGCAATAATGCTTCCATATATACAAAACTGGGAAAATCCTTCACGACATCTTAAAATTGTTGATGTATCAAATATTGATTATACAAAAATGGTAGATGAAGTTTTAAATGATTCTGATTTTCCAAAAGCTAAACCAATAACTATAACACTTCCTGGTTATATGAAAGACCCAACTTTAAAAATATCAACACAATTTGTTGCACAAAAAGTTTTTGACCCAAATACTTCTTTAGAAATAAAAGAAGAGAGTAAAGTTTTTGAACTTGCAAAGTTTTTAAATTATATGCATTATGGAAGACCATTTGGAGAATTTGGTTGGTATATTTTTGGAATTATGGCTGTTGCCTGTATCATTTTAATGATAGGTGGTTTATATCAAATCTTAACGTTAAAATATAAAAATAGTACAACTAGCCAAACAGGAACATTTTCTAAATGGCATAGAAAAATTCTTCTTTGGACTATGTTACCATTTATTATTATTACAATAACTGGAGCTTTTTTTAATCTTGGTAAAAAATTTGCTCCCGCAATGGCTTATGTTGTTACTAAAGGAGAGATTTATGAACCTTTTAAATTGGTTGGTCCTGTTTATAATATACCTGAACCCAAAAAAGAGAAAAAAAATGACAAGGTAGAGATGCTTTCTATAAATGAACTATTTAAAAAAGCTCAAAGTATAGCTCCAGATATTATTTTTTATAGAATAAAACTTACAAATTGGAGTGATTCTAGTGCAATGATAAAATTTGAAGGTTATAATCCATATATTCCATTTTTAAATGGAATTACAAATAGACCAAATGTGATTTTAAGCGCAGTTGATGGAAGCTTGATATATGAACAAAAAGTAATGGATAAAAATTGGGGTTCTATGTTTTATGATGCTATGGTTTATATTCACTTATTATTCAGTGTAGATGATTTAACTAGGTTATTTGTGGCTTTTCTTATGATTACAACTATTTTAGCAATAGGTTTTGGGAATCTATTATATCTTGAAAAAAGGGCTAGAAAGTTTCCTTTAAATATCCCAGTTTATCAAGGCTTTGGGAAACTTTCTCTTGCAGTTATGATTGGTGTTATTCCTGCAACTGGATTATTATTCTTTTTACAATGGATACTTCCTTTTGATATGGAAAATAAAAGTTTAATTCAACAAGGTCTTTTTGCAACTTTTTGGGTAGGAACATTTACTTATTCTTTTTATAAACTTAATTCTTATAAAACAGCAAAAGAGTTTTTATATCTTGGTGGAATATTATTTATTTTAAGTCCAATCGTTCATTTTATAAATAGTGGTTTTTCTCCTATAAAACTTTGGAATCAAGAGGTTTATACAGTTTTAGGTACTGATATAGGACTTTTTATTTTTGGTTTGATTTTATTAATTATTGCTAAAAAGTTACCAACTAATAGAGAAAAAATCCAAGCTTTTTGGACTTCAAGAGGTGTTAAATGAAAGAGTTAATTCAAAAATTAAAAATACCAGAAAATAGTGGAAAAAAGATAGGTTTATTTAGAACTATTTGTGCAATATTTGGTGGACTATTTATCTCTTATTCTGTGATGGCAATTTTTACTATGATTATGCCATTGAGGTTAAATGATTTAGCACTATTTTCTATAATAATGAGTGCATTACTTTGGGCTTTTATATCTCTTTGGATAAGTTTAAGTTCTAGTAGATATATAGCACTTTTAAGAACTATTGTTCCAAGTATAATATTTGGAATAATGCTGATAATACTTTATAATATTTAAGGATAGAAAATGAAAAAAGCGATTATATTTTTAAGTTTAAGTGTTAGCTTATTCGCACATAATTTGATAATGAATGTAATAGATAATAAAGATAATACAATAACAGTAATCGGAGAATTTAGTACAGGAGAAGATGCAGCAGGAGCATTAGTAAGAGTAGAATCTTTAATAAGTGGAGATGTTTTGTATAAAGAGAGACTACCAGAAGCAAGTGAAGTTACTATTAGTATTCCAAAAGAGCCATATCAAGTAGTTCTTGATGGAGGACCAGGACATACAATTGTAAAAGAAGGAATAGCTCCATTAGAAGGGTTTAATGAAGAGATAAAAAGTAAGAATGATTCGACAAAGAAATTATCTGTACCACAAAATGCAAATAATGAATGGGATTTTGTAACAATAGTATTTTTTGTATTGTGTTTGATTTTATTTGCAATGGCTATTTATTTTAGTAATAAAAATACAAACAAAATCTTACAACAGCTAAAAGAGAATTGATTTTCTCTTTTAGTTATTATTTATTGAGTTATATCTTTACTTTTGATATAAACTTCGTGTCCTTCTCCAGCATCTAAAATAGCTCTAAAATCACCATTTGGCTTTTTGAAAGTTACTTCACTGTTTTCATTCATTTTTGTTTCAAAGATTTCTTTACCATTTTGTTCAATTATAAAATAAACACCACTAGCACTACTTCCATCACTAAATCCACCTTCACAAGTGATAGTTCCATCTCCATTATCAAAACAATTCATAATTGCTGAATGAGCAAAAGCTGAACTTGCTAGTATAGCAAGAGAAAATACTGTTTTTTTAATCATTTCATATCCTTTTTATTAAATAAATTTTTAAATCCTATTATTATCAAGAATTTTTTAATCCTCCTTTCCAATTGATAGATTTATTTGGATAAAGTCCAAGAATCAGTGTGATTAATAACACTACGATGTAATAATAAGTCATTGCTTCAAATCCACTCCAAGAGTACATATTTCCTAATGTAAATATTATTGCTGATGATATTATTCCAAGACCTATTGGGAAAAATATTGCAAATAACATCCATTTAAAACTATTTGTTTGCATTTTAACAACTATCATTGTAGCAATACAAGGAGGAGTTAAAAGCATAAAGATAATGATTGCAGTTGCATGAAGTGGAGTATAACCACTATTTTGAGCCATTGCTTCTTCTGCTCTTTGATTATCAGCTTTATTGTTCTCATATAAACTTCCTAAAGTTGCAACAGCACTCTCACGTGCTGCAAATGAACTTAAAAATGCTACATTTATTTTCCAATCAAATCCTGCATATTTTGTCAAAGGTTCGATTGATTTTCCTGCCATCCCAAGAAGAGAAGTTTCAACTTTTTCATTTTTTATTTCTCTTAAAATATTTTTTCTATCATTTGATAGTTTTTTCAAAGCATTATTTACTTTTTTTGCTTCTTCGTCTTTTATTGGTCTTATAAATTTATAAAATAGTTCATTTTGTTTAATAAAACTTTCATCAACACTATCAGAAGAATTTATCATTTTTTTAGTTCGATAATTATCATAATAATTTAGAAGTTGCGAAACTTTTTCTTTTGAATTTATATGTTCATAATAAGTTGAATCTTTTATTTGTAAATCAAATTCACTTAAAGCATTATTTGACATATTTTCAAATTTTACTTTTGATTCATCACTAAGACCTGGAAATTGAAGTAGGGCAAAAAGTACGATTGCAACTGCAAGTACGATAGTTACAACTTTTTTAATATATAACCAAACTCTTTGAGATGAACGAATCACAACACCTTTTAAAGTAGGTAAGTGATAAGGTGGCAATTCCATAACAAAGGGTGCAGTTTCTCTATTTTTTAAAACAGTTGTTGTAAGAATTTTTGCAACAATTAAAGCACTAAAAACTGTAATTGTAGAAATATAAAACATCATAATTGCCATATCAGTTCTAAAAAATGCTGCAAGAAGTAGTGTATAAAATGGAACTTTTGCTAAACAGTTCATATAAGGAACTGTTAAAATTGTAGCCATTCTAGCTCTTTCATCAGCAATTCCTTTTGTTGACATAACTCCTGGAACTGCACATCCACCAACCATCGCACCACCAAGAACTAAAGGAAGAGTTGATTGTCCGTGAAGACCAAATTTTCTAAATACTCTATCAAGGATAAATGCCATTCTTGGCATATATCCAACATCTTCCATAATAGCAATTAATGCAAATAAAATAAAAAATATTGGAATATAGTTTAATAAGGCATTTGCACTATTTACCATCCAAATAGCAAAATCAGTAATCATTGGAACATCTGTAAAACTTGCTTCTGGCATAAAATCAATTACTAGATTTTTGAAACTTGCAAGTATTGGCCAAGTATAATCTGTTAGTTTATAACCCATAACAATAGATATTTCATAAACTAAAAACATTAAAGTAAATAAAATCGGTAATGCTAAAAATCTATTTAAAACTATTTTATCAGCTTTATCTGTCAAAGTTTCTTGATTTTTATTTTCATGTTTTACAGTTTTTTGATATATTATTTCTGCACTGTCATATCTGAAAGTTGCAAGGAATGTAACAATGTTTTTATCATATCTTGTTTCAAATAAAGAGTTTTGTTTTTCTAAAGTATCTTTAATAGTTGGAAATTCATCATTTAGATACTTTATGATAGTTTCATCACCTTCTAAAGCTTTTATTGCTAACCATCTTTTTGATAAATTTGAAGTTGAATCTTTGATTTGTTCTTCTATTTCTAAAATAAAACTTTCTAACTCTTCATAATTAATTTTAAACTCTTCAAAATTTGTTTTATTTTCATATAAAGATACAACTGATTTCATTATTTCATCTCCACCAATACCTTTTGCTCCACTTGCTTCTACAACTGGACAATTAAGCATTGATGAGATTTTTTGGCTATCTATTTTTATTTCTCTTCTAGCAGCTACATCCATCATATTTAAAACAACAATAACTGGTAGCCCCATTTCTAAAAGTTGAAAAGTTAAGTACAAATTTCTTTTAAGATTTGATGCATCTACAACATTTATTATAATATCTGGGGTCTCGTTTATAATATACTCTTTTGCAACTCTTTCTTCTAGTGAGTAAGAGCTAAAAGAGTAAGTTCCTGGTAAATCAACCATTTGTATTTTGTAATCTTGATATTTAAAAAAACCTACTTTTTTATCTACTGTAACACCAGGATAATTTGCTATATGTTGTTCTATTCCACTAACAAGATTAAAAATTGTAGATTTCCCACAGTTTGGTTGTCCTGCTAATACTGTTTTTAAATTCTTCATATCATATTCACTTCTATTAATTTTGCTTCACTTTTTCTCAAAGTTAAATTGTAATTATGTATTTTTAACTCCATTGGATCATATAAAGGTGCTTCTCTTATTACTTCTACAACAGCACCATTTACAAATCCCATATCAAGCAATTTATATAACAGTGCTCCTTTTGCATTAAGTTTTGAGATTTTTACAATAGAGCCTTTTTTTATTTCATTTAATCCCATAAATATTCTCCTTCTAATCTTTAAAGTTAATTTCTTTTATTTTTTTATAATCATTTTTTGAATAAATGACTGCATAATAGTTTTTTTGATCATCGTATCTAATGAGATAATTTACTGGATCAGCAATAAATTTTAATCTCATTTTTTTATAATCAAACTCTTTCAAATCAAGTTTTATAAACTCAAAACCCCAAGTTAAAAGGTAAAAATTGCTATTTTTATCTATTGCATAACCACTTAAATTTTGTTGTTTATTTTCTGCAATATTTATATAAACAATATCTATATTTTTAGGATATTCAATCTCTTTTATTTGTATATTGTTATTCTCTTTTTTTAGATTGAAAAGTCTATTTTTGTTATCTATTATCAAATATCCTAAATCAAAAGGTTTTATATTTGTAGTTTTACCCCAAATATTTTTTACAGGATATGAAAAATCTACTTCTTGCAATTTTTTATTTAACTCTTTAGAATCTTCCTTTAAATGGTCATTGTCAAAATCATAAATTTTTGCACCATCTTTAAAAATACCAAAAAACTCTTCTGGAAATTTAATCATTCCTTCATTAGTTTGAGGATTAAAAAGTGGATAAAGTTCAGTCTCTTGTTTTTTTAGTAATTTATAGTTGTAATCAAATCCTAATTTCGAATCTTTGATTTCATTTTTAGTAAAAACTCTTTCATTTATAGTAACTGGAAGTTTTTTCTGAATATCCAAATCCCTCCAATAAACGAAAGGAAGATATGATTCATACTCTTTTTGTAAAAAAATTTTATCATCTTTTATTCCATACTCAAATCTATGTTCTCCAAAATTTTTTTGATAAACAAACTCTTCTAAAATATCTGAATAAAAAATGTAGTATTTATAAAACTCTTTTTGATAATTTTCTTTATAATTTAAAAAAGATGAAGATAAAAGAATAAAAGAGATAATAAAAAAGCCAATTTTATACAATATTTTTAATCTTTGTTGTTTTACACTATAAAAACTATCAAGTAAAATAAATGGTGAAAAGATTAAAACAGTGAATAGAATAAAAAAATCATTTATAAAAAATTGTTCTTTTACAAATACGAATAAAAATAAAACCAAAATTAAAGCTTTTAAAAATAAAACTTTTTTGTTTTGTTCTAAAATCAAAGCTGAAACTAAAATATAAGAAATTATAGAAATAAGACTAAAAGCTAAAGTATCTTTAAATATTATTTGCACAATTTCTTCTGGATAATAGTGTGCACAAATTGCTAAAATAGATAAAGAGATAAAACTATAATAAAATATGATAAATACTAAACCAATAAAAATATGAGAAAAAACTATTTGAACCAAATTTAAAGGTAGATGAATAGTTACTTTTACTCTTTTTTGAATAAGTTCTGGCAAAAACTGAAATAAAGCAAATAAACAGCCAAAAATCAAATAATAAAATATTAAATCAAAATATGGTTTTTGTTCTAATTGAACAAATCGATACCACATCATAGATTCAGGTTCAACTGTTGAAAACTCGAAGTTTAATCTAAATGTAAGATATCCTAAAATTATTATTGAAGTTAGAATTGAGAATAATAAAAAGCTTTTTATTTTTAGCCACTCTTTTATAAAAATTGATTGAAACATTAGTATTTCCCTACATATCCCAAAAATTTGTCTTCAAAATCAACTTGTAATTCTTCTAATGAATCAAAATTTTCAAATGTATAAATTTTTTTGTAATTTTTGTGAGATTCAACTCTATGTACATTTTTTAAATCTATTTGTTCATTTTCGTTTAATTTATAACATCTAAAATTTTCTATAAAACTTTTTATGCTATTTTTATAAATCTCTTTATCTTTTTGTATGATTGCGATGTCATCAATCAAATCAACTAAATCACTCATAATATGTGAAGTAATAAGTACAGTTTTATTTGTTTCTTTTACATAATCTTTTAAATAATCAATAAATAGTCTTCTGTATCCTGCATCAAGTCCCATCGAATAATCATCAAGAATTAGTAGTTTTGCATCTTGAGCAAATAAAAGTCCTAAAATTACTTGTGATTTTTGCCCAAAAGATAAAGTCGAGAGTTTTTGATTATGATTTAAATTCATAAGATTTATTAACTCATAAAAAATAGGTTTTTTCCAATTTGGATAAAAAGGTGCAAAATATTTTTCTATCTCTTTTATGCTCATAAAATCATAAGTTATAAATCCTTCATATAATAAAGCGATGTCTTTTTTTATTTGTGCACTCAAGTTATGAGATGGCTCTCCAAAAATCAAACATTTTCCACTATTTGGTTTTAAAAAGCCCATTAAAATATTTATTAAAGTAGATTTTCCTACACCATTTTTTCCTAAAAGACCAAAAATAGTGCCTTCTTTTATTTGTAAGTTTAGATTTTCATAAATCTTTTTAGAATTGTATGAATAGGATAAATTTGAGATATCTATTATAATATCGCTATTTTTCATTTGATTTACAAGAACCTTTTCCGCAATTGCAACCGTTATTTTTGAAAATCTTTTTATATAGATAAAAAAGTGCGCCTAAAGTAATAATTGATAATATGATGTTTTCCATAATAATTCCTAAAATTAAAATAAATGTTTGATGATAGCAAAATAAAGCTTTAGTAATAGTAATTATTAATTTTACTATGATTGGTTATAAAAGAATTTAATAAATTTTAGTTTTAGAAATTGAAAATATTTTGGTAAATTGATGAGTACATATGGATTTTAAAGGGAATGTTTTAAGATAAGTGGTGGGTCATGAAGGACTCGAACCTTCGACCACTCGGTTATGAGCCGAATTTTAAAAGATTTACCAACTTTTTCAAAGATTAACAAACTTTTTCATAGTATCGATAAAATAGTACTTTGTAAAGACTTTTTGATTAAAAAAGATTTATTAACTTTAATAAACTTTTACGTATCTTGTATTAAAAATGTATTAAAAATTTTAGAATTGATTTGATACAATTCATATAATTAAATATAAGGTATAAATTTATGGCATTAAAAAAAGCAAGTAGTAAATATCCAGGTATTTTTATAAATGAATATAAAAATGGAAATGTTGCTTATTATATAAATTATAGAAATGAAGAAGGAACTCCTACTTTAAAAAAAGTTGGAATGAAAACAAAACAGTCAAACTATACAATTATGGATGCATATGATAGGTTGATAGAAGTAAAGCATAAAATAGCTACGGGTGAAGAACTTCCAAAAGTAGTACAAAGAAAAGCTAAAGTTCTTTTTGAGGATATATTTGAAGATTATCTAAATTGGGCGAAAGCAAATAAAAAAACTTGGAAGCATAATGATTTACTAGTTTATAATAAACATTTATCATATTTAGCAAAGAGTGATCCTAGAACACTTAAACCTAAAGATTTTGAAGAGCTAAAACAAAGAAAGCTTACAGAAGTTGATAAACAACTTGAAAGAGTACTTGCTCCAAAAACTGTACAGCATATATTAGCAACTGCAAGGCATATATTTAACCATGCTATTAAAAATGAGTTAATAAAAAATCTTACGAATCCAATTGGTTCAGGTAGAGTGAGAATGCCAAAAGTTGAAAATCAAAAAATAGGATTTTTTACAAAAGAAAAAGCACAGGAATTACTTGAACTTTTACAACAAAGAGAAAATAAAAGATTATATGAACTAACGGTATTACTTTTATTCACTGGGGCTAGATTTAGTGAAGTTTCTAGGCTTACATGGGCAGATGTTAACTTTAATACAAATTTAATTTTTTTTGCATCATCAAAAGATGGAAATGCAAGATATATTAAAATGAGTAATAGAGTTTTAGAAGTAGTTAATTCACTTTATAAAAATAAAATAAATAATCTTGTAATACCTACAATAAATGGAAATAAATATGAAAAAATGCCAAAAGAGTGGCAAATTGAAGTTGATAGGTTAATTCCAGAAAATGAAAATGCTAATAAAGATAGACTTACAACTCATAGTTTGAGACATACTCATGCGTCTTGGTTAGCTCAAAGTGGGGTTGATATTTTACATATAAAGGAACAGCTCGGACACCGTAAAATCGACACTACTATGAGATATTCTCATTTAATCGATGATAGACGGCATCAAGCTACAGAAAGGTTAAATTTTTAACTAAAAGTCTTTAGTGGCTTTTATATATTTTAGAAATATGTAAAATATTGTAATATAATACATAATATTTAAGTATTATGAGCATATATATAAAAAGATTTCATTTGATTAAAGTAGTGATAGTGAATTATAAACATCAATAAAAAA
>RRZT012480602.1_pt1 | contig 17767 bp, 14 predicted proteins | sample 2165551 | NCBI WGS metagenome assembly RRZT01 (sample SAMN10456910, study PRJNA506462) | wastewater metagenome | biome: wastewater; feature: sludge; material: wastewater sludge; isolation source: wastewater sludge with Escherichia coli K12::gfp cells carrying plasmid... | place: USA: Moscow, Idaho...
CGGCTGAGGGTGCCTCGCTGGGGCGCGGCCTCTCGGGTCGCCGTGGTGGTCATGGTCGCGGTGGTCATGTCAGGCCGCCTTCGTGATCGTGAGGAACGCGTCCTCGAGGCTGGGGGAGGAGACCTCGATGTCGGACACATCGAGACTGGGGTCGGTGAGCAGGGCGCGCAGTGTCGCGTCGGAGTCGGAGCAGGTCAGCTGGGTCTTCCCGTCGAGGGTCTCGGCCGAGACGACGCCGGGAAGGGCCGTCCAGTCGCGTACCGGCCCGGTGAAGCTGACCAGCTTGTTGCCGACGATCCGCTTGATCTCGGCGCCGGAGCCGTCGGCGACGAGGCGACCGTTGTCGACCACGACGATCCGGTCGGCGAATTCGTCTGCCTCGTCCAGGTAGTGGGTGGCGAACACGACGGTTCGCCCGGTGGCTGCCAGGTCGCCCATGTTCGACCAGAAGTGGCGACGAGCGTCGACGTCGAGGCCGACGGTTGGCTCGTCGAGCACGAGCAGCCGGGGATCGCCCATGATGGCCAGCGCGAAACGGACGCGCTGTGCCTGGCCGCCGGAGAGCTTGTTGGTGTTGGTCTTCAGGATGGCGCCGATGTCGGCCCGGTCGATCACCTCGCCGAGGGGGAGCGGCCGGAGATGGACGGCGTGCATGGCCTTGATCAGGCGGCCGACGCTGGTGTCCCAGAGCAGCGCGCCGTTCTGCAGCATCGCTCCCGAGTCACCGCGGCGGATGGCCGTGGTCGGGTCGTTGCCGAACACGCGGACGGTGCCGGCGTCGGGCTTCGTGATGCCGAGCACCATTTCGGTGGTGGTCGACTTCCCGGCGCCGTTGGGGCCGAGCAGGGCCAGGATCTGGCCCGCGGGGACCTCGAGATCGAGATCGTCGACGGCCGTCAGTGAGCCGTAGCGCTTGGTGAGGTTGGTGAGCTGGATGCCTGGCGTGTTCATGTATCAACCCTCGCCCGGAGTGGGGTTTCGCGGCAGGGGGCGCTGTCACGGCTTTGGTGTGACAGGTGTCATGTGCTGCACACTTGGGCAATGGGGCAGCAGCGATTCGTCTCATGGGCCGCCGTCGGCGTTGCGGCGCTGATGCTCGTCGTGACTCTGCTCGCGCTCGGGGTGACGGTCGTGGCGCTCACGCAGGAGGACGTGCCGGGCGTCCTCGGCGCCCTCGTCCAGTTCGTGGTCATCGCTGCGTTGTGTGGATCCGCCTTCTGGGTGGTCGGGAGCCAGAGCGTCGTGACGGTGACGGCGACCGAGCTTCGCCGTCCTATGCGACGCCCGGCGCCTCGCGAGCAGATCGAGGCGGTGCAACGGATCCGCCGACCCTTCGTCCGGGGACTGAGCTTCTCGGGGCTGCTGTTCGGGGTCGGTTCGTCGGCCTCAGGTTTCGACGTGCTGCCCATGACGACGGCGTGGCGCTCGGAGCTGAGGCTCGCGCTGCTGGCGGAGGCCCTCGACGTTCCTCTGCTCGAGGCTCGTCTGGCGTGACCCGTCCGCCCGGCGGCGCCGAGGAAGAACCTGTGGTCTCTGGTCGCCGCGTCGGGCGGTTTCGCGGCATCGGCTGCTGCACACTTGGACCATGTCGCGCCGGGTGTTCGTTTCGGTCAGTGCAGTGGTGGTCGCCGTCGTGGCGTTCGTCCTCGCCGCCGTGGCCTTCGCGACCTTCGGCATCGCGCTGCTGCAGCCCCACCGGTTCGAGCACCCGTTCTGGCCGGCCATCTTCTTCGCCTTCGTCTCGCTGTGCTGCGGCCAGCTCGCCTGGGCCGTGGGCAGCCAGTCGGTGGTGTGGCTGTCCGACACCCACCTGCATCGCCCGCTGCGCCGTCCGGTGGCACTCACCGGGATCCGCGGCATCGTCCGCACGCACCGGCTGTATCCGCACTTCCTGCAGCACTCGGGAAGGCTCCTCGGAACGAGCCGGTCACGCACGCTCTTCAACGTGCTCCCGACCATGACGGAGAGACACTCCGTCGACCTGCTGCGAGCGCTGTCGCAGCGGCTCGGTGTCGCGTTCCACTCGGAAGAGGTCGAGGCGATCCGACGCGAGATCGACCGGCTGCGCGGCGGTCTCTGAGCCTCGTCTGAGCTGTTGCCCTCAGGCCCGGTCGACCAGGGCCTGGACGGCGTGCTCGGCGGCGTGCCCGTCACCGTAGGGCTGCGCCTGGGCGCCTTCGGGGCGGGGCCGCACCATCACCTCGGCGAGCTGGGTGAGGCCGGGATCGAGGATGTTCCAGCCATCCTCGAGGGTCTCGACCCATTCGGTCTCGGTGCGGATCGTCGTGGTCGGCGTCTCCAGCAGGAACGCCTCCTTCTGCAGGCCGCCGGAGTCGGTGACGACGCCGGAGGCGGCCATGACGGCGCGCACCATCTGAGGGTAGGCGAGGGGCTCCGACGCGACGAGCGACCCGGCGGTCAGCGACACGCCGTGCTTCTTCGCGAGGGCCGCGAGGCGCGGATGGGCAAGCAGCACGACGGGGACCGGCGCGCCCTTGAGTGCGTCGAGGATCTCGCGCAGCCGGGCGGGGTCGTCGGTGTTGTCTGCCCGGTGGATCGTGGCGAGCACGAACGGGGCCTCCGGATCGACCCCCGCGGGGAGGGTGACGGCGTCGTCGCGCACCGCGTCGCGGGTGGCAAGGCAGACGTCGGTCATCACGTCGCCGACCAGCAGCGTCCGCTCGGCGAGGCCCTCCGCGGCGAGGTGGTCGACGGCGACCTGGGTCGGCGCCAGGAGCAGGTCGGCGACGTGGTCGGTGACGATCCGGTTGTGCTCCTCGGGCATGCGGCGGTTGAAGGAGCGCAGGCCCGCCTCGAGGTGGGCGAGCTTGATGTGCTGCTTGACCGCGGCGAGCGCGGCGGCGGCCGTCGAGTTGGTGTCGCCGTAGGCGAGCACCCAGTCGGGTTGGTACTCCTCGAGGACGCCGTCCATGGCGGCGAGCATGGCGCCGGTCTGCCTGCCGTGCGAGCCGGAGCCGACGCCGAGGTGGGCATCGGGGGCGGGGATGCCGAGATCGCGGAAGAAGACGTCGGACAGCAGCGGGTCGTAGTGCTGGCCGGTGTGCACGATGATGTGCTCGAGGTCAGCGTGCTGCTCACAGGCCTTGACGATGGGGCCGAGCTTGACGAACTGCGGGCGGGCTCCGACGACGCTCATGATCTTCACGAGGGTCAGTCTGGCACAAGCCCGGCCCCGTACCGTCCTCTCCGGACGCCCAGGATGCGCGCACAACGGCGGGCACCGCCGTGCGGATGAGGGGCACGCCAGAGGGCCGGCCGTGGAGTGCCGGCCGGTAGAGTGACCGTGGTTCCAAGTGAAAGGCCGTTTGCGTGACCGTTGGCAAGCCCCGCGTCGTGATCTTCCGCCATGCGCCGATCGACTTCGATTCGCGCGCGAAGCGCATCGCGGGCACCCTGCTCCGCGGCGGCTTCGAGCCGATCGTCATCTCCGTCGAGCCGGCAGGCGGCAGGAGCGAGGAGTTCCTACTCGACGGTGCCATCCGCGTGATCCGCGTGCCGCTGACCTTCCGCCCGCAGGAAGACCTCGGGCGTCTGGACGCCGCGGCACCCGTGCAGAAGGAACCCGAGCACGTCGGGGCCTTGCGCCGTCGACGGGCCGCCTACCGGAGCAGGATCACCGGCCCCAACGCCGGGTCGGCGAAGGCCGCACTGCACGTCGCGAAGCTCAGCGCCCAGCTGCTGCCGCACGACCTTGGCGACACCCCCGGCCGCATCGCGCGCGGGGCCCGCTCGCTCGTGCAGAAGGCCTGGTACCTGCGCGGCAAGGGCGACGATCCGTTCCTTGATCTCGACCTGACGAACAACCTCCCCATCGCCGACCACACCGATTACACGCTGCGCGACCTGCTGATCTCGCTGCGGCCCGACATCCTGCACGCGCACCACCCGAACGTGATCCCCGCAGCCTGGCACGCCATGGACGAGCTGCGCCGCGGCGGTCATCCCGTGCGGATCTCCTACGACGTGCGGGAGAACTTCTCCGGCCTGCCCGAGAAGGAGATCGGCGACGTCACCGGACACCGCACGATGGTCGAGATGCAGCGTCGCTTCATGCCGTTCACCGACTACGTCACCTCGGTCAACGAGCCGATCGCCGACCTGATCACCGCCGACTACCAGCTGTCGCGCCCCGCTATCGCGCTGCGCAACTACCCGATGCTCGGTCCGAGCGAGGGCCGCCGCACGGTGCGCGAGGAGGCGGGCCTCGACGACGGGGTCCCGCTCATCGTCTACTCCGGCGTGATGAGCCGCGCCCGAGGCATGGACACCCTGATCGACGCCATGGCCCACGTCCCCTCCGACGCCCACCTCGCCATCGTCACCATGCCGATGCCGCACCCGATGATGCCCGAGCTGACCGAGCAGGCCGAGGCGCTCGGCGTCGCCGACCGGATCCACTTCGTCCCCCCGGTCGACCAGAGCGAGCTGATCCACTACCTGTCGGGCGCCGATGTCGCCGTGCACCCGATGCCGGGAGGCTCGCCGAACCACGACCAGGCGATGCCGAACAAGCTGTTCGAGTACCTGCACGCCGAGCTGACCTTCGTCACCTCCGACGCGAAGCTGCTCGCCGACTTCGTCACCACCAACGGCATGGGGCGCGTCTTCCGCAGCAACGACCCCGTCGACCTCGGCCGCCAGTTGACCGCCGCGCTCGCCGATCCCGTCCCAGCCGAGCATCTGCGCGGGCTCGCCGAGCGCTACTCGTGGCAGAACAACGAGGAGTCGATCCTCACCGAGTTCCGTCGGCTCGCACATCTCGCCATCGAGGATCCGCGCACCGGTGACGCGCCGCTGATCCCGCAGGACGCGCCCTTCCGCGCGCCCGGGTCGCGCACCGACGCGCCCCACGTCGTGCTGTTCCGGCACGCCCCCATCGACCTCGACACCCGCGCCAAGAAGATCGCCACGACGCTCAGCCGCGGTGGCTACCGGGTCACCGTCGTCTCCGTCGAGCAGCCGGGAACCGAGCCGGGCGAGGCGTCGATGGGTGACGTCCGGATCCTCCGCGTCCCGCTGAAGCGCACCGATCGTCCGGCGAAGGCCGCGCCGCGGAACCTGCGCGAGCGCGTGATCGGCAAGCTGCAGCGCGACGCGCCCGCCCGCGTGCGCAACCTCGTCACCCCGCCGTCCGAACGGCCCGACGTGGTGATCGCCGAGCACACAGACACCCTCGCCGACCTCCTGGTCGAGCTGAAGCCCGACGTGCTGCACGTGCACCACCCCTTCGTGTTCGACGCCGCCCTCGCCGCTGAGCGACGCCTCGGTGACGGGGTGCGGCTCGTCTACGACGCCCGCGAGAACTGGGCGGGGCTGCCGGGGGTCGAGCAGGGCGTCCGCGCCCAGCACGAGATGCTCGTCAAGGCCGAGGCCGACGGCATCGTCCACGCCGATGCCGTGCTGACGGTCGCCGAGCCGCTCGCCGACGAGTTGAAGCAGCGCTTCCGCCTGCCGCGCCGTCCCTTGGTCGCGCTGCACTACCCGGCCGAATACCCGCTGGAGGGGGAGCGCACCGTCCGCGACGCCGTCGGCGTTGGAGATGACGTCAAGCTGCTCGTCTACTCCGGCGTGCTCAGCCGGGCCCGCAACCTTGACCTGCTGATCCGCGGGCTCGCCGAACTGCCCGACGACGTGCACCTGGTGCTGGTCGCCGTCCCCTTCCCGCACCCGCAGGAGGCCGAACTGCGCAAGGTCGCAGAGGCCGCTGGTGTGGCCCAGGAGAGGCTGCACTTCGCCCCGCCGGTCGAGCAGCACGAGCTCGCCTACTACCTGTCGGGTGCGGACGTCGCCGTCTCTGCCATCCCGAAGGGCTCACCGAACCACGATCTCGCGCTGCCGAACAAGCTGTTCGAGTACCTGCACGCCCGCCTGCCGCTCGTGCACGCCGACGCGGCTGCGATGCGGGCGTTCACCCGCAAGCACGGCACCGGGACGGTGTTCCGCAGCGGCGACCTGCAGGACTACCTGCGCGCCGTCCGGCAGAACCTGGCCTCACCCGTCCCGGCGGACCTGCTCGCCGAGAAGGCCGCCGAGCGCACCTGGCAGGGGCTCGAGGACGACCTGCTCGCGGTCTACGACCGCCTCACCGGCTACGAACACCGGGCGCCGGAGGCCGACTTCCCGCCGATGGTGGTCGTCGACGCCGACTGAGCGGATCAGCGGCCGGTGCTCGGGAGCCCCGGCTCGTCGGGGACGGCGTGGGAGACGGCGTCGGGCTGTAGCTCGACGGGCAGGAGGCGTACCGCTCGTCTTGCGGGCAGCCGGTCCAGACCGGCAGCCCTGGGGTCGGGGCGCCATGATCGCCGCCCTCGACCACGGAGATCGCCACCGGCGGATAGGTCCAGGTGCCGCCCGGGCCGGAACAGGTGGCCGTCACCGTCTGCTCGCCAAGGTCGGCGGGCGAGGCCTGGATCGGGCCGCCCGCCCAGGTCTGGCCCCAACGTTCCTCGAGCGTCGTGGCTGGCTGCCGAACGTGAGCTCGATCGTCGACCCGGCCGAGCAACCCGCCCCGTAGACATTGAAGTAGCGCCCGACCGACACGCCCGCGTCGGTGACAAGCAGCACGCCGCGTGGGTCGAGGCCCTCGGCGCCGTCCGCGACCACCTCGATGGTCGAGGTGGCGTAGGTCCAGCCGCAGCTGGCCTTCACTTCTTGCGGGCCGGACATGTTCTCGGGCACCTGGAAGACGGTGGACCACTGGCCCCTCGTGTCGATGTGGTAGGTGTCGCCGCCGAACTCCACGGCCACGCTCGCGATGTAGGTGCCCTCACCTCCGCAACCCTCGCCGGAGACGGTGCAGGCTCGCCCGGCCGTGACTGTCGAGTGGCTCAACTCGAGCGGGGCCCCGGCTCAGCCGCGCGGGCACCGCCGAGACGGCAAGCATCACCGCCCCGATCGCGAGCAGACCTACGTGCCTCAGCGTTCTCCTGACGCGTCGTCACTCTCGCCAGAGAGCCTATCGGGTGAGGGTGATCCGCTCAGTGCACCAGCACGATCTTGCCGACGTTGTCGCCGCCGACGAGCTGCTCATGCGCCCGGCGCACCTCGTCGAACGGGATCCTTGTCTCGGGGGAGAGCCGGATCCGGCCGTCGGCGAGCATCGGCCAGACCTCGTCCTCGACGGCCTGGCAGATCGCGGCCTTCTCCTCCGCGGGACGGAAGCGCAGCGAGGTCGCCGCCACGGAGGCGCCCTTGTTCAGCAGCAGGCCGAGGTTGAGCGTTCCCTTCACGCCGCCCTGCAGACCGATCACGACGAGGTGGCCACCCTTCTTGAGGGCCTTCACGTTCTGCTCGAGGTACTTCGCTCCGATGATGTCGAGGATCATGTCCGCCCCGCCGGTGGCCTCCTTCAGCGCGTCGACCCAGTCCTCGTGGTAGTCGAAGGCGAAGTCGGCGCCGAACTCGCGGCAGTGCTCCAGCTTCGCCTGGCTGCCCGCGGTGGCCGCGACGATGGCGCCGAGGGCCTTGGTGTACTGGGTCGCGAAGGTCCCGATGCCACCTGCCCCACCATGGACGAGGAACACCTGCCCGGCCTTGAGGCAGCCGACCCGGACGTTCGACAGCACCGTCGCGGCAACCTCGAGCACCCCGGCGGCCGAGACGAGGTCGATCCCGGGTGGCGGCGCGATCGCCTGACCCTCCGGGACGCAGAAGTACTCCGCGTAGCCGCCCCCGGCGAGCAGAGCGACGACCTCGTCACCCTTCTTCCAGCGCGTCACGCCCTCGCCGACCTCCTCGACCACCCCTGAGGCCTCGAGCCCGATGGTGTCGGTGACGCCGGGGGGCGGCGGGTAGTGGCCCTGACGCTGCAGGACGTCGGCGCGGTTGACCCCCGACGCGACGGTGCGCACGAGGATCTCGCCCGCTCCCGGGGTGGGGGTGTCGATCTCGCCGATGGTCAGGGCATCGACGTCGCCTGGGGTCTCAACGATGACAGCTCGCATGCAGCCACCCTAGTGCCCGGCTCAGGGGGCCGGGATTGCCCCCGAAAGGTCGGCGTCGGCCTGGTCGACGATGAGCAGGACGACCCGCTCGCCCCGCACTCCGACCGTCTCCGACCAGAGGGTCTCGAGGTTGCGCCTGCCCAGCCAGGTGTCGGCATCCAGCGAGAGCAGCTCGGTCGCCGTCCCCTCGCAGGCCTTGGCCTGGCGCACCCATTCGTCGAAGTAGGCGCGCGCCTCGCCTGGTCCGTCGAACTCGAGGGTGACGCCGACCCCGGGACGTCCCTCCGGGCCCGCGAGGGTCCCCTCGAGCGCTGCCGTCGGCTGCGGGTAGGCGCCGAGTTCGGCGCAGCCGATCGCGATCGCGGCGTAGGCCGAGTGCTCGGCGGAGACGGCGTGCACCCAGGTCCCGTTGCCGAGATAGCCCTCCTCCGACGAGCCCGGCCTCGCGGTGGGCGTCCAGCCCTCGGCCTTTGCGACGTCGGCCTCCCCGAGGGAACCTGCGGTGCTGGGCGCCGGGGAGACGGGCGCCGGCGGCGGCTCCTGCGGCGGCAGCGCCGGCTCGGGCGACCGGGTCGTCGAGGCTGCAGATGCCGGAGCGGATGAAGGCTGGGGCGGGACGCTCACCGTCGGGCGTGGAGGGGCCGACGGTGGCTCGGTCGGGGTCGGTGAAGGCGAGCATCCCGCGAGGACGACCGCCCCGAGCGCCGCGGCGACGAACCTCATTTCTTCTCGAAGTGGTGCCAGTCCCATCCCGAGAACCACTCCCAGCCGCGGGCCTTGAACTCGCGCACCGGGACGCTGCCGGTGGTCAGCATGCCGGGAACGACCGGGGTTCGGCTGACGTGCTGGGTGCTCGGGTGCCAGCGGCCCTGCGGGTCGCGGTACGGGTTCTGCCACGGGTTCACGTCGACGGCGTAGCCGTAGCTGTGCGGGGAGAGGGCGTAGGGGTTGCCGACGACCTTGCGGCAGTTGAACGCCGAGGTGTTGTTGGCAGCCATCGCCTTGATGTCGTCGCCGCCGAAGGCGTTGGGGTTGGTCATCTGGAACACGGGGAAGCCGCCCTCGAACGTCTTCGCGAACACCTGCGCGACGTCGTTCGCCCGGTCGCGGCGCACGATGATCTCGCCACGGTAGACCCGCCCGTCCATGGACTGCTGGTTGATCCGGATGGTGCTCAGCCCGGACGGCCCGACGGGGCAGCCGGACCGGTACGTCGAGGCGACCTCCGCGGCCGTCGTGTTCGTGATCACCGGGTTGGCGATCCGGGCCCGGGTCACGCCCGACGACGCGGCTGCCGGGATCGTCGGGCCCCAGGTGAGCGTGGCGCAGGTTCGCACCTGCCACGTGCCGAGCGTGCCCTTCCCGTAGGCGAAGGGGATGCTGTAGTCGCCGTCGCTCGCGGTACGGGCGGACCCGGCTGCCACCCAGCCGGACGACGTGGAGACGTAGGCGGTGACCAGCACGTTGCCGATCCCCGGGGTGAGCGTTCCGGTGACCTTCGACGTGGCAAGCGGGTCGATGCGCGTCGGCGTCGACTGCGTGATCCCCGCCTTGCGCAGCTCGACGGCGCGGATCGCGGTCGCGTTCCCTGCGGTCGCCTTGACCGTCGCCTTCCCGGCGAACCCGCCCTTGAGTGTGGCCGCGAACGCGCCGGAGGATGCGGCGACGACGGTGGCGCTCGAGCGGAGCTTCCCCGTGGCGTCGATCAGTTCGACCTTCACCTGAGTCGCCCCGGCCGCGGAGCCCTCGACGCGGAAGGCGCCGAGGCGGTCGTAGAGCACCCCGACGGGGTGGTCGGGGTGCTGGATCCGGCCGAGCGTCACGCTCGCCGCGGCCGGCTCGACGGAAAGCGGCCTCGGGTCGCGCTGCGTGACGGGGGCGGTGAGTGAGGGTCGCGGCGTCGGTGATTCGGTGACAGTCGGGTCCGGGTTCGGCGAGGGGGTGGGCGTTTGCAGGGTGGGGTTCGGCGACGGGGTGGGCGTCTGCAGGGAGGGACTAGGAGACGGGGAAGGGGTAGGGCTGGGGCTGGGGCTCGGTGTGGACGTCGGGTCGTCGGGAGCCGCCGTGACTTCGGGGGAGGGGCTCGGGGCCGGCGCAGGTTCCTCGCCGGGGACGACGATGTCCTCGTTCGCGAGCATGGCCGCAACCCCGGCGCCTGCGGATCCGCCCGGCACACAGAAGGTGGGGATGGAGTCGGAGAAGTGCACGATGTTGTTGAACACCCACGTCGAGCCCTGCGCATATCCGTTGCCGGAGCGGCGGTAGGTCGTGGTCAGGATGGAGGAGCGGCAGGCGTTGCGGCCGGTCCAGGCGCTGTCGCACTCCGTCTTCCACCTGCGCCCGCCGCTGACGTGTTCGCCGGGCGTGGCGAGCACGTTGCCCGCCCACTGCGCGCGGCGGCTCGGCTTGTAGGTGAGGTTGTTGAACGTCCAGCCGAACTTTTCGACGTAGCGGCCGCGCGAGTAGGTGATCGTCGTGGCCTGGATCTCGGTGCGGCACCTTTCGACCGTCGAGGAGTACCTCTCGCAGGTCGTCCGCCAGACGCGTCCGTTGACGTGGTGGGTTCCGGGCGTCGTGTACACGTCCAGCGCCTGCGCGGGCTGCGCTGGGCTGAGGGTCAAGAGCCCCGCGATGAGCGCGGTTCCGATGAGAATGCCGATGATGCGTCGTCGATTCATGCCTGCCTCCTCCGTCAACCTAACAGCGGCGAGGAGCCATCTGCAGACGACGGCTAAGTCCAGCTGAGGATATGGCCGGACGTGAAGTGTCGCTGCGTGCCGTCGACGGGGTCGGGGAAGGCGAGACTGTAGGCGAGCAGGCGCAGGGGAGTGGAGAAGTCGTCGATAGGGGTCGGCAGGACCTCCGGGTAGAGCGGATCGCCGAGCAGCGGGATGCCGAGCTGGTCGAAGTGGGCGCGGATCTGGTGCGTCTTCCCGGTGAGCGGACGCACCTCGTACAGCGCCAGGTCGCCTCGGCGCTCGAGCAGGTCGATCTCGGTGAAGGCGTTGGGCGGCAGGTCGAGCGTCTCAGCCTGCATGGTTCCGACGCGCTTGACCAGATGCGACTCGACCTTCCGCGGGAACGTCAGGGTCTCGTCGAACGGGGCGATCGCGCGGTAGACCTTCCTGGCGGTCCGCTCGGTGAAGACCGAATGGTAGGCGGCCCGCCACCGCTTCTGCGTCGTCATGAGGAGGACGCCCGCTGTGCCCCGGTCGAGCCTGTGCGCCGCGGACAGCTCGGGCAGGTCGAGCTGTTGACGGGCCTTGACGACCGCGCTCTGCACGACGTGCCTGCCGCGCGGGATGGTGGACAGGAAGTGCGGCTTGTCCAGCACGACGATCCGCTCGTCGCGGTGCAGCACCCGAAGCTCTCCCGGCACCTCGGCCTCCTCGCGGAGCGTGCGATGGAACCAGACGAACGTGTGGGGGCGGTAGATCTCGCGCCCGGTCCATGCTCGGCCCTTGTCGTCGACGAACGCGCCGGCGTCGAGCATCTCGTCGACGTCCTCGGGCGCGGGGGCGAGCTTGTGCACCAGCCAGTCACGCATGGTCGGCCAGGGCAGCGGGTTGGCCGGGTCGCGGTCGGGCGTGCGGACCCACGCGGCCTGGAGCCCGTGTCGGGGCGGCAGCGGAGACTTGGGAGGCACCGGGCAAGGATAACCGCGCCGGGACAGGGAGGCCTCGCGCAGTTCCTGGCCAGGTGGGGGCGCACCAGGTCGGCCAGGCTTGGGTCATCGCGGGGGTGGGTCTCTGAGTGGAGACGCCGACCGAGGTGCCGGGAGCCTGCATGCCTGTCGGTGCCGGGGTGTTCGCGAACCTTCGGCCCCCCGGCGATGGAGGGACGACCATCGGCCTTCCGCTGGAGCGGCCAGGGTGGGATTCGAACCCACGGAGAGTTGCCCCTCGGCCGCTTTCAAGGCGGCTGCACTAGTCCACTATGCGACCTCGCCAGTGCGGGACCATGCTAGCGCGAACCTCGATCCTCTGGGTCCTCGGCGGGGCCACCCGGGACGGAGGCGGCTGCGCCGGTAGGCTCGGGCCATGGCCGAGACGACCTACACGATCCAGTCCCGCCCGCCGGTGCGGGCGTTCGTCATCGCCGCGGTGGGGGCCCTGCTCGGGGCGCTGCTGCTCGTCCTCGCGATCGCCCAGGGCTGGCACCTCGTCGTCGCCATCCTCGGCGGCGTCCTGCTCGCCGCAGGTGTCGCGCTGCTGATCGTGGCATTCATGTCGATGCAGCGCCTCGCCGTCCACCTCACGCTCGACGACGACGGCTACCGCCTCGTCGGCCCGGGCGACGACCACGAGGGGGAGTGGGCCGACGTGAGCAAGGTCACGCAGTCCGAGGACGGCGTGCACGTGACGATCTATCACGGCTCGGTCCGCCGAACGCACCTGCTGTTCTCCCGGCCCGACGCGGAGATCGACCGCGTCCTCGACGACATCAAGGGCCGGCTGGAGTCGCGCCGGTAGGTCCTGGCCGACCCCGCCGACCGTCGACCAGCGACTCCGTCCCATCTGGTCGTCTGGCGCGGAGGCCCGTGCACAGTTCTACGGTGAGCGCGACCGGTGCATCTATTGGCACGAGCCGCGCTCCTTGTAGGTCTGTGCACACCATCAGCCACTGCGCAGCCACCCGACGGAGACGCCGTGGCCGCTCGACCGACGCCGCCGCGGCCGGTGTGGCGAGAGATCAGTTGCCCTGCCAGGCGCAGGCGTCGCCGACGTTCTGGCTGCCGTCGGTGAGCTTCTGCTTGTCCGTGGTCGGGGTGGCCTTGGTCGGCTCGGTCTCATCCGGCTCGCTGGACTGCGTCTCCGTCGGCTCTGCTGAGGCCTCCGAGGCCGTCGGAGCGGCGCTGGTCGGGGCAGGGGAGGCGGTGGACTTGGCCGGGTTGCCGATGGCCGTCTGAACGGCCTCGCGCATCGCGTCGAAGTCCGGGTCGGCGTAGGAGTAGCCGTTCTTGCCGGGGGCGAAGACGAGCCGGTTGACGGTTCCGCCGTCCTTGACCCGGAAGGCCAGGTCGATGAAGGCCCCGAACTCGTCGGGGGTGATGTCGGTGGAGACCATGTCGGCCAAGGCGTCCGCGATCGGCTCGAACGACGTCACGAGCGTCTCAGGGTTCGCCTGGTTGATGATGGCGTTGACGAGGCAGGACTGGCGGGCCATCCGGTCGTAGTCGGACGAGTCGTAGCGGCTGCGGGCGTACCACATGGCGTGGTACCCGTCGAGCTTCTGTTCCTTGCCGACCTCGATGTAGCCGCTCGGGCGGATGCCCTTCGACTTGTTGCCGCCGATCGGGAGCCGGTTGTTGACGTTGACCGTCACGCCGCCCATGGCGTTGATCAGGTTGCTCAGCCCGTCGATGTTGAGCATGGCGAAGCGGTCGATCTTGAGCCCGGTGATGCCCTGCACCCCCTCCTTGAGCGCCTCGGCGCCCGGGAAGGTCGTCCCCTCGAACAGGTGCGCGTAGTCGCCGCCCTCGGAGGTCTTCTCCCAGATCGTGTTGACGAACCACTCGCCCTCGCCGCCCTCGCCGCGCAGGCCGTCCGGGAACTCCTCGGCCATGACGGAACCTTCGGGGAACGGTGTGTACTGCACGTTGCGCGGGATCTGGATCAGGGTGGTGTTGCCGGTCTTCGTGTCGATCGAGGCGACCATGATCGTGTCGGTCCGCACGCCGAACATCTCCACGTTCTCCTTGCGTGCCTCGTTGCCGTCGGCGCCGAGGAGCAGGATGTTGACGCGTTCCGTGTCGGCCCAGGGGTCAGGGGCGTTGCTCGCCGCGATCTCCTCGCGGTTGCTCGCCTTGATGTCTGAGGCCTGGGGGAGGATCTGGTCGAGCATCAGGTAGGCGTCGCGCGAGTAGCGGGCCGCGACGGCGGTGGGGGCCGCCACTCCGAAGGCGAGGGCGGTCACGACGACCGCGCCGAGGATCCGCCGCCCCTGCGTGGTGTGTTCGGGTCGCGTGGCGATGTGGGTGAGCGCGATCAGCGCGACCCACACGACGGCGACGATGACGAGGCCGAAGGTGGCCTGGGTGAGGGTGGACTCGCGCTGCGCTGCCTGGGTCAGCTTGGACAGGTCGGTCAGCGCCGAGATCCCGAGGTAACCGATCGCGAGGACGAACACGGCCGTGGTGACGGCGCCGAGCACCTTCAGCCCGCGCTGCGGAGCGCCGAGCAGCCCGGAACCCGGGACGACGGCCGAGGCGAGGGTGAGCAGCAGCGAACGACGCAGGCGACCCGTGTTCGCCTCGTCAGGCACTGCCTTGTCGGACGACTCGTCCGGCTCCTTGCCGAGCGCATGGGCGGGCGGATCGACGGGGGTGTTCCCACCGCCGGCGCCTGCCTTGGTCGCAGGGGTGGTCTTCGGCTCGGGCCGGAACCAGTCGCCCGGGGGGACGGCGGCGGCGCTCGCCGCGGTCCCTGGCCGGTCGGACGGTGGCTGTGCCGCCGCGTCAGGCGCGGTCGACTGCGTTGCTGACGCGGCGGGGGACTCGGCATCCGAGATCGCGGCGCCCGCCTTTGCCGACTCCGAGGCCCCGGCCTTCGGCTCCGCTGCGCCGGCCTTCGACTCCGCTGCCGACTTGGCTTGCGCGGACGAGGACGTCGGGCCCGCGACCGATGGCTTCGCCTCAGCGGCATCTCCCTGTGCGCCCTTCGACCTGCCGAGCGCGGTGCCGGGGGCGACCTGTTCGGGGCGCGGACGCTCGCCGCTCGGCCACGGATCCATGCCGCCCTGCGAGGGCGGCCGACGGTACAGGAGGTCGTCGTAGCTGAACTTCTGCTTCCGGACGACGGTCTGCTCGGCCTCGTCGGCCCCGTCGGCTGCGTGCGCGGGCGACGGCTCGCCCCGCGGGCCAAGGGCGCGGCGTGGTCGTTCGGCGTCGTTCATGTGACCTCCTGGCGGTCAGTCTACGTTGCGGACCCGCGTCGGCCCACACCCGCATCAGGCGTCGTCGCGCCGCTGACTAGCTCTGCGGGTTGTAGGCGCAGGCGTCGGCGACGGTCTGGACGCCCTCGGCGTCGTTGGGGGTGGCGGCGGTCGCCGGGGCTGAGGTCGGGGTCGCGGGCGTCGCCGGTGCCGACGGGGTTGCGGGAGCCGACGCTGTGGCCGGAGCCGAGGCGGTCGCGGGAGCCGTCGGCGCCGCGCTCGTGGCCGTGGCGGCGGGCGTCGGGGCCGGGGCGATGGCCGCCTGGACCACCTGGTGCATCTTCTCGAAGTCGGGGTCGGCGTAGCTGTAGCCGAACTTGCCGTTGCTGAACACGACCCGCTTGATGGTGCCGCCGTCCTTCATCCGGAACGCGAGGTCGATGTAGGCGCCGAGCTGGTCGTCGGTGATGTCGGTCAGCAGCATCTGGGACGACGCCCGTGCGATCGGCTCGAAGTTCGTGAGCAGGGTCTGCGGGTTCGCCTGGTCGACGATGGCGTTGATCAGGCAGGACTGGCGGGCCATGCGGTTGTAGTCGTCGGTGTTGTAGCGGCTGCGGGCGTACCACATGGCGTCGCGACCCATGAGGTGCTGGTTGGGCCCTGGCTGCAGGAACTCCTTCGGGCTGATTCCCTTTGCGGTGTCGCCACCGATGGCCAGTTCCTCGTTGATGTTGACGGTGACGCCGCCCATCGCGTCGATCAGCGACTCGAGGCCATCGATGTTGAGCAGCACGAACTGGTTGATCTGCAGGCCGGTGATCCCCTCGACGCCCTGTTTCAGTGCATCGGCGCCGCGGTGGGTGCTGCCCGTCATCAGGTTCGGGTAGTCGAGTTCGACGTGCGACCAGATGGTGTTGACGAACCACTCACCCGCATCGCCCTCGCCGCGGAAGCCGTCGGGGAAGGCGGCCGCCATCTCCGAGCCGTCGGGGAACGGGGTGTACTGCAGATTGCGCGGGATCTGGATGAGCGTCGTCTCACCCGTCTTCGTGTCGATGGAGGCGACCATGATCGTGTCGGTGCGGATCGAGTATTTCGCGACGGCGTCGGCCCGCGAGGCGCTGCCGTCGCCACCGAGCAGGAGGATGTTGACCCGTGCCTGGTTGGCCCACGGGTCTGGCGCGTTGGCCACGATGCTCGGCCTGTTGTTCGACTTCACGTCGTCGCCGCTCTGCAGCACGCTCGACAGTGCGAGGGTCGTGTCCCTGGAGTAGCGGGCGGCCACCGCGGTCGGGGCGGCAACGCCGAACGCCAGCGCCGTGACGACGACGGCGCCGAGCGCACGCTTGCCTCCGCGCAGCCCGGCGGGCCGGGTGACGATGTGGGTGAGCGCGATCAGCGCGACCCACACCACGGCACCGACCGCGAGCCCGGTGGTGGCGAGGGTCAGGAAGCGGGTGTTGGCCGCGAAGCGCGCCACGCGTGGCATGTCGGTGAGGGCGAAGTAGGCGAGCGTCACGCCCGCGACGAGCGCGAGGGCCGCCGTCACCGCGCCGAGGATCTTGAGCCCACGACGGGGAGCGCCGAGCAGGCCCGAACCGGGCAGCACGGCCGAGGCGAGGGTGAGGAGGATCGAGCTGCGGAGGTGGCGACGGCGGCTCTCCGGCGCGGCCGTCTCCTCAGGCGCATCGTCTCCGTCGTCCAGGTCCCAGGACGTGAACGGGGTGTCGGCCGGGTCGGCCGCGCGCCGGGGCGCTCCGCTGTCGTTCATGTAACCTCCTGCCCTCCAGTTTATGGGTAGCGCGTTTGCTGCCGCACTACCCGCTCGGCTAGTCTGGACCGGCACTGGAGGTGTCGCCTAGTACGGTCTATGGCGCCCGCCTGCTAAGCGGGTTTGGGGCTTCAACCCCATCGCGGGTTCAAATCCCGCCACCTCCGCCAGTCGTGACGACGCCCCGGATCCCGGGGCGTCGTTCGCGTCTGACCACCTATATCGTGTGCCCCATGGCTGGAATCACCGACCTCGACGCGCTGCTGCGCGACCTCAGCCCGCGACGCCGCGAGGGCGAGTTCGTCTACGTCAGCGCGGGCTCCGAGGTGCCGGCCGAGGCCAGGATCGTCGAGCGTGAGGGCGTCACCCTGGTGCTGCGACGCGAGACAGCCGAAGACCACGGTCTGACCTACGAGGCGACCTTCGGCTGGATCACGCTCGAGGTGCACTCGTCCCTCGAGGCCGTCGGTCTGACCGCGGCCGTGTCGACGGCGCTGGCGCGGGCCGGGATCTCCTGCAACCTGCTCGCCGGCTTCCACCATGACCACCTGCTCATCCCGACCCCGCGCGTCGACGAGGCCCTTGCGGTGTTGAAGGACCTGTCGAAGCCCGCAGCGGGGGTTCGGGATCACGATCGCGCGTTGGTTGGGGCTGACCGCACGGCGCCGCTGAGCGTCGGTCAGGCGACGATCGGGGTCTCGCCCCGCTCGAGCGCGAGCAGGTAGGACTTGCGCTCCGTGCCGCCTGCGTAACCGGTCAGCTTCCCCGTCGAGCCGACCACGCGGTGGCACGGCACGACGATGCTGATCGGGTTGCGCCCGTTGGCGAGTCCGACGGCGCGCGAGGCGCCTGGCTGCCCGATCGAGGTGGCGAGCTGTCCGTAGGTCCAGGTCTCGCCGTAGGGGATGGAGCGCAGCGCCGCCCAGACCTTCTCCTGGAAGGGGGTTCCGTGCGGGCCGAGGGGCAGGTCGAACGTCGTGCGTCGTCCTGCGAAGTACTCGCCGAGCTGTTGCTCGACCTCCGGGAGGACGGTGTCGTCGCGTTCGCCGAAGCTCGCGGGGTCGGGCGCCGGCTTGTGTTCGGTCATGTACAGACCGGCGAGGGCGCCGCCGCGCTCGACGATGGTCAGCTTGCCGATCGGGGAGTCGATGGTGCGGTA
>RRZT010180277.1_pt1 | contig 17755 bp, 18 predicted proteins | sample 2165551 | NCBI WGS metagenome assembly RRZT01 (sample SAMN10456910, study PRJNA506462) | wastewater metagenome | biome: wastewater; feature: sludge; material: wastewater sludge; isolation source: wastewater sludge with Escherichia coli K12::gfp cells carrying plasmid... | place: USA: Moscow, Idaho...
GCGCCGCCGCAGCGGACGAGCCGCAAGATGCATGAGAGCCAAAACGATGGGCAGCGTCACCACCACTCCGATACCAAGCCCCGCATGAACCGTAAAAAGAATGACGGCTGCCGTGACCAGGCCAATCGCCTCACCCGGTGGATAAACAGTGACATAGAGGACGGTGCAGGCCCTGCGCACATCGCCCGTGGATACCGCAAGAAGATTCCCCGGTGATCGTTGCGGTCCCACAATCCCACGCGGGTCAAGAACTCTCGCAAGCGCCGTTTGTGACAACTCGAACTGGGAACGTTGAACTCCGTACCATCCAAGCCTGCCACCGAAGCGGTAGCCAAGATTCATCAACGCATACAGCCCCACCAGCACACTCGCCCAGAGGGCAACCGCCCCGCGGAGATCCGTCAGCGAGGTCCCGGAACTGAGCGGAGTAATCACCGCATCCACCGTCCGCCCCACCACCACGGGGAGCAGCATGCTGGCAATATTAAAAAGAATGAGCAGCAGCGCACCTGATAACACCCACGGCCAGCAGCGCCGCACCAACGCGATGCTCAGTTGACGCGGAGTCCACGTGGGGTCGATCCGCAGCTTATTCTCCGGGGGCGACGACGGCGCCTCGAACGCACCGGTCCGTTGCACCTCACCTTGGTGTGGTGCTCCCTGGCGCCGCTCATCACGCCACCGTCCTTCACTCCGCGCGTGGCTCATCATCAGTGAACAGGAGAATGCACGGGTACCACGGTGGGCAGCCCGTCGAAAGGATCGGGGAACACGTGCGCGCGCAGATCGAACACATCAAGGAGGAGCCGGTCAGTGAGAACTTCGGCGGGTACACCTTCAGCCACAATGTTCCCCGCTTTCATGACAACAAGGTGATCACTGTAGCGGGCCGCGAGCGCGAGGTCATGCAGCACGGTGAGGATGGTGCGGCCGGTTTTATCACGTAGGCGAGTGACCAGTTCCAGTACCTCGACGGCATGCGCCATATCGAGGTGCGTGGTGGGTTCGTCGAGGAGGAGCACCTCGGTTTGTTGGGCCAGGGTCATGGCTATCCATGCGCGCTGACGTTGCCCACCGGAGAGTTCGTCGATGGCGACATCGGCCAAGTCAGCCACGTGGGTGTCGCGCATCGCTGTATTCGTGATTTCTTCGTCCTCGGCGGACCACTGCCGGTACCAGGGCTGATGTGGCTGGCGGCCGCGGCGCACAAGTTCTGTCACCGTCATGCCATCCGGTGCGACAGGCCGCTGCGGCAGTACCGCGAGCTTACGCGCGATTTCTTTGGGGCGCTGGGTATGCAGCGGCATGCCTGCCAGCATCACGGTTCCGGTACGCGGGCGCAGCAGGCGCGAGAAGGACTTCAGCAGGGTGGACTTTCCACAGCCATTCGGCCCGATGATGGTGGTGATTTTCCCTTCCGGGATGCGCAGGCTGACGTCGTGAAGGACGTCGTCGGCCCCATAACCAACGTGGATTCCGGTGGCTTCGAGCGGGTACGAGATGGTGTCAGACATGGGTCCTCCGAACGTTCAGGTGCATGAGGAAGAGCAGGTAGGGTGCGCCGATAAGCGGGGTGAGCACGCCAACGGGCAACGTACCCGGCAATAGCGTGGTGACCTGGGAGGCGGTCAACAGGATCAGTGCTCCCATGAGTCCACCTACGAGCGGCGGCGGGCCAGCGGTACGCATCACTCGCATCGCAAGTTGTGGGGCAACGAAGGCGACAAACGAGATCGGCCCAGCGACAGCGGTCGCGATGCTGGTCAGAGCCACGGCCAACGCCAGCGCGCCGAGTTCCACACGCCCGGGATTGGTGCCGACGACAGCCGCAACATCACGTCCGAGCCGCAGCGCGCCAAGGTCTCGTCCCATCCGAATGCACACGGGCACGGCAACGGCGGCCGCAAGTGCGAGCAGCCACAGGTCCTTCATGGTGATGCCGAGGACCGAACCGGTGAGCCAGCGCGCCGCGACCTGCGCCTCAATGAGATCCGCGCGGGTAAGCATCCAGGCTGTGGCTGCTAACGCAATCGAGTTGATGGCGAGGCCTACCAGGACGAGCCGTAGCCCGTCGAAACCGCCACGCCAGGATAGAGCGAGCACAAGAAGTGACGTCAAGATCCCGCCCGCGATCGCCACCGGCGCGAGCAGTACCTGGGGAGAGAACTCGCCCAAAGTCCCAGAGGCGAGTGGTCCGGTGAGAATAAAGACGACGACGGCACCCGCTCCTGAAGTTACTCCGAGGATGTCTGGGCTGGCGATGGGATTACGGGTGATGGTCTGGGTGAGGCCGCCCGCACATCCAAGCGAAAAGCCGACGAGAAGCGCACCGAGCGCGGGCGCAAGCCTGTAGTCGATCACAACGAGGGTGTCGCGCTTCGATGCTGTACCGCTCAGCGCTGCAAATACCCTGTCGACTGAGATGGGGAGCGTACCGGTGAAAACTGCGAGTGTGACAAGAACAAAGATGAGCACGATAAGAGCAATGACGCCAATTGCTAGGCGACGCCGCATAGCCCCACCGAGGGGGCCAAGGCGCCAGCGCCAAGTATGCGTAGTCACAACGCAACCACCCTTCGTCGTCGTGCAATAACCAGAAGCGCGGGACCACCCAGAACAGCAAGCACGATACCCACCTGGAGTTCGCCACCTGGAACACTGACTCGGCCGAGGGTGTCCGCAGCAAGCATGAGAGCGGCGCCGATGAGTCCTGCAAAAGGCACGATCTTGCGGTAGTCATGGCCCGCAAGCGCTCGGGCAAGATGCGGGGCGACCAAACCGAGGAAGGAGATAGGGCCGCAGAGCGCGGTAGCGGAACCAGCAAGCAGGGTAATTGCGACAATCGAGAGAATGCGGCTGAGGGCCACACGGGATCCGAGGGTGGTAGCGACATCCACGCCCAGGCCGAGCGCGTTGAGCGAGAAGGCGCTGTGGAGTGCGAGCACCACACCCACCGCCATGAGGGCGGTCAAGAGACCAGCAAGATCGAGATTCCGACGCGCTATGGAGCCAACATCCCAGAAACGTAAGACATCCAAAGTGTTCGCATCCATAAGAACAAGCATGCTGGTGATGGCGGTGAGCAATGCTGCCAGAGTCGTGCCCACAACCGCCAACATAACGAGGGCTGAGCTGCTGATGTCGCGCAGGCCAAAGGCAAACACGATGGTAGCCGCCACACCGGCCCCCACCAATGCGGCCACGACAATCGCAGTGGAGGACACCGTTCCCATGATGAAGACTGTGATCGCTACGCCAAGGGATGCACCAGCATTAACGCCGAAAAGGCCGGGGTCCGCAAGTGGATTGCGCGTATGGCCCTGCATGAGGGCACCACCTAGCCCGAGACAGGCTCCGGCGGCAAGGCCCAGCAGTGTGCGCGGTACGCGCTGGCTCGTGATGACCGTCGCATTATCACTGTCCAGGCCACCAACCAGCGCCCCGATGATCTCAGAAGGTGGGATGGCGCGACTGCCCACGGAAAGGCTCCCAATGACAGTAATAGCAAGTATCGCAAGAAGAAGCGAGATCGCCACGGCCGTGGGAACCCTCCGCCGTCGCAGGTGAGCTGGTGATGAATTCACTCAGTTAGGATAGCCTATCCTTACTTATATGCCCCTACGTCATCCGAATCATGGGAGACAATATGTCACGACTTCGCACGTCTTTCGCGGCCCTCTCGGTCGCCACACTCTTGGCCCTCACCGGCTGTTCCGGACAGGATGATCCTGCCGCCGACGACGCCACTTCCGCCCCCGAATCCGCGCCCGCGGAATCCACCGCCGGAGAAAGCATCACCGTCGGCGACATCACGATCACCGACCAGGGAGACGGCACCCGCACGGTAGATGGCACGATGAACGGCACGGTAGCCGATGTTCCCGCCGAACCACAGCGCGTCGTCGCCCTGTGGCGCGTCGGCTCCGAACTTGCCGAGATGAAGGTCATCCCCGTTGCCGCTATCGACGGAGAGTTCAACGAGAGTGAGCTGAGTGCGGATCTTTACTCGTCCGTCGTTGATGTGCCATCGATAGGTAGCTTCGAGGGTGTGGATGTCGAGAAGATTATCGCCGCCGATCCTGACCTCATTATCGGTATGGATAACGGCGCTCTGAGCATCGATTACACCCCGCTCCAGGACATCGCCCCAACCGTCATTCTTCCCATCGCGGAGCCAACCGACGTGTGGCGTAATTACCCGGCCGTGGCCGCCGTCGTCGGCAAGTCGACAGACTACGATAACCGTCTTGCTGAACTTGACGAGAAGCTCGAAGCCATCGCAAGCGAATACGGTGAGGCCCTCGCTGACAAGCCGGTCACCGTGGTCAACTCCTCGATGGACAAGATCTGGGCCAGCACCAGCAAGTCCCTCGTGTACGAGCGCCTGGTCCAGGCAGGATTCACCTACAACGAGGCCTACACCAACAACCCCGCCCGTTACGTCGAAGAAATCACCGCGGAGAACCTGGCTGATCTCGCCAACCAGTCCGCAATCTTCTACCAGACGGACCTCGTGGGTACCCCGCTGCTTGGCACTGACGAACTACGAGCATTGGACTCCTACAAGCGCCTCCCCGCCGTCGAAGCCGGCCTGGAGTTCCCGGTCACCAGCGGCGTGATCTACACCTTCGAGGCAGCCGACAAGCAGGTTGAGGATATCCGTACCGCAGCTAAGGCTCTTGCAGAAGCGAAGTGATATCGAGATGCCGCGGCCGCTGGCAGGTTGCTCAGCCGTCGCGGCATCTTGACATCTCGCCATCCAAACTTCCACTCACATACCGGTCAGAACTTTCCGAGGAGACACCCCCATGGCGTCACGCCGCAATAAAAGCTATCCCATCGTCATCCGCGACCTGGAGGTCATCGAGGCATTCAACGTCACGCCACTTATGCGCAGGATTGTGGTGTCCGGTGAGCAACTCGCTCCATTCGTCAACAACGGCATTCAAGTGGGTCCTTTCCTCACCGAGAACGCGGACGACCATGTGAAGGTTGTTGTTGGAAATCCGGGTGTCGATTTTCCGGTACCCGGTCAGGAAGATGGACACCTCGATTGGTCGCGCGAGGCGCTGGATCGCGCACGCGACTACACACCGCGTCGTTTCGATCCGGTGACTGGGCGGCTTGAGCTTGACTTCGTCCGGCACAAGGGCGGCGTTGCCTCCACGTGGGCGGATCACGTCCAGCCCGGAGAACGCGTCCTGATTGCCGGGCCCCGTGGAACCACCGTTCTTCCCGAGGATATCGACTGGTATCTCCTCGTTGGTGATGAAACCGCGCTGCCAGCTATCGCCCGCAGAATCGAAGAACTTCCTGCGGGGACTCCCGTGACCGCTATTGTCACAGTGCCAAACGTCGGCGAGGAGCAGACATTTGTTCACCAGACAGAGCTTGACATCATCTGGATTCATCGCGATCGCGCACCACGCGGCGAGGCGTGGGAAGTCCGCGTCATGGAAGCACTTGAGGGAGCTCCGTGGCATGAGGGAACCGTCTACGCTTGGGCCGCTGGTGAAGCGGAGATGCTTCGTCCGATTCGCCGTTGGCTCAAGGACGTCAAGAAAGTTCCTCGTACTCACACCGACATCGCCGGATACTGGCGCCGCGGCGCCTCGCAGTCCGAGATGGGTGAGGCCGCACACCAGCTAGATCACGCGGTTTCGTTGGCTCTACCCTATGCGGCACGGGTGGCTGTGAGTCTCGATCTGGCCGAGCATGTGGCCGATGGATGCTCTACCATCTCTGCTCTCGCGCAGGCCGCCGGCGCCACGGTGGCAGGCGTGCGTAAGGTCGTCAAACTGTTGTCCTTCCCTGGACTATTCGAGCTGGGTGCCGACGATTCCGTCAAACTAGGCAAACTTGGCCATGTCATGACCGAAGACTTCGCCCATGCGCATCTCGATCGCCGCAGCGGCTATGCGCGCCTCGACGATGCCTGGCCGGGCCTCTACCATGCGGTCACCACCGGTGAATCCGGCTACCGTCATGCGGTGGGAGAATCGCTGTGGGACACGCTGGGTGCGGATACCCAGCTCGGTGAGTCGTTCGATTTCACACTGAGCCAGTGGTCGGGAATCTGGTGCCGAGAAGTGACCTCCGCTCTCGCACTCACCACCGAACATGTGGTGGATGTCGGCGGGGGAAGCGGCGACCTTTTGGGAAATCTTCTGGAACACAGCGCCGGGGTGCGAGGCACGCTCGTGGAACTCCCGTCGTCTGCTGCGCGCGCCGAGAAACAGCTCAACGAGCGGGGATTGGGCGGACGCTTCGACGTTCTTCCCCAGAGCTTCTTTGAAGCATTGCCAGGTGGAGCAGATATGTACGTTCTCGCCCAGGTGCTCCACAACTGGCCGGACGCAGAAGCACAAATGATTCTCTCGCGAGTCGCGGAAGCTGCGAGATCTGGACGGAGCATAGAAACTGGTGACGATGCAGTATCTGGGCGGGGTATTGGAGCCGGTCAAGAGGCAGAAGCCCAACTGGGTGACGAATCCGATCCGGGTACTGGATCGGGTCGCATCATCATCGTCGAGCGGATCTCTGGAGCCGATGCACACGATCACGATGTGGAACTCGATCTCCTCATGTTCGCCGCCTTCGGCGGCGGCGAACGGACCCTTTCCGAATATGCAGCTCTAGCGGCGGAAGTCGGCCTGGAAGTTCACTCCTCAAAGCCCCTCTTCGACGATCTCCACCTCATTGAGCTGGGGTGCGTACCCAAGACAGAGGCGACCAACTAGCATGAACGGTACCTGCGGGCTAAACCCCCGCACCTACTAAGCGATAGTGGCGGCTGGTTCCCGGGAACCAGCCGCCACTTGCATTAAAAGTCGGATTCCATCAGAAAACCCAGCTCTGTCAGTGGGCACCCACATCAGGCTAACCGCCATATTCTTCCTGTTTCAGCACTAAACCCCCATCTCTCAAGCAGCAAAAGTTACTCGGACCTGGTCCTACTAAAAAATAGCTGTGAAATCAGCATGGGCCTGTACGCCATGCACAGCTCGAGTCTCATTCCGAAGCTGAAATTTCGCAGCACACCACGGCTACGTGAAATACCCATCGCGCCTGCTCGGATAAAGGGAGTGCGGAATTCGTCATGTTCCTATAGTCTCTATATAAACCACAATGCGCCACGCAGGTATGTCCCTGATAGACCTGCACCCACACTCATCGGATTCACAACCTCACCACACCGGCCATCGCCCCATTACAAACCAGAAAGAGGATCCCTCATGGGAATCAAGGAGCAGAACGCCCACATGCTGGCAGGCAACTGGTACGACGACCTCACCACCGAACGCGTCGACGCACGTGAAGAGGCTGTGCACCGCACGAACGCCTACAACGCCAGTTACGGCAAACCTGCCGCCGAGCGCGAGGAACTACTCGCCGCACTTCTTGGCCATGCAGGTAAAGGCTCCTTCTTTGAACCCAGCTTCCGCTGCGAGTTCGGCTTCAACATCTCGGTGGGCGATGACTTCTACGCCAACTTTGACTGCATCATGCTCGACGGCGGCGGCATCACCATCGGCAACAACGTGCTATTCGGCCCTCGTGTCAGCATCTACACCACCAACCATGCCCTCGATCCCGCCGACCGTGCCCTCGGCGCTTGCATCGCCAAGCCCGTCGTCATCGGCGACAACGTGTGGGTTGGCGGCGGCGTCACCATCAATCCCGGCGTGACGATCGGCTCGGGCAGCGTCATTGGTTCAGGCAGCATCGTCACCAAGGATGTTCCCCCGAACACTATCGCCGCCGGCGTACCCACACGCATTCTCCGCGAGATCACTCCTGAGGACCGAGTGCTCGGCGACTGGCAAGGTCTCTAAACATCTCAACGCAAAGCAGGCGGCAACAGGGATTGAACTCTCGTTCGAAGAGGTGTGAGTCCACAATTGCCGACGAGCTGCAGCAACCGGATACGTCCACAAACATCGAAATGCGTGCACGCCCCGCTCGGCGGATCATAGCAAGTCACGGTGGAGGTTGAATGACGGGCAATAACCGAGCAATAAACGTGGCTCACTACAAGCATCAAGCAACGCTTCAACCCCCACCAGGCTTCAACAGACTCGTCAATGCAAGCATCAGCCCGAATGGCCCACGCGGACTCCTCGTCCACAACGAAACCGCAGCGATCATCGGCAACTACGGTTCGATGTGGATTGGCCCTCTCGTCGAATTCACCGATCCCGTTGAATGGCATCTACTCTTGCCGGACGGATCCGTGCCATCAGAACAGCCAACTTGCCGCGGAAGCAAATCAAACCTGTTCGTGCAGGATCAGTGGTTCATCTTCGACCTCGCGGACATCGCCTCACCCCAACATACGTGAGCGCCACGGCATCCGGGCCGGATACCACTCGAGTGAATCGGCACTTGCGAGACCATCCAGCACCACAATCGAATCACTGAAAAGATGCCACTCATCGCGCGAATAGGCATCAGCTGCAATCAGGAGTGTTGACGACGCCTCGCCACGAAGCAGAACCTCACTGACCAGTCCCGGAGCCCACACACCCTCGAGCACCGTATCCACTACAACCTCGACCATGTTGATATGCCCACGCGCCTGCAAACACGAACGGCCTGGACAAAGAAACATATAACGTGGAACATGAATGACAGACCTATGTCCCCTCTTTTTTGCTATCAACCAGCAACCAGAGGGAAACTCCAAGGGCCCACCAACCTGCCACCACCACGCATCAAGTGGCAGGATTCTGAGCTGCACAACGGCCTAAAACCAGCCAGCACAACAGCCAGAAAACCCCAGCACAACGGCCTACCCCAATACTGCCCTACACAACCACCGCCAACGAACTAACGCACATGACCACTAGAGTGGCCGGTGTTGCTGATGGTGGAGCCCTCTCCACCATCAGCAACACCGGCCACTGTCATGGTTATCTACTGCGACTGAGGGCTACTACGTGCGCGTGTTCACCCAAGAGCTTGCTGATTGTGAGATCAGCTTAATCAAGCCAGCGCGTCAGGGCGAGCCTGCCCGTGAAGATGCCAGGTTCTTGAAACCGTCGCGCCAGTGTATTGAGTCGGTGTTCGATAGGTTGAAAGGCCGACTCGGGCTCGAACAGCACGGCGGGAGAACACCTGGTGTGTGTGATCGTGCGGGTGCTCCAGCGACTCCTCGCACTCAATGCCCCGATCTGGCACAACCATGCCACCGGGCAACCAGTACTCAGGTCATTGACCGCCTACGACCACTAAACCCTTGGAATCAATCATCTTGGCGCGCCGCAGTGATGTCATAGTCGACAAACATGAGAACGACCGCCATTGTGTGAGGTTTTGGTGTGTTTACCAAAAAGCATCACAGGACGACGGTCGTTCCCCTACCATGGCGCCGATACTACCAATACCGGTTTCACCGGAGGTGAAACGTTAAGCTTAGTTGAAACCAGCGATATGACCACACAGCAGCCAAGTCGTCGGCAGCTCACCGAGGAGTCCAGAACGGTCCGGTGCAGCTCATGATGTAGGACGAGAATCCGATCGCGCAGGTGGCCCAGGAGTCTGCGATCACGTCGCAGAGGTAGACGGCGAGGTCCTACCAAGCCTGCCCCAGTCGACGTATCGAAAATCGCGAGACGTAGGCAGGCCCCTACTTATAGATTTTTAATCCAGCACCAGCTTCGAGTTTGGTGACTGGAGTAAATACACGGCGAGTTGCTCCAGCATAAGGATAGCTCCCTTTGTGAATTCCGATTGCCCCACCTGACGTACTAAAGACTGGTCCACCACTGTCTCCACCAGCAGTACCCGAAGTCGTTCCAACCGCAATACCACACACTGTTCCGTAGCCACTAGTAAAGCACTGATTTGTCGCATAAACCGAACTACACGTTGTCAGACTAGTAGTGTGTCGCTGCTAATGTTCCGGGTATAGATGACGGAGTCGCGTACGCGCGTCCGTGGTAGTGAAGTGCCAGTTCACTTGCCGCTGCTCCTGGTTCGTGGCGTGCTGCCATGCACTGAGCTCGTGGTTCAGTACATCGAGATCATCAATGCGGCGGCCGAGACATTGACGGGTGAGTGCGGAGAGCTCGATCTCTGCGATGTTCAGCCAGGACCCGTGCTTGGGCGTGTAGTGGATCTCGAGGCGCTGAGCGAGCGCATGCGCAGTGACGGGGTCGAACGCCTCGTACAGTGATCCGATGGTGTGCGTGTTGAGGTTGTCCATCACGAGCACAACTGTCGTGGCATCGGGGTAGTCGACGGTGAGCAGGTGCTGCACCTCGTGCGCCCAATCAACACGGGTGCGGCGCTGCCTGGCCGTGACACGCCGCCGACCGGCGAGTGGTTCGACCCACACGAAGATCGAGCACGTGCCATACCGCACATACTCGGAGTCTTCTTTCCGATCACGTCCAGGGGTCATGGGAATCGGTTCCCTCGCGTGACCGAGTAGCTGATACGGCTTCTCGTCCATGCACACCACCGGGCGGGCCGGGTCGAGCGGGCGAGCATAGACGTCCAGCACGTCTTCCATCCTCGCGACGAACTCCCCGTTCGCTGTCGCCGGGATCGTCCAGCACTGTTTCAGATGAGGGCGAAGTTCCGTTTTTTTAAGACCCGCCCGATCGTTGAGTGGTCCAGGTCAGGGATCGTGTCGGTCAGGGCGACATGCTTCTCCAGCAGGCGCAGGCTCCACCGTTCGTACCCCTCGGGCGGGCGGCTGCACGCCAGCTGGATCACGCGCGCTTCAACCTCACCGGTCACCTTCGGCTCTACCGGGGGCGTGAGACGCTGTTTCCTCACGATGGTGTCCCAGGCGTCACCGCCACGATCGGCATACGCTTTCGAAACCTTGACCACCGTGTCAACATTCACGCCGGCACGCTCGGCAACCACCACCTGATGCGGGACCGGCCCTTCCCTGCCCGGAGCGTTCTCATCGAGTTCGAGCAGAATCCTCGCGCGACGCACCTGCTGCGCCGGATGCGCACCAGTGCGAATGATTTGCGTCAGCAATTCCCGCTCGGCGCTGCTCAACGCCACGGGATGCGACTTGGGTCTGGGCATAACGACCTCGTTTCCAACGGGCAGTCATAGCGTAACCCGCTCACCCCAGAATCCCACCAAATACAGAGAACATTAGCAGCGACACTCTACTAGTTTTTCCATACTGGCAGAAACCCATGCCAACTGATGGAGAAATTACGGAAGTCACCGTCATATAAGCGCCTGTGGTTTGACGGAAGCTTGGATAAGGGGTTCCACTCAAAGACCAGTACCACTCCGCGTCACCATACGATTTGTTCAGATGGCCGCCGCTTGTAAAGTACCCATCTGAATAGTAAAGGTTTGTGGGAAGTGAACAGTGTCCAGCTGTAGAGACACCAAAAGTTCCACCATTTCTAACGACGAATCCGGCTGTGCAACCATCAATGGGGTCCCCACCCCTGTACTCGTCCACACCCATGACATCACTACCGGCGTACTCCACAACAAACTCGTGCTTGCCCGCCAGAATACTACTGACGGTCTGGCTAAGCTCCGCCGGTTCCTTAATGCCACCGTATGTAACCTTAAATGCTCCCGTCTTGGCATCATAGCCAACGTTCGCAAACTCGACGCCAGCAATCAAGCCAACCGTCTCAGTCACTTCATAAGCAATTTCAGTCAACTCATCGGCACACCATCCACCATTGACGTAAATTTCGTTCGGAAAAGGCAACGACGCGATTTGCTCGCGATTTTCTCCAGATGGCTCCCGACAAAAGACGAACTCGCCTTGACCGAGATCCTCGTTCCATACGGCATCAACGAAGCCCACGTCTTCCGCAAGCTCAAATTCTGTCGCAACTTTTGCTAGCTGCATGATCTTGTTGTTGTTATCGATCTTCGCTTTAGAATCGACACCTTCGGCCTTCGCCTGTTCAGTGAGGTATTCAACCACTGGATCCGATTGTGCTACCCCATCTGGAGTAACCGCACTAACTACCCCGGAAACGCCTGATGACACGACTGTGCCTATTATCATAGCAAGAATCCACACACGCTTCTGCTTCATGCCTTGCTCCTTTCTCAGATCGCAACCTCACGAAACCAGATTCCGTATCACAGAATCCACATCAACGGCAATAGATAAAAGCGGAGATCAGTTCAATCTCCGAGCTACACTGCTTCATTCGGCCACGTTTGGATATATACAAATGCGCTAGAATTAGCGCTGAAATGCACTTACTGCAAGAAGAAATTTCTGCGATCATACCCGGTGCCGTGAATGATTGTTACATATACTATCTAGTGGATAGCAATGCTAATTCGGCACCGTCTTACCCATGCGCCATTGCAGCTTCCGGATCAACACTTTGGAGATAAACTCCCGCTATGACCTTTCCCAGTGACTCGAGTGTTCCGCCTTCTCGCTCCCGTGAGAATTCGCGTCCACTTGGATCAACACGCGTAGCGAGCCCTCCAACCGGCGTGGTAACGCGGCGGTCCCGCGCCGTGTAGCAGCCCGACGCCCCAAGCGCTATGACATCCAGGGGCTTCGCGCGGTCTGCATGATCCAGGTCCTGCTGTTCCACGCCTGGAACGTCGGTTCACCGATTGGCCTGGACGCATTCTTGATGATCTCGGCGTTCCTCATGACGGCGTCGTTCATCAGGAGCGCCGAACGTGGCAAGACGCCTTTCTTCATTGAACGGTGGGCCAATACGTTCAAGCGGCTAGTGCCGCCGCTTATCGTCGTCGTCGCGCTGTCACTGTGGGCGTCGGTGCGGCTTCTCCCCGCGAACCGCGTGCCGGAGATCTTCGACCAAGCATTCGCGTCACTCACCTACACCCAGAACTGGCGCCTCATTGACGTGGCCGCGGATTACTTCGCAGAAAACAGTGCGATGTCGAGTCCGTTCATGCACCTGTGGTCGATGTCGGTGCAAGGGCAAGTGTTCCTCCTCTGGCCCGTCATTCTGGCCCTCTGCGCGTTCATCGCCAAGCGTTTCCGCTGGCGCATCAGGCCGGTGGCTTTCGTGGTCTTCACTCTCATCGCGATTGGCTCGCTGGTGTGGCTCATCTGGTTCGCATCCACCGACGGCTCCGTCTACTTCTACACCCGCGCCCTGCTCTGGGAATTCGCCCTCGGATCCCTCTTCGCCATCGCCACGCCTTGGCTGACCCAGCTCCGCCTCCCCCACCGTGCCATCTCGTGGCTGAGCCTGCTCGTCATGGCGGTCTACTACGGCGTCGTTCGAACTGACACCGTCAGTCCCATCGCCGCGATCTCTCTCGTTGCCACGTCGATGATCCTTGTCTTCCCCACCGGGGAGATGCCCTGGGGCGCGGGCCGCCTGCTGGCTTGGAAGCCGCTCGTCAACCTCGGCGACATCTCCTACGCCGTCTACCTCGTTCACTGACCCATCTTCGTCATCTACCTCAACCTGGTGGGTAGTAGCCACCTCACCATCAGCGACGGAATCGTCCTCATCATCCTCTCCATCCTGGTTGCGTGGGGCCTCACCCTCGCCGTCGACAATCCACTTCACAACTGGACATGGTCGAACCGGGGCACTCTCAACAAGATGAGCGTCGCCGTCGTCGCCCTCGCTGTGGGTATCGGTGGAGTCTACTTCGTCGACGGCCGCATGTACGGGTTCTCGCAGAAGAAAGCTGACACCGCCGTCACTCTCAACCCGGCCACTCACCCCGGCGCGCTCACCCTTCGTTCGCAAGTCGAGGTCCCGTTTACCGAAGCGCCACTTCCCGACCCCACAGCTGGCTGGTACGCATCACTCCCCGATTCGTGCGACGACGGCGTCCCGGCTGAGTTCGCAATGCCCTCGCTCGGCTACTGCTCCCAGGTTGGTGACCCCGCCACGGCTACTCGGCGCATCCTCGCCGTCGGCAGTTCCAAACTCACCCAATGGTCGCAGGCCCTCGTCCAGGTAGCCAAAGAAAACAACTGGTTCATCCAACTCTCCCATCACTCCGCCTGCTCGTGGAACTTCGATCCGGAAGCCACCGCACCCTGCCAGACACGCAACAGCGCGGCCCTCAACTACGTTGACACCTTCCAACCGGACTACGTGCTCCTCCTGTCCACCCAGACGGCCGGCGCCTCACCAGACGAACGCCTCATCCCCGGACTGCCTGAACTGGTGGCGGAAATCAACGCCCGCGGCGTCCCCGTCATCGGACTACGCGACACCCTCGGCGACGAGAAAAACCTCCTCGAATGCTCACTCGCCAACCCCACCACCGGGATCCTCGGCGGTTGTATCCTCTCCCGACCCGACCACCAGGCCGCGGCAAATCCCGCCGACCAACTCGCCCCCTACAGATTCACCTCCCTCGACTTCACCGACCAACTCTGCACCGGCGATATCTGCCCCACCACCATCGGAAACGTCTACGTCTACGCCGACACCATGCAGGTCACCAACGAATACATGGTCACCATGGCGCCCGTTCTCAACCTGCGCATGCTAGAAGCCATGGCCTATCTTGACGGAGCGGGGTAAGGAAAACGGCGGGCGAGGAATAGCGGCGACTCGGCGGCGAATTCGCTCCATTTCACACAGCACAGATGTAACCTTTTTCACACAGCACAGATGTAACCTTTGTTCTAACCACGCGACTCGAGCAAGGACGAGCCGCCAGAAGGGAACAGCCATGAATACAGGTCGAGTCACACGTTGGAGCCGAATCGCTACGGCAGGCAGCATGGCAACAGCGATGATGATCACCATGGCCGCATGCTCCAGCTATACCCCACGCGCCCACCAGGAGCCCGAGGTAACCGCGAGCGCGGCAGCGCCGAACGCAACACAGGCTCCGACTGCTGCACCTGGAGTTACGGGAGTCACGGCGGAGCAGGCGCAAGCACTTCTCGCCACGGTCGACTGCGCGGCGGGAGCAGATCCTTTCGACTTCAACTGGCGTAACACGCTCCCCATTTTTGCAGGAAGTGGGATCGCAGCTGCCGGCACCTGTTCCGGGGACCCGTCGGCTATCACCATGTACGACGGCGACCTCGCTGAGCTTGCGGTCCTTCTCGCACGGCCCGATGACACCACTCCGCTCGCAGAAGGAACAGGCTGCGACAATTACTACGAGGCCCAGCCCAACCTGTGGATCGTTACCACTGAAGGTACGCTGATGCAGCCGCGCTGGCCTCTTGACAATTGTAGCCACCTGCTCCAGCCGGTTCCGCCGCAGATCACGGGAGCAACCTCCGAGGCGCCCGTGGCAGCACCTGCCGAAGAGCAGGTTGTGATCGAGGAGCAGCCGGTCTACGAAGAGCCCGTGTACGAGGAGTACGTCGAGGAACCCGTCAGCGAGTAGACGTAGGACTCCAGAACTGCCTTCCCTGAAGGAGTCAGGGGCTTGCGTCAGGCCTCCTTTTCTGAAGAGGTCACCGTGGTGACTTTGGCTCCCTGAGCTTCTCTAGCGTCCCGGTGAGCCATTGTCACGCAAGCACCAAACGGCTCAACCGTTCGACTGCACTGCGCAAACTTTCACTATTCTCCATCGCGGTCTCGATGCTCCACGCATTTCTGGCAAAGCCGTTGAGCATCATGACGTAAAGCGGACCGGGTTTGTCCCCGCGAGCAACCATCTTTTCTCTGATCGATCTTTTCCCGGATTTGCTACAGAGACGAAGCACTTCTCTCTTGGCGTGCGGCGCTGACTCTGGATCCCGAGGGATGGTTGGCGCGTAGCGCTTGTTGGAACTGTGGGCCCAGGGGGTTGGTACCGGGTTTCTGGGTAGGTGGTACGGGTGGTCCCCGGTATGGGGGGTGCCCCTATGTTGTTTGTCAAGCTGCTTGGGCTTGTTGTGGGGTGTCGTAGAGGCTGGCGTCTCTGAGCATTGCGTACAAGACGGTGAGTCTTCGATGGGCTAGAGCGATGATGGCTTGGTTGTGTCGTTTTCCTTGGTTTCGTTTACGGTCGTAGTAGGCACGGCTAACAGGATCTGTCCGAATAGCTGCGAAAGCTGAGAGGAAGAGGGCACGTTTGAGGCGCTTGTTGCCCGAATGACTCACACGCTCGGATTTAATAGAGGTTCCTGATTGCCTCGTGGTGGGCGCCAGACCGGCATACGAGGCCAGAGCGGCAGAACTGGTAAAGGCTTTACCTGTTAGTTCGGCAATGAGCACGGAGGCGGTCCTGAGCCCAATGCCGGGCATCGAGGTCAGGACCAAGTAAAGAGGGTGATTGACCACGATCTCTTCGATTTGCTGTGCCACGTCAGCTCGTTGAGCATGCAAATATGTGAGTTGGCGAGCTAGGTGGGGTATCACGATGCCGGCAGCCTCCGTACCAGTCACGGTGACTGTTTGCTTGCCGAGAGCCTGTATGATTTCTTCGGTCCATGCAGTGTGGCGGCGGGCTCCGTGTTTCTTCAACTTGGCATCGATTCTGGCTCGCCCGGCCTTGCGTATTCGGTCCGGGGTCGGCCAGGTGGCGAGCAATTCAAGGATTGCATCATGCTTAAGACGCGGGCCAAGTACCTCTTCCAGCGCCGGATGGATCTGAGTGAATAGGCCGCGAATCCGGTTGGACACCTGATTGACCTGCCGGGATAGGTCAAGATCGAAACCCGTGAGCATCCCTAGTGTGGCCTCTGTAAGATCCGTCTGGCTGAGATCCCGCAGAGTATGGGGCAGGCTACGAGCAGCATCAGCGATGATGAACGCGTCCTTCTCATCTGTCTTGGCGTCTCCTGGATACAAGTCAGCGATCCTGCGCATCGTCAAACCTGGAAGATAAGCCACCGGTATTCCCATATGTTGAGCCACTGCCACCGCCAATGCTCCGATCGTGGCGGGCTGATCGACCACCACAAGCAGCGACCCCAGTTTCTGTAGTCGGGTGTAGACATCGATCAGTTTGGTTTCATCGTTTGGTAGCGCTTTGTTCCATACCACCTTGCCATCGGCGGTGATCGCGCAAGCCCAATGCTTGGTTTTACCGACATCAAGTCCAAGGAAGACCTCGGGCGTTTGGTGAGTGACCATCATTGCTCCTCTCAACGGGTATTCCCTTAGTCGATCAGGTCCAGACAGTAAGCCTCACATCCACGTTACGACAGGCATCCACACTGGTGCCAAGCCCCTTATCAGCGATCACCCACCGTCAATCGTCTCTGGTGGCAACACCCCCCGGATCATTGAATAGACAGGGGCACAACACCATGCCAGAGCGACTGACCGACAAGCCCCATCATTCCCAATGAAAGGACCCACCAACAAGGTAACGGGGTTAGTTGCTGGTCTGGTTGGTTTGGGTGGCACGCATGTCGATGGTCGGCCCCTCATGGTCGTACTCAATCGCCCACTCCTCTCCCTCCCATGAATCGATCTCACAGGAAGCCAAGAGCAGTGCCGCTAAAACGTTCCTCGTTAGCCACTCGTTCCCGTCCACGATCCCAGCCGACATCATCAGGTCCGCAATCGCCTGCTGCGTCATCATCTCCAGTTCTCCCCGCGGCGGGAGTTTCCCCGTTCCACGAGTTGCAGAGAACACTGGGAAGCAGCCTCCATCCTCCCGACGAACAGACCAGATGCTCCTTCCGTCAGCATCCTCCAAGTTCCAGCCGTGGCTGACAGTCACCATGTCCACTGACTCAGCCACCCGCGGGAGTAAAGCTCAGCGGGTCGGCACGCAGCAGGTTACGCGCCTGTTCGATGGCTCCATGGACGACGACGTCACCGCCCAACCGGCTTGCAACAATCTCCGGTACCGGCGGGTAGTGCTTGCCGATCACCTGCTCGCGGGCCGC
>RRZT012234263.1_pt1 | contig 17755 bp, 14 predicted proteins | sample 2165551 | NCBI WGS metagenome assembly RRZT01 (sample SAMN10456910, study PRJNA506462) | wastewater metagenome | biome: wastewater; feature: sludge; material: wastewater sludge; isolation source: wastewater sludge with Escherichia coli K12::gfp cells carrying plasmid... | place: USA: Moscow, Idaho...
ATAATCCAGAATATGAGTCGCAATACGGTCGAGGAACCAGCGATCATGCGAGATCACCATAGCACAGCCGGGGAATTCAAGCAGGGCATTTTCCAGCGCTCGCAAAGTTTCGATATCCAGATCATTGGTTGGTTCGTCGAGTAACAGCACGTTGCCGCCGGTTTGTAACAGTTTAGCCAGATGCAAACGACCGCGCTCACCACCGGAGAGTTCACCAACGCGTTTTTGCTGATCGACGCCTTTGAAGTTAAAGCGGCCCACATAGGCACGACTTGGGATCTCGAAATTACCGATTTTCAGGATATCCTGACCATTAGCGACTTCATCAAACACGGTCTTTTTGTCATCCATGCTGTCACGGAACTGATCAACTGAGGCTAAAACGACGGTGTCACCTAACGTGATAGTGCCGCTGTCTGGTTGTTCCTGACCGCTTAACATGCGGAACAGCGTCGATTTACCGGCACCGTTCGGACCGATGATACCGACAATGGCTCCTTTTGGAATGCTGAATGACAGATTATCAATTAGTTGTCGATCGCCGTAAGACTTGGATAAACCTTCCACTTCTACCACTTTGTCGCCTAAGCGCGGTCCTGGAGGAATGAATAGTTCGTTGGTTTCATTACGTTTTTGGTAATCCTGACCGTTAAGCTCTTCAAAGCGAGCCAGACGGGCCTTGCTCTTTGCCTGACGACCTTTTGGATTCTGGCGTACCCACTCCAGCTCTTTCTCGATCGATTTCCGACGAGCTGCTTCGGTAGAGGCTTCTTGTGCCAGACGGGCGTCTTTTTGTTCCAGCCAAGAAGAGTAGTTACCTTCCCACGGAATACCTTCACCGCGGTCGAGTTCCAAGATCCAGCCAGCAACATTATCGAGGAAATAACGGTCATGCGTGATGGCGACAACCGTACCTTCGTAATCGTGCAGGAAGCGTTCCAGCCAAGCGACTGATTCTGCATCCAAGTGGTTGGTTGGCTCATCCAGCAGCAGCATGTCTGGTTTTTCTAACAACAGACGGCACAGTGCAACACGGCGACGTTCACCACCGGAGAGCACTTTGATTTTTGCATCCCAGGCTGGCAGACGCAGCGCATCGGCAGCGCGTTCCAGTTGGTTTTCCATGTTGTGGCCATCGTGAGACTGGATGATGGCTTCCAGTTCCCCTTGTTCTTTGGCCAGTTTGTCGAAATCAGCATCGGGTTCTGCATAGGCGGCATACACCTCATCAAGACGAGTCATGGCGCGTTTCAGCTCACCCATGGCTTCTTCAACCGCTTCCCGAACGGTTTGCTCAGGATCGAGTTTCGGTTCCTGTGGCAGATAGCCGATTTTAATGCCTGGTTGTGGGCGTGCTTCGCCTTCGATCTCGGTATCGATGCCGGCCATGATGCGCAGCAGTGTTGATTTACCGGCACCGTTCAAACCCAGTACACCGATTTTGGCGCCAGGAAAGAATGAGAGGGAGATGTTTTTTAAGATATGACGCTTAGGCGGTACGACTTTGCCCACGCGATTCATGGTGTAAATAAATTGCGCCATGGTGTTCTCTTAGTCATTACAGATGGCGGATAGTTTAGTGCAAGGATTTAACAGGGAAAAGCGCAGAAAGGATTTTTTGGTAGATTGCAGATACAAAAAAACCCGCGATGCGGGTTTAATGATGGTGCCCAGGGACGGACTCGAACCGTCACGATTATTCATCGGCGGATTTTGAATCCCGAAACTGCGGTTTCAGATAGATAATATGACTCGTAATGCCTTGAATCAAGAGGTTTTGGGGTTTTTAAAGTCTTCTGTAGTTTGGGCTGGTTTGCACATATTGCACATATTTACCCATTAAAATTACAGGTAATGGAATTCAAAACTGAAAGTACAATTGCAAGAAATTGTCGATACTGTGTATGTAGAAGTTTGGGAAGAAGGGATGAACAGCCGTCTGGCTGTATCTAGTTTGGTTACAATTGAAGTTGTGTCTTATACGAGTTCTAACGATTAATCATACTTTTTTTCTTATTCTCCAAAATGAAGTGTTCCTGGTTAACGCCCCGTAGAGGGGGATATGTAATAAGACCGGATTGGTAATGTATAGCCTCAATATGATTTTTTTATTCTGTGTAAAATTGATAGTTCAGAATCAATTTCTACTGCAGAAGTAGTTGGCCTAACATTTGCGAAGTATTTTCTTGTGTTATCTGCGTCTATGTAAGGTAAATTTTTCTCTACTTTAAACATTCTAATTTGACAGATTCGAGAGCCAACAATTAATTCTATTGGTGTATTGCCATGATTAAACAGTTCCAATGATACACATCCTCTATAACCAGGTTGCACCATTGTGTTTATAACAAGTCCCAATCGGGCATAACTGCTTCGAGCTAAAACATCTGCATATACGGATTCAGGAAGCGATATGTATTCTAAGGTTGTTGCTAGAACGACTTGATTTGGGTAGATGACGAAATTATCACCAAGGTCTCGTCTTGTTTCTTGAAAGAAAGTTCTTATCGGCTGATGTACGCCATCATGCGTAGAAGGTAGCAATTGAATTGATGGTTTCCTTGTTGTAATTGATACTATAAAATCATAACCAAGACGCAAATCAACAGTGAAATTGCCGATTTGATTTTCACTTAATAGTGGATCAATAAATAATGAATCATCATCTGTAGAATTGTATGATTCTATTATGTCATGTTTATATAGCAGCTCCATCATTATCCCATTTTTTAATTATCATGTAGTTTCTTAAAGATTTTTCTACTAAGTCATTAACTGACTTTTCAATTTGAACTTTAGGAATATAAGCCCATTTATCTTTTGGTTCGTGAAACATCTCTCGAAGGAAAATCCAACTTTCACCAATAAATGCATGCAATTCATCTTTGTTTTTTATTTCATAAGGTCGAATGTTGTTAAATGATCTGCTTATGTCCATATTGGTGGTTGTGTATTGTAATAACGGAAGATTATTGCTTTTTAATACGGTGTTGAACATATCTATAATGTCATTTTGAATTCCATTCAGAAAATCATCTACAACCTTAATTCTATCTTGAGTTGATGGATGAGTTTTTGATGGTGGATCTTCCCCTGCTATTTCATTTAAAAATTCCACTCCGCTTCTACCTATATACTTAGCACTAAATAAGTCTGCAAAATATTCCATTCTATGGCTTTTTTGTATTTGGAATAACAGATTGTGGTCTTTTGATGACCCGGATAATTCAGGGACTAAATGCAGGTTAGGTAAATTAAAGTGAATGTCTTTTTTTAAAAAAGTTTGCTCTACTATAGCCTGGTTGACATCAACGAAATGACCTAGTTCATGATATAGTGGCGTAGCATACAGTGGCCGTCTTCGATATAAGTCTGGTAGGCAGATTTGTACTAATTCCGAATCAAAATCAACCCCAAATATTGAATTTGCCAATATATAAAAATTTTGATGGACACCAATAAAGTAGAAGCTAAGAATGTTTTGTGATAGTTCAGTTGTAATTATTGATTTATTTTTTGTCCAATCCAAGCAAGCCTGTTCTAAACAATAGACTATTTCATAGGGCACTTTTTTTGTTGTACTACCAGTGAAAAATCTAGTCGCGGTAAAAATGGATTGTATGCAATAATCAATTATATTTTCAGGCAGATCGATATGATCAGCATTGATTATTTTATCAACAATTATTTTTAGTTTTTCTAAGTATAAGATTAAGCTTTTACTAAAATATGGAGATTCCAAGACTTCTCCAAGCTTGTTTTTAAGTAAATATAGTTGTGTATCTCTTATCATCATTGATTAATATATCTCAGGAGTATCTTTGCTGTGTTTATATTCAGCTGTTCCTCACTATTAATACTATTTAAACAATCTAACAGATCATTCTCACCTAATATCTCTAATGCTAAAGTTACAGATTCTTTATGTTTTAATTGCTTATCAACTCCAGGAGCTGAACTAGCAATTGATTTTGCTTCATCGATAACATCGAACACTCTCGTTTTTAAAATAGCGGGTACAACTGCACCTTCAGTCCCCATCATTTGAAGAACCATCCGGACTAAAGCTAAAGAGTCTTGTGATGTATTCTGGGTAGCATAAATCATATAGTGTATCTCCTAATTCAATCCAAATTTTTTTATTGTAGGATTGATGCGAAGAATCCATGTATTGAAGATACTTTTGATTCCCTACAAACACCAGGGGATGATATGACTAAGATCAAAGCATTGAGTAAAATATTCGATCGAATGGGTTTTGTTTGGGTTCTGTTGGTTCGGTTGGTTTCCTCTAATGATTCTTATTTTCACATTTTTAACCGTATTTTCACCAATCTTGTTGCTGTTCTCGATCAAACCTTCCCCCTCGTTTGTAATGAAGATGTTTTCCGTGAACATCATCATATTTTTAATGTGTAGATTAAATTCTTTTCGTTCATGTTGATGTTACAAAGTCAGCGTTGAATATGTTATTTCGATGGAATTCCATATACTTTCTTTGAAGTGAGTTAAACAAACCGACATTCACAGGAAGGAATATGCCCCATTGGTTTAGAGTGGCTTCAATCTCTGGTCCAGAGCAGTGTAGATCACCATTGTTGTTGAACGTAATCCAACCTTGGTCAAACAATCTATCGATGTGAGGGGAGAGTAATAGACCATTATTACCATCTAGACGTTCACTATTGTTACATAGGCGCCATGGTTTTATGTGACTTGCAATCAGTAAGGTCTTCTTCATGACTCCTGTTACTCGACAGCAGTGCTCCATCTTCTCAACATTTTTGCGGAATAGTCCCTGCCCACGACGAGCCATTATGAGCTGTTCCTTCTCCGTCTCGTCTAGCTCTGATGTTCTAATTGAATCTGCAACAGTATCTTCCTCCTGCTCAGCTTGATCAATCTGTAGCGTATCAGTAAAGGAGTGGTTCAATTCTTGGGTTAAAGAAAGCATTAGATTACCGAGTTCTTCACTGATTCCAGCTAGGTAGCAGCTTTGATTGCCATTCCCATTCGTTTGCAGAGGAGCATTTTTAGTTGGAAGTAAGGGGACAATTCTATCCAAATGATCTTTAGGCCTAATCGGTTGATCTAGCATCTCCCAATTAATGAGGACTGCCCAGCCAAGATCTGACCAGGCATCGCCAGTAGTACCAAATTCAGGTGGTTTAGGTTGCTCACGATGCGGGGCAGTCACCAGGCCAATTGCTTTGATCAGACCACCAGCATAAGAGAAAACGATATCACCAGGCTCTGTCAGTGTTAGATTGGTATAGGTCTGATTTCTTGCTCCGTTGCTGTTTGCTTTGGGTGACCATATGTAGCCCCCTGTTATCTCATCAGTGTGAGTTTGTTTGTGGTTCACCCACCAAAATTTCATTATGCCACCTGATTAATCTGGAATATTTCTGAATAGATCCGCACTGAAGTGGAAACAGGTTAGGGACAGTATATTCATCCCTCTCAATGCCCCTGATAGAGATATTTTTGGAAACCAATAAAATTACGGCGTACTGCATCTGCTGAGCCCAATTCTGCGAAAGCATCAGCCAGAGCGTTGTTGTACTTAAGTTTAAGTAGCGTTCCTAACTTGGAATCATCCAGCTCGGTCACACCTTCTTTGACGTAATGACCTAATACAAAACTCAAGAAGGCGTGTTGCTTGCTATCAAATTCCTTGTCAATGATCTCTTCGGCTCGTGCTGCTCGTTCTTCCCGGGTAAGGGGTTCATCGGCATAAGCTACAAAAGCCAGCACATCAAACAGGTCACTCTGCTCGGCTTCGATTACCCTTTGCATCTCGGTGAGCTGATCGATACCAAAGCCTTTTTCTGATAAGCCATTAAGTAGCTTCTTGCGAGTGCCTGGTTCGCTCCAGAGAGTTCGTAGTTCATCTTCATCTTTGAAAAACTCAGGAAGTTTGCCAAACAAGTCTTCCATAAACTCTGTGGCCGACATTGGTGAACCATCTGGGTGCCAGAAGCTGGTGGCACTCATGTGCTGGATTTTTCGTGCCTTACCATCGGCAAGCTCAATTTTAATTTTGCCTTTTTTCTCGCAAGTGCAAGGCTTATTGCCACAGATAGTACAAGGATTATCAGGTGTAGGATCTTTCAGACAGATACAAGGGCTCTGACCGCATTCAAGGCAGGGTTTAGCTGGTTTTTTCTCGCAAGTACAAGGATTGGTGCCACAGCGATCGCAGACTTCTGGCGGTAGGGGTTCTCCATCCCATTCCGGGTCACTGAAATGGTGATGGGCTTTCACAAAGTCATGTAGGGTGAAGTAATCCTTACCGTCATAGAGACGCGTACCCCGACCGATGATCTGTTTGAATTCGATCATCGAATTAATTGGGCGCATCAGCATGATATTCCGCACATTGCGAGCATTGACCCCAGTCGAGAGCTTTTGGGATGTCGTCAGAATAGTCGGAATCGACTTCTCGTTATCTTGAAATTCGCGTAGCCACTGTTCGCCCAGCGCTCCATCATCGGCTGTAACTCGGTGGCAGTAATCGGGGTTGCTACTGCTTTTTATTTGATTGATTAGGTCGCGTACTGCTAGCGCATGATCTTGAGTGGCACAGAACACGATGCCTTTCTGATTCTGATCGATCTCACGCATAAAAATTTCGACCCGTTTTTTCTCACGGGCACTGATCTCTATGATGCGGTTAAAGTCCTGTTCAGTGTATAAGCGTCCTTTCTCGACCTCACCATCGATCACCTGATCATCGGAAGTATAGATATATTCATCCAGGGTCGTAGCGTGTTGTCGTACCCGGAACGGCGTTAGGAAACCATCATTGATCCCTTCCTTGAGGGAATAGCTATATACCGGCTCGCCAAAATAGGCATAGGTATCGATGTTATCCTTACGTTTGGGGGTCGCTGTTAGTCCTAGTTGTACCGCTGGTTTAAAATAATCGAGGATTGCGCGCCAGTTCCCTTCGTCATTAGCACCGCCTCTGTGGCATTCGTCGATGATGATGAAATCGAAGAAGTCAGGCGGATAATCGCCAAATACAGGGGAGGGATTCCCCTCATCATCGGTGCCGGTCATAAAGGTTTGGAAAATGGTAAAGAAAATATTGCCATTTTTGGGCGCCTTACCCCTTTTCTTTATCTCGTCAGGGGATATCCGTACCAGAGCATCTTCGGGGAAAGCGGAGAAGTCATTGAATGCCTGGTTAGCGAGAATATTGCGGTCAGCGAGAAATAGGATGCGTGGTCGGCGAGTTGGTTCATCTTCACTACGCCAGTCATTAAGGTTCCAGCGACTATGAAATAGCTTCCAAGCAAGTTGGAACGCGATAAAGGTTTTGCCGGTACCTGTCGCTAATGTCAGCAGAATACGGTCGCGCCCCTCGGCTATGGTCCGTAATACCCTTTCGACCGCAATATCTTGATAGTAACGGCCCTGCCAATAACCACCCTTATCTTCAAAGGGCACTGATGTGAAGCGATCCCACCAGCGGTTCTGTAATGCAAAGGTAACCTGCCACAACTCATCAGGACTCGGGAAAGTCAGCGTTTCTCCTTCTTTACCCGTTTCCATATCAATGGCATAGATACCTTGGCCATTACTGGAGTAGGTAAAGCGAATAGCCAGCTTGTTGGCGTAATCCTTGGCTTGTCCAACACCAGCAGTGAGCGGTTTATCCCACGCTTTAGCTTCGACTACTGCCAGCTTGGTATTGCGGTATTCCAGCACATAATCAGCCGAAAGAGCTTTGCCACGCTTTCCATTACCTTCAAGTCGTCCTAACGTGATGGGGTATTCGCGACGAATACGGCTCCCTGGGGTAATACCCCAACCCGCAGCCACCAGCATGGGGTCGATATACTCGGCGCGAGTTTCCGCTTCGTTCATCACATTCTTCCTGTTATTTATGCCAACGATTGAGGATTCTTCAGCCGTGGCAGCATCCGGTTAAAGCAGGGGAAAACCATCGGCCTGATGAATAAAGCCGCCCCAGACGTCAGTAATCAAAACCCAATCAAGAAAAAATAACCACAAATAAAACTTCAAGTTATTGATTTTAATGAAGTCGGTTTTTTTGTTGGCCCGGTAATCTTAACTAGAGTCAAAACCCAATCAAGAAATACCAGACCCAATCGAAAAATGTAAGATCCAATCTAAAATTTAAGCCCAATGGGGTACATAACCAGCACGGGGATGATCGGGGTCTGCGATTCGAATTAACCCCGTCTCTAACGTCTTATTTATCACTGCTGTAGCTTGCGCTGCATTCTTAGATGCGATACCAAGCCGGGTACACAAGCTGGCATTTTTCATCTTGTCGCCACTGAGAAATTTGAGCACGGCATGGAAGTAACAAGCACGAATTCGCTCTTCGGGTGTCATGTCGGCGAAGGTGCGTGGGCTATAGAGAATGGCTTGAGTCGAATTAACTTCCGCCCGAAATAGGGGCGGTGGCAGTTGAAACATCTCAACTTGTGCGATCACCTTATCCAGGCCGCTGCCTTGTTCTTCACATATCCCCATGCGGCGCATCAGCGATGCTAACGCTTCATTGCGGGAGCGAGGTGGCAGATCAATCATTCGTTCTGGTTTAACCAGTGGGGCACCAGGATTGCTGATCTCGATCCTGTCACTGAACAGTTCTATTTGCGGGCCACTGCCCGTTACTGTCATGTCTTGGTGGATCAGGGCATTGGCAACCAATTCACGGATCGCCAATTCAGGAAAGAGCGGGTGGGCTTCGCGAAGTGCTGAGCCAATATGTTCATTTTTGGGGAGTAGATCATTGATATAACCCACCAGCCCTTCAAAGCCTACCGCATATCCTTTCTGTCCATCGTGTCGGTGCGTGACGGTTGCTGCCCGATTTTTGCCGTCATAGGCTACAAATCGCACGGCCTTGCGGGCTAGACTGGCATCAAAATCACTGAGTCGATTAGCAAATAAAATGGCCCCGAGGTGGGTAATATTCCATCGTTCGCCCACATCACGCACGATCAGACGGTCGGCTTCCAGTTTGTCGAAAATACCGCTGCGGTTATCTGGTAATGGTTGTCGAGTCAGACGGAAATATTGGCTGTAATCCAGCAACTCTAAGACTTCATCGCCGGTGGCATATTGACGCGAAATGCCTTGTTCCCAGCGATAAGGTTGCATTCGCTCGATGAGTTGCTGATAACGATCGGGGTAATCGGTAAGCTTTGGAGTCGCACTGCCAATTCGAATATAGGGCGTGCCATGAAAACTGACAGGCGTACCGGTGGCGGCGGGAATTTCAAGTAGCACCACCTTTCCATCAGGGTGATCAACGACTCGGAAGCTAAAGGCAATGCTTGGCTGCAGCTTGTTGGCCAACCAAAGTTGCAGCACTTGTCCACCAACTTTCACGCTATCACTATCAGGCCAAAAATCGGTGCCAACAACCTTATGGCTGCCATCTTCAATGCCCCACAACATATAGCCACAATCTCGCCCTTCGATACGGGCTGAGTTGGCTAAGGCAGAACAGCGCTTACCGATCACCTCTGGATCGATGTTGTTGTGTTTAAACTCCAGCCAGGGGGTTTCATCTGGCTGGCCACGAAGTTCATCCACCAACGCTACATCACGGGGTTGAGTCATTGTGATGCCTCCAGTCGTGTGGTGTCGAGCAGGCCGCTAAAGGCTTGCTGTAATAGTGATTGCTTTAGTTCATCCAGAGCGGCGATCTTGCGTTGATAGAGATAATCGAGGCGCTGGGTTTCTTCGAGAACAGAATCTAATTTCAATACGAGTCGATTTTGCTCTTCTAATGAGGGCAGAGAAATTTCTAAGCTCTTGATCATGCCAAGTTTTAGAAATTTTGTTCCGGCCCCCACTGATTGCTCCTTGAAGCGCTTCAAGCTTTTGAGCATTTGGAAGTACAAAAACCGATAGTGCAGTCGGTCTTCGTTATTGATGGTGATTACATAGGTGCGTTGGTAGGCATTAAACTTTCCTCTGTAATGCTTGACGTTAAAGTCGCCAACAGCGTTGTTTCCTGCCAATAAGATCGCCTCACAATCGAATGCAAAATTATCAATTGCGTAGATTTCTTTCGCACACGTGAAAAATGGGTATTTGCCTCCTTCAACTGCCGCGTTAGAGTCCAGCTTGCCAGTCTTGATCGTGACGTAATCACCAAGCGCCTCATTTTCGCCACTGACAGAGTTGAGCACACTTTCAAATAGGGCGCGGGCATTGCTGCGGTTCTGGTTGGCATTGGCACGAGCTGCTGCTATAGCCTCGAATGCCTCGTCTAGAATAGTCACGATACGTTGTTGCTCGGGAAGCGGCGGAATAGGTAACAGGAGCGATTCCAAAAACTCTTTTGCAACTCGTTTATGGCCAACAGCACCAGTCATCGATTTGGTTGCATTTTCTCGAAATGATGGTTGTAAAAGGAAGTAGTACAAAAAATCCGCTGATAATTCATCGCTTGGTCTGATAACAAAGTATTCGCTCGAACCAAAACCAATACCGTTAATCAAATCGCGCGCAATTCCTAATTTGCCGTTCTCAAAACACGGTGTAATTTTGGCGAGTAATACATCACCATTAGCAAAGTATGTGTAACTACCTATAACATCGGACAACGAGCGAGCACCTTTCGGATTAAGGTACTTACGATCAATACCAAGCTCATCCATTGGAGCAAAGGAAACCAAGTCATTATTTGTCAGTTTTTCACGAGCCTCTGACTTGGGAGGCCTGAGGACACAAACCTCATCAAGACGTTTTGTTTTCCACCCCACCTTCATACTAGCTCCCGAATAGTGGTCAGCAACTCGGAGCTTTCGGCATCCAATGCAGCTATTTCATCCAGAATATCCCGCGGGCTGCGATGAACTACGACTTCGCTGCTATTGGGGCTCTTCACCGACAGGTCATAGCTGCTGGTATCAATAGCAGCAACATCCAGACTCCAGCTATTAGGTGAATCAGCAAAGCTGGCCTGCAGCTGCACAAACTCTTTGAGGTCATCATCATTGAGCGGGTTGGTCTTGCCAAAATTGCGGCCTGGATCCAGCTGATAGAACCACACCTTGCGGGTTGGTTCACCCTTGGTAAAGAACAACACTACGGTTTTTACCCCAGCCCCCTGAAAAGTGCCACCGGGGCAATCGAGCACCGTATGCAGGTTGCAGCTCTCCAGCAGCAGCTTGCGCAGAGCCACCGAAGCGTTATCAGAGTTGGAGAGAAAGGTGTTCTTGATGACAATGGCGGCGCGGCCATCGACTTTTAGCATTTTGATAAAGTGCTGCATAAACAGAAAAGCGGTTTCCCCGGTACGAATAGGGAAGTTTTGCTGCACCTCTTTGCGCTCTTTGCCACCAAATGGCGGGTTGGCCAAGATCACTTCCATCCGATCTTTTTCCTGAATATCGGCAAGATTTTCGGCTAGGGTGTTAGTGTGCTGGATGTTAGGCGCTTCGATGCCATGCAAAATCAAATTCATGATAGCAATGACATAGGCGAGGCTCTTTTTCTCTTTACCATAGAAAGTTCGGGTTTGCAGCGTCACCAGATCGTCTGTAGAGAGGGCTGTATTGCTAGATAGGTAATCGTAGGCTTCACACAAAAAGCCAGCAGAACCACAGGCACCGTCATAAATACGCTCGCCAATACGGGGTTTTACCACCTGGATCATGGCGCGAATCAGCGGCCGGGGCGTGTAGTATTCGCCGCCGTTACGCCCAGCATTCCCCATTCGTTTGATCTTTTCTTCATACAGTGCCGATAGTTCGTGTTTTTCGACCTGTGATCGAAAACGTAACTCGTCGATTGTGTCGATGATATCGCGCAGGGTGTAGCCGCTGCGGATCTTGTTCTTTATCTCGCTGAAGATCTCACCAATTTTATATTCAATGGTATCAGGGCCGCTGGCTCGTAGCTTTACATCTTCCAGGTAATCAAACAGGTCGTTATCAACAAACTCGATCAGGTCATCACCGGTCATGGCTTGGTTATGATCAATCTTACCATCAGCTCCCTTGGGCGCTGCCCAGCGAGACCAGCGATACCGAGGCTGCAGGATCGGGGTATAAGTTTTACCCTCCAGCAGTGCTTCGTTCTCTTTATCTTGCTCCAATTCATCGAGGTATTTGAGAAACAGTAACCAAGAGGTCTGCTCGGTGTAGTCCAACTCTGAGCTACAACCAGCCTCTTTGTGCAAGGCATCGTCGATATTCTTGAAGGCTTGTTCAAACATGAATGATATCCGGTTAACGCATAGAGCAAGAGGACCAGAAGCGGTTCTTGCTGCTAATTGATTGAGTTGGCGATCATTCTATCGTCGACACCGGATGTTATAAACTGTTATGGACGCTTTTGAAGCGTTATAAGATGCAATAAAGTTGGGTGTGGTGCCTGTTTTTATCACAAGCAATCAGCGCTGTATTTATACGATTAATCTGTTAGATGAGATAGGCGTCGATTACAGCCATAAACTGGTTTCTGATTGTCAGTAATTCGGCTTGTTTTGGTTGCGGGTCTAAACATGGCCAAAATTCGAGCCATATATCGTCAGCAGTAGGAAAATCAGAAAGCACTTTTGCTTTTAGTTTCGGTGTGAATTTTTCCAACGTATCGTGCATCTCGAATGGAAACTTAATTGCAATTTTCTCTTTTTGCATTGGCTGCCTGTATTGCTCATTTGATGTTAATAGCTTACTACTCGGAGCTAGCCAATATTAATCCTAATTAACTGAAAAACTAACAAAAAATAAGTGATCACCTGTAACGGGACAAAGGACTTTTTTTTCCATATTGGAAAAACAACCTTGTATGGTTGTTTCCCCCTAAATTCAATTTATTGTAATTGATATGACTACTATCGTTAGGGCAGTTAAAGCGAAAAATGGCATGATCACTCAGAAAAGTGATCATATTGATGTAACAATACGGCCACCAGCCAAGAATGATCGCTTGCTCAGCAATCTCTTGCTAGATAAGGCTTTGATACTCAGTAGATAACTTTTATTTGTATTCAGGATGAAAGATTAAGAAGGTGATCATTTTAAAGTGATCACCCCCGAATGGATTTATTTTAATTGACTGAAATTATTAAGTATTAAGCTAATCTAGAATGGTTGTTTGATCATGATCGCCTGTAACATAAAGCGATCACTTTTTCGTTACCTGCCTTTAGGTTTTCTCTAATTCCCAACCCCATGGTTTATTTTGCACATCTATAGGATATGACACGAAACGCCAGCCAACCCGTTCTAGATCTTTATTTAAACGTCGGAATATCATTCTGTGATTGGGATATTCCAAACCATAAATTTCAGTTAATTCATGGCAGGTTACGCCAGGATGAGTTGCAACAATCAAAATATGGGTGTGGTAGCGGTGCCATCCCATTGCAATAACTAAGTGAGCTAGATGCTCAATCGGTCCCAACTTTTTCAGAGCTAGATATCTTTGCGCTTTTTCTAAAAATCGTCTGCTTCTTTGACGAATGGACCGCTTCCATCCTCCCTGAAATGGCACCATATTCGCTATATCAGCGGTAGGGTTCATCAATTTGTAGAGGCTTTTGATTTCTCGTTCTGCTTTCTTTCGCAGTTTTTCCTCAGGGGAAATTGCTTTACGATCCAATTGATTACCTCTCTTATTTAAAGGTATTTACTCGTTCTATATATGTTCATGAAGGTGGGAACTATGGAATAGTGGGAACAGACCGCGTAATTCCTTGCTTCGACAGGGTTTAGCTGTTCCCACAACCGTTTTTCTTAGTGAGAACAAATTATTGGCTGATGGAAATATTTTAATTAGTTCCCTGTGTTCCCACTTTGTTCCATTCAATGAGTTATGTAGTGGGAACATATCTAACCCTTGATATACAAGACTTTCAGGCATGTTTGGTCGTAATGTTCCCACTGTTCCCTTTATTTTTACTTTGTTCCTACGTGTTTGCATGAAGGTAGGGAAGTGCCGAGTTTTGTGGCTAAGCTCTTTTATGGCTGGTCTAATCCTCAACACCGTCAGCTTCATCAGCTAGCACTCGCGATGTCAGTACATATGCCAACGATGCAGAGCTACTTTGACCGGGCAATCGTACTCTTCTCTGTAGTCGATTTTTTTCATTGCTCGTCTGCAAATAGCCCGCCTCCCGACACAATTGGGCTGCTCGCTTAGGATCGCGCCCTTTGGTTATCTCAGCCCATCCCGACGCTAAGACGAAAAATTTAGCTTCCCCTGCATCCACTTTACGATAGCCAACCAGATTAGCTGGACGATGGTTCGTATCGTTCCAGTCTGCAAAGCGGCTTAGCTGATAGGCAGAAACAAAACTACGTACCTGTTCTAGAGTTGCTGCATCTTCTTTATTGCCAAGGTGACCGCGCTCTGTCAGCCATGCTGTGAGGCAGACTCGAACCGCCTTAAGTGCCTCGCCTTCTGGCCAGCCGGTTATTCCCAATCGGGTAGCTAGTTCCCCAGCTGCGGCCACCAGCGCAAACCGATTGATCGCTCGACCCACCTGATTACCAGCCCCTTTGGGTGTTAACTCCTCGACTAGGCGTTTAACGTCTGCCAGTAGTTGTCTTTTGTGCAGGTTGATATTTAAAGCCAGGATTTCAATAAAAGCGCGAAAAGCAGTACCGTGCTGCTGATCAGCATTGCTTTTCAATGTATCAGCAAAGGATCGTCCATTTTCCATACCATGAAGTTGTTCAAATGCGCCATGGTGCCCGGTATGACTTGGAATCTGTATGGTTCTAACCTCCATTCCTGCTTGAGTTCGTTGACCTGCGCTGGCGGCATGATCTTCAAGGCTTAGCTCACCTGTCGATAGAAACAACAATCGCCATGACTTGCGCTCACGTAACTCTCCATCCTGACGGCTACGGCCTTTTCCTTGGCCGTTAGCTAGCATGTAAGCTGTTTGGCCAGCTTCTCGTCCATCTAGCTCACCTAATTCATCAAGGCAGAGTAGGGCATCATTATGACGGCTGGCGATACCCTCGATTGCATTCCCTGTTGCTCGCCACGTCTGAACGTACCGTTCGGGGTGTCCGTACACGCTAGCTGCAGCCTTCATGATTGTTGTTTTACCATCGGTACTTTCACCCTTGAGATGAAAGCCACCTCCCTCGATTCCAACCAAAGAGAGGAGGGGAGCTGCAAAGGCGAGAGATATAGAAAAACAGAGACGTGAGTTACCTACAGCCAGTCCAGCAACGCTTATTTGCCATTCGGAAAGGGTGCCCTGCTCGGTAAAATCATTGGCAGTGTATCCAGCTGTTTGCAGGATCACACTTTCGGCATCTGGCCCAATAGAGCCAGTCGGTAATACATATGCTGAGCCATGCCAGCCAGTGCGCTCTATACAGGTAATCTTTTTACTTGGTCGGCTATCCATCAGGTAGGAAACCAACTTGCGTCGCTTTTCTAAATTTATGAATGGAAGTCCTCCATTCAGCAAGGCAATGATCATTTCTTCGCCATTCCGCCGAACTAATGCCTCCATTGGCATTGCCCATCGACGGATATGGTTAGAGCTATCTTGCCACTCCAGTAAGCGACCATGATTTCCGCCATTCTCATCTGCTGTCTCGGCTAATACTCGGATCACGGAAGAAATACGGGTTTCTTCTTGGCGAGCGTCTTCTCCACGCCCAACCCAATCCACTGCATACAGCGTATCACCTCGAATGCTGAATCCCTCCGGTAGCTCTGCGACGTGTTCCTCAATGCTAAATGGCATAATTTCAGTTTGATTTACATCCAAGTTCTTCGGGTCTACTTTTGGATGCTGATCTAGCTGGCGCATGAGATTATCTTTGGTTTCAGTTAATCCGTGCGCTTGGTGATAATCGTTCCAGTCAGTGTTATTGCTATTCACCAATGGTGGAAGTGCCATTATTCCACAGACAGCTATGGCAGCTTGATCAGCTTTAGTCTTTCCTGGATTTCCTTGAGTGTTGATATCGTTATCGCCACAGATCAGGAGCTGACTGTCAGCGTGCCGGCGGCGAGCCATTTCGGCGACTGTCAGAAGATTGCCACAATCCATTGCACAGTAAACGGTCGCGCCAATTGCTAAATGTATTGATAGCCCGGTTGCATAGCCCTCAACTACTGCGATCAGCTCATTTCCTTCGATAAGATGAAATGCCCCTATTTTTTGCCCACCAGCAAGGTAATGCTTTACACCATCAGCCCGGATAAGCTGTACGTTCACCAGCTCGTTGGTTTCGTTTATCAGTGACACAACGGTACAACCTGGTGGAAACTTTTCATTTCCAACCTGCATGAATTTACGGTTAACTAGACCGAGATAAGACCCCAAACCCTTATGAACAAGGTATTGGGACTGGCTTTTGTCACTGCTTTGGATAATGTCTACGGCTTGTTTGGCTGCTTTCTGTCGTTTTTGTTCGGCTAGCTTTCGCTCTTTTTCTACTTTAATCTGCTGCTGTTGATATAACTGGTTCTGCTCTGTAATGGTTAGCGTTCTACCGGACAGACCCACCAGCGGAGAGATCAGTTCTGCCGCCTTTATAAGAGATTTTCCTGTGACTTTAGCAACCAGAGCTAAGCCATCACCCGCACCACACTGGTTGCAAATCCATGTACCGCGCCCTTCTTTATCGTCAAGTCGAAAACGGTCCCGACCACCACAAGCAGGACATGGACCGTGTTTGTGATTGCTGGGAATATTAATACCTACTTTATTCAGTATATCTGGCCAGTAACCGCAAGCTGCGGCTACGACATCAGAGATGAATGTTGCTGAATGGCTCATGATTCACCTCTCGCTGATAAGCCTACAATCATATGTAATTCGGCAATGAGCAGGTGAATTGCTAAGTTTCTTGAATATGTTGGAGAAACGAGAATTGTTAAAACGAAATCATTTCGTTCTGGGCGGCTTAAAATATAATCTTTCATGTTAGAATTAACTTGTACTGTCAGGTTCTTCGGTCTGCAAACTTTCGGAACGTGTTAGTTATTTGAAATGCCCTTCCTTCATTGGTAAGGGCTTTTTTGTATGTTTTCCCCATGTATTTGCACATGGAGTGACTGAACATGCGATGAATAAAGAGATCCCTGCGGTTTATTCATCCGTCGATTGTTGTTCAGGTAATTCGCCAGCCATCCATAATCCAAAAAGTTTGGTGTTAACAAACATCTTCTTACCGACAATGCGACAGCAACGTTCCAGACCAGGTTTTTCAGCCCGTTTCCAAAACATATTTTTCAGTGTCGGATGATTGAATTGAGGATAGTGTGTAGGAATTTCAGCCACAGGTAGCCAGTTGGTAAGATCTTGGCTTATTGCGATTAAATTGATTTTTTGCATATAACAGATGCTCCCTTTCCAGTTGCGCTTGGTGTTCTGCGGTTTGGTCGGGGAGTATTTAACTCGAAGTGATCTATTTTTCTTAGAACAGAAGTTGTCTTACTTTTGTTCTTGACTTTCTCTTCTTTTAAGTGCTTTAGCTGCACTAACAACCTGTGATGGTGTCACCCCCCAGGCGGTTGCGACAAAATGAGTCCATTCCTTCTCAATTGTATTTGTTCCGCATGAAATTCCCATCGCAGTCAACTTTACTTTAGCTGCATGGATAGCATTTATTTGAACATTTCTGCCTTCGATATTAGGGAAGGTGCGAACAAGTTCCTGATATGAGATCATGTTTGTCATCTGGAGCCATGAAACAGGGTTCATCATGAGTCATCAACTTACCTTCGCCGACAGTGAATTCAGCAGTAAGCGCCGTCAGACCCGAAAAGAGAT
>RRZT011073995.1_pt1 | contig 17754 bp, 10 predicted proteins | sample 2165551 | NCBI WGS metagenome assembly RRZT01 (sample SAMN10456910, study PRJNA506462) | wastewater metagenome | biome: wastewater; feature: sludge; material: wastewater sludge; isolation source: wastewater sludge with Escherichia coli K12::gfp cells carrying plasmid... | place: USA: Moscow, Idaho...
AGCCTTCGGGTGGGTTTACCACGTTCAAAGCAGCAGTGATACCCAAAACCAGAATCAAGCTGCCCAGAATTTGCAGCGTGAGTTCAAAGGAGTAGTTCATAGTCTTCAGGAGGAAAATCTCCAGAGGACCCAGCCACATAGCGCCCAAGCCGAAGCCAGCAACTACCAAGCCGTTAACCATACCTTTTTTGGATGGGTGGAACCATTTCATCGCAGCAGCACGGGGGCAGGCATATACGAAGCCAATGCCGTTACCAACCAGCAGCGAGAAGATGACGATAAACATCATGGGCTGATGGGTAAAGAAGCTGCACAGGATTGTGCCGCCGCCAACCATCAAGATACCAGCGAAAATCACTTTTGTTGGGCCAATTTTGTCTTGCAAGGGGCCGGCAACAATAACGATAAGTGCTGAAATAAAACCGCCAATGGCGTAGGGCAAGCTGAGCTGAGTGATTTCCCACTCTTTGTAGAGCCTGTCGGCTGCATCAACTGCCTTCATAACACCCTGTGCATAGTTGACAGAGCGATACTCAAGAATGTCCTTCAGGTTGGACCATGTATACAGGATACCAATACTGAGGTTAGAAAGAATACCAAAAATAAGAACCCGCCAGGCTTTGCTGTGCAAAGCTTTTGGATCTGACGTCGCCGTTAAATTCGCCATCGTAATTCCTCGATTTCTGCGTTAGTGCGAATGACCGCCGACTCCCGATATATGTGCTCGAATCGTTTTTTTAGAAAAGCTGCGTATGTCTTTCTGGTAATGAGATTTTTCATGGCTACACCAGGAGCACCGGCACAGCGAACCATGAAACGCCTCTACTTAGAGGGTTTCCCCTCCCTTTGGACGACGCAACAGAGGGTAATTCTATACGGGAAAACGGCAATAGTGAAGCGCAGGTTACAATTTTGTAGCCAGCCAGAGGGGTTTACTTACAGTGTAAAACGGCGCGTTGCATTTGTGTTGGCACTATGTTGCCTCTTTTTATGCTTGCCTGGCTGCGCGCTTTCAGGCACTATGCCGCATTTCCTTTCTCTATTTTTCACTTTCCACAACTCTGGCAGATGTACCTATGGCGAAAATCTTTTGCGTTGCCAATCAAAAAGGCGGTGTTGGCAAAACCACTACGAGCGTCAATCTGGCCGCTGGGCTAGCTGCCGTAGGGCAGCGGGTGTTGCTGGTTGATTTGGATCCGCAGGGCAATGCCACCATGGGCTCAAACGTAGACAAGCGCAGTCTGGCCCATAGCGTGTATGGCGTGCTGATTGAGGCAGTAACGGTTGCTCAAGCGCGGGTGCGTGCCGAGAAGTGCGGCTATGACGTGCTGGGTGCAAACCGCGAGTTGGCTGGTGCCGAGGTGGAGCTGGTTGATGTAGACAGGCGCGAGAAGCGGCTCAAAGCGGCGCTGGCTGCGGTGGATAGCGAGTACGATTTTGTGCTGATTGACTGCCCGCCTGCTTTGTCGCTGCTTACGCTCAATGGCTTGTGCGCTGCTCACGGTGTGATTGTGCCGATGCAGTGCGAGTATTTTGCGCTGGAGGGTTTGACTGATTTGGTCAATACCATCAAGCAAGTGCATGCCAACCTGAATCCGCAACTCAAGGTGATTGGCTTGCTGCGGGTGATGTTTGACCCGCGCATTACCTTGCAGCAGCAGGTAAGCGAGCAGCTAAAAGAGCATTTTGGCGATAAGGTTTTCAATACCGTTATTCCGCGCAATGTGCGGCTGGCCGAAGCGCCCAGTTATGCGCTGCCTGGCGTGGTGTTTGACCCCTCTGCGCGTGGAAGCGTGGCTTTTGTTGCGTTTGCGCAAGAGATGGTGGAACGCGCGAAGAAGTTTTAATACTGCCTTAAAAGGCGCGCGCAGGGCTTGCAGCAGCCCGCCCCTTTTTGTGCTGCATTTGCCGCATGCGCTTTGCGGGTGCGCTTGTCTGGCATGGCTCGCTTCTTCTTTCCTGCTTCATCTTTCCCCTTGCATCTTGCCCGCTGAAACCTGCTCAGCTCGGGCTTGCCGCTGTGCTTTGCCAACTGCCGCAACTGCTGTGCCTGCCTTCGCTTTGCGGCTTTGTTGCGCTGCTTTGTTGCACGGTTTCGTTGCGCTGCCGTAGTGCGCCACTTTGGAAAAAAACGTTTTATTTCTTATTAATCGTTAATTGATTGTGATACATTCACAAGAGCAATTGGCGCTTGCGTCTTACTGGTTTGCTGGCTTGCCAATGCCACAACATTTACGTCGATTACATCGATTCAAGGAACTGAAATGAGCGAAATTGCAGCGCAGAAGGTCAACAGCTATTGGAACTCGCCACTTTGCTTGGCTGAATATGACAAGAACCATGCCGAGTGCATTGGCGCAGAGCGCGATGATGCGGTCTGGCGCGAAGAATTTAAACGCTACCTGCCGCCCGCGCCTGCTGCTGTGGCAGATATTGGTTGCGGCACGGGCTTTGCCAGTTTGTTATTAGCCGAGTTGGGCTATACCGTTACAGGGCTGGATCAGGCTGAAACCATGCTTGCCAGCGCACGCGAAAAAGCCGCGCAGCGCAAGGCTGATATACGCTTTGTGCAGGGCGATGCCATGCACCCGCTGCTGCCTGCTGGCAGTTTTGATGTGGTGCTTTCGCGCTGGGTGTATTGGACGCTGCCCGACCCTGAAGCCGCTGCCCGCAACGCTTTGAATTTACTGCGCCCAGGCGGCATGCTCGCCGTGTTTGACGGGCAATGGTTCAAAGGCAAAAGCCACACAAAAGACGATGCCGCCAAACACACCCCTGCTAACGAGCGCGACAAATTGTGGGCAGACGCATACACCGATGAGCTGCAATCGCAATTGCCGCTGATGCGCGAAAACCCGCCCGAAAAAGTGGCAGCCATGCTCGAGCGTGCTGGCTATGTCAATGTGACGTTTGAGCTTATGGGCCACGCCAACGCCATTTACCACCAATACAAAGGCGCAGAGCGCCACGCCCAAGACTGCCTGTACGTGGTGCGCGGCTATGCGCCCGAGCGCAGTGCCTGCAACAAATAAGGAGAGCACATGACGGCAACCACCACCAACTGGAACGCCTTGCTCGCATCGTGGGACAAGCAGCAAACCGCCTACATCGAGTTTCGCGAAGAGCGTTTTTCTTTGATGATTCAAGCGCTGGCAGACCATCTCGGCGAGCGCTTTACCTTTGTAGACTTGGGCTGCGGCCCGGGCTCGCTTACGCAGCGCATACTGGACGCCTTCCCGCAAGCCACAGCCATTGCCGTAGATACCGACCCCGTGCTGCTCACCATGGCGCGGCATTTTTTGGCGCGTTTTGGCGCACGGGCAAACGTTGTAGATGCCGATATGCGCGCGCCCGACTGGACTGCCCGCTTGCCCGTGCAGCAAATTGATGCAGCCGTATCTACCACTGCCATGCACTGGCTCATGCCCGAGCAGCTCATCAAGGCCTACAGCGACATTGTTGCCCTGATGCCCGCAGGCGGCATGGTTTTAAATGGCGACCATTTCGCGTTTGAGCGCACCGCGCCTTGCGCCCACCAGTTAAGCCTTGCCGACAGAAGCCGTGCGCAAAAACGCCTGCTGGCGCAGCCCGATGTGCTCAACTGGGAAAGCTGGTGGCAAGCTATGGAGCGCGAGCCCGCGCTGCAAGCCGCCTTTGCCGAACGCGCCAGCAAACAAGCGCAGGCCGATGCGATTTACGGCGAGCGCCACACATCCACACTGAGCAACTTATCGCTGCACGAGCTGGCGTTGCGCCATGCGGGGTGCAGCGAAGTAGCCACCATTTGGCAGCGGTTTGAAAACCGCATTTTGATGGGCATTAAAGGCGGATTGCTGCCTGCCGCCGAATAAATCGCCGTGCTTGCCAAGTTAGGCGCAGAGCGAAAGAGATACAGAAGAAACCTGTAACAGCAATATTTTTAACCCATGCCGCAAGGCATATTTAACATCGTTGAAGAAAGAGCATCTATGACTCACACATCGCATTCCTCATGCCCACTGCCACGCGGCCTATTGGCCATGCTGCTCTCTGCCACAGTAGCACTGGCTGCCTGCGGCGACAAATCGGCACCGTCTGCTGCCAGCTCTGGCGCTTCTGCGGCGGCTGCAACGCAAAGCAGCGACAATGTGCTGCGCTATGCCATGTCGTTTAAAGAAAAAGGCAGTATGGCCATTGAAAGCGACGCGGCTTTGCGGCTAAAAACCGCTGGAGCAAACGAAACACTGGTCAATGTCACTGCTGATGGGCAAGTGCTGCCATCGCTGGCTACCGAGTGGAAGCGCACTGGCGCTACAACGTGGGAATTTACCCTGCGCCCTGATGTGAAGTTTCACGACGGCAGCACGCTTGATGCCGAAGCGGTGGTGACATCGCTGGGCTACATCATGGGCACAGCCACGCCGCCACGCGCACTCAAAGGCACGGGGCTCACAGCCAAAGCCATTGATGCCCATACCGTGCAAATCAGCACCGAGCAGCCCGACCCCGTTTTGCCATTGCGACTGGGCTCACCCAGCAGCGCCATCTTGGCCAAAGGCGCATATGCCAGCAACCCCATGACTTCTATCGGCTTTGGTAGCGGCCCATTCAAAATCACCAAGTACGAGCCAGGCGTGAGCCTGACGCTGGTACGCTTTGACGAGTACTGGGGCGGCAAAGCCGCGCTCAACGGGGTAGAAGTGCTCACCATCATGGACCACACTGCGCGCTACAACGCACTCAAAGCAGGCGAAGTGCAAATTGCCGACTCGGTGCTGCCAGGCAAGATTTTGGAATTTAAAAAAGACAGCGCCTACAAGGTGGAAGGCATAGCCTTGCCACGCTCCACTACGCTGTATACCAACTTTAGCAAGCCCGTTTTGGCCAATCTGAAGATTCGCCAAGCCATTGACATGCTCATAGACCGCCAAGCCATTGTTGCCACCGTGCTCGAAGGCACTGGCACGCCAGCGGCTGGTTATTTTGGCGACGCTGTGCCTTGGGCTCCCAAAGCCGCTGAAAGACCTGCAGATTATCTGGAGCAAGCCAAAAAGCTGATTGCCGACTCAGGCATCAAGCCCGAGGGTTTGAAGCTCAACTTGATGACCTACACAGGCCGCCCCGAGCTGGCTGAAGCTGCCAACGTCATCAAGGCCAATCTGGAGCAAGCAGGCTTTACCATTACGCTTGATGTGGTGGAATACACCACCGTGCTTGAGCCCAAGGCACTGGCCAAAGAGCATGATTTGATTTTGATGTCGCGCAGCTATTACTTCGACATGCCCGATGCGGCTGGCTATCTGCAAAGTGACTTTGGCTGCAAAGGCTCAAACAACTTCAACGTCTTCTGTGACAAGGCTTTTGATGCACTGCTGCAAGGCACTGCCACAGCAGAAAAGCCGCAAGAGCGTACAGCCATCTTTGCCAAAGCGGCACAGTATTTGATTGACAACAAAGTGGGCTTGCCGATTTACCATGATGCTTCGCGCCGCGTGCTTTCAAGCCGCGTGCAAAATGCCATGCTTGATCCGCTCGACCAGACTTTGCTGACCAACAAAACCACGCTGGGCAAATAAAGTCTGCCTCTTTCGCAAGAGGCAAGCTACAAGGCTCTACTGGCATGTTTGCAGTACTTATGAGGCGGCTTGCGGCAGTACCACTGGTGCTGCTGCTTGCTTCGCTGTTTGTTTTTTCACTGCCCACGCTCACTGGGGTGGATTTGGCGCGCGCAACGCTGCGCGCACGCATTGCCGAGTCGGAGCCCGACCCGCAAACGCTGCAAAACATCCGCAAGGAGCTCGCGCTAGACCAGCCCTTTGCGGCGCAGTACGGCGCTTTTCTCAAACAGTTGGCAGTGGGCGACTTTGGCTACTCGTACAGCAGCCGCCAGCCCGTGGGGCCCACTGTTTTCAAGGCGCTTTCTATTTCGGCAAGCATTGCGGCGCTCTCCATGGGCATTGCCGTGTTGTGCGCTGTGCCGCTGGGGCTGCTGGCCGCTGCCCGCCGTGGCTCGCTGTTTGACCGCATTTTGACCATGCTCAACCGCACGATGATTGCCATTCCCATTCATGTTATGGCACCCATCATCATCATGGTGGTTTCTGTGCAACTGCGCTGGTTGCCCACAGGTGGCTGGACCTCGCCCAAGCACATGATTTTGCCTGTTGTTTCTATGGCGCTGGTGCCTTTGGGGCTGCTAACGCAAATGGTGCGCAGCGAAACCATTGACGCGCTTGAGCAGCAATTTATCCGCACCGCCCGCGCCAAAGGGCTACCCGCATGGCGCGTGCTATGGCATGCAGGGCGCGTGTCGCTTACAGGCACTTTGGCCGTGGGCAGCACGTTTTTAGCTGGCCTGATTGGTGGCAGCGTGGTAACGGAAGTTATCTTTACCATTCCTGGTATGGGCGGGCTGCTGTATGACGCTGTCAATCATCTGGATTTGCCGCTGATTCAAGGCGGCTTGTTTGTTACCCTTTTGGCGGGTCTTGGCGTGGGGCTGCTCAGCGATATTGTTGCCGTGCTGCTCGACCCGCGCATCAGATACCGCTAACTGCCAGCCAAAAACCATTTCCGCCTGCCAACCTTGCACCTGCCTATGTCTGCCACGCCCCGCCTCGCTCCATGCAAACCCACGCCGCCCAGCGCCGCGCCACGCTGCTTGTGCTGGCTGCGCCGTTTGCCGCTGGGCAAGCTGCTGCCGCTTGGCGGCTTGCTGCTGATAGCACTGCTGATTGTGCTTGTGCTGCTGCTAAGCCCCTACGAGCCCAACAAGATAGATTTGGCGCAACGCTTTGCGCCCATGTCGCTCGCGCACCCGCTGGGCACAGACCAATTCGGGCGCGACACGCTCACGCGGCTGGCGCATGGTGCGGTGCTTTCGCTCGGCGTGGCGGCGGCTTCGCTGGCGGCGAGTTTTACCATTGGCACCAGCATTGGCATTTTGGCGGCATGGCGCGGCGGGCTGGTAGCCACGGTGGCGCTAACGCTCAACGATACGCTGGTGATTGTGCCAATGGTGCTGGTTATGCTCGGCTTTGTGGCAGCCTTTGGCGCTGGCACGCTGACTTTGGCAGTGGGCATGACCACGCTGGGCTGGGTCGTATTCGCCCGCTTGTCGTACCAGCTTACTGCGCGTACGCTAAGCACAGGTTATGTGGAGGCAGCCATTGCGCTGGGAGCAGATTCGCGGCGCGTGCTGTTGCAGCACGTCTGGCCCAATATTGCACGGCCTTTGCTCACCTATATGGCTCTGCGCCTGCCCAGCACATTGCTGGCGTTTTCAGGCTTGTCTTTTTTGGGGCTGGGGCCACGCCAGCCCCAAGCCGAATGGGGCGCCATGATTGCCGAAGCGCGCAGCTTTGCCGACCGTGCGCCCATGCTGCTGCTTGCGCCCGCACTCACCATTGTGCTTATCAGCGTGCTGTTTGCCGCGTTGGGCTCAACTGCCAGCGATATTGAACTGAAAAAACCCCAATGAGCACAAAGCCTTCACAACTGCCGCCCACACCAGCCGCCGCAGACTTACCCGCTGCATCTGCTTCGCCTGCTGCACCCACAGCGGCTGCTTCCTCCGCTACGCCCGCTACCAGCGTTACACCAAAAGCATCGCGCTTTGCCGTGCTGCGCGACTTTGTGCGCCTGCCCGCTTATGTGCAATTGCTGCTGATTACGCAGTTGTGTTTCAACATCGGGTTTTACATGGTGCTGCCCTATCTGGCGGGCTATTTGGGCAACACGCTGGGGCTTGCAGGGGCAACGGTGGGCTTGATTTTGGGCTTGCGCTCTTTTTCGCAACAAGGCATGTTTGTAGTGGGCGGCACGCTGGCCGACCGCTACGGGCCGCGCCCTATTATTCTCACTGGAATCCTTATTCGCATAGCGGGCTTTTTGGCGCTGGGCTTTAGCACGCGCCTGCCTGGGGTGATTGCAGGGGTGGTGCTGATTGGTTTTGCGGCAGCATTGTTTTCGCCTGCGGTAGAGTCTTCCATCGCCCGCGCGGCAGGTGATGTGGAACGCGATACGGGCTTGCCACGCACGCAGGTATTTGCCATGAACTCGGTTAGCTCCCAGCTTGGCTCGGTGCTGGGGCCACTCATTGGCTCGCTCATGCTGCTGATTGACTACAGTATTGCCTGCGCGGTAGCGGCTGGGGTGTTTGCCTGCGTTTGGCTGGCTTATTTCCTGATGTTTCCCAATATCGCGCCGCTACACAAAGGCGAAAGCGTGCTGGCTGGCTGGGGCGAAGTGCTGCGCAACCGCGTGTTTTTGGTGTTTGCGCTGGCCTACAGCGCCTATCTGGTGGGTTACAACCAGTTGTATCTGGCGTTACCAAGCGAGCTAACGCGCTCGCTGGGCAATGACAAACTGCTCGGCGTGATGATGGCGATTGGCTCGCTGATGGTCATCGTCACCCAAGTGCGCCTTACAGCATGGGCGCGGCAGCGGCTGGGCGCTCGGCGTGCAATTGTGCTGGGTTTTTCTGTCATGGCGTGCGGCTTTGCGGCAGTGGCAGTGGCCAGCTTGATTGCGCCCCTGCCGCGCCCGTGGGCAGTGCTGCCATCGCTGGCTTTGATTGTGCTGTTTACTGCTGGCCAAATGCTGGCTTCGCCCTTTGCTGCCGATATGGTGGCGCGTATGGCCAACGAGCGCCGTTTGGGTGCTTACTACGGCTTGCTTAATTCGTGTGGCGGCTTGGCGGTGCTCTTTGGCAGCACTGCCGTAGGCGCATTGCTACGCAAAGGCTCGCACGGGGCAGATGTGGCGCAGCCCTGGCTGGTAACAGTGGCACTGGTGCTGGTAAGCGCTGCCGTTATCTGGACGCTGATGGCACGCAACAAACTTGGCGAGCGCCCAGCCGCACGCGCTTGTGCATCCGCACCTTCAGGCACAAAAGTTCAATAAAAGCAGTTGGGGAAAATCGCGCCATGCAAAACAAGCAAACACCAAGCAGCCTGTTGCAGGTAGAAAATTTAAGCGTGTCTTTTCCAGCAGCGCAGGGTTTGGTGCGTGCGGTAGATGGCGTAACTTGGCAGGTGGGCGCAGGCGAGTGTTTGGCCATTGTGGGCGAAAGTGGTTCGGGCAAATCTGTTTCGGCGCTGGCGGTAATGGGGCTGCTGCCACCTACGGCGAAGGTGAGTGGCAGCATTGTTTTTGACGGGCGCGAGCTGCTGCAAATGCCCGAGCGCGAGCGCCGCCAGTTGCGCGGGGGCGAAATTGCCATGGTGTTTCAAGACCCGCTTTCGGCGCTTAACCCCGTCTACCAGATTGGCGAGCAAATTGCCGAAGCCATTACAGCGCACCAGCGCATCAGCCACCGCCAAGCGCAACAGCAAGCCATAGATTTGCTGCACGAAGTGGGCATTGCCAACCCGCAGCAACGCGCCAAAGATTATCCGCACCATTTCTCGGGCGGCATGCGCCAGCGTGTGGTTATAGCCATGGCGCTGGCCAACAACCCGCGTGTGCTCATTGCCGACGAGCCCACTACGGCGCTGGATGTTACCGTGCAGGCGCAAGTGATGGATTTGCTCGCCGAACTGCGCGAGCGCCGCAACACCGCCACGATTTTGATTACGCACGATTTGGGCGTGGTGGCAGGCCATGCCGACCGTGTGCTGGTGATGTATGCAGGGCGCGTGGCTGAAACCAGCCATGTGGATGAACTTTTTCAAGCGCCCAGACACCACTACACCCACGGCCTGCTCGCCTCCATGACCCGTATCGACACCGCGCGCCAGCAGCGGCTCGATACCATTCCCGGGCAAGCACCCTCGCTTATAGATTTGCCCCAAGGCTGCGCCTTTCACCCGCGCTGCCCCCATGCCACAGAGCTGTGCCGCACCGCCACGCCCGCGCTGCTGATTGAGCACGGGCACACCGTTGCCTGCCACCATTGCCTGTGCGCGGCCAGCGCCACCGTTGGCGAAACCGCTGGCGCACAGCCCCCAGCCAGCCCCGCGCCCACGCCCATACATCTGCTACTGCAAAAAGCCGAAGGCAGCCTGAGTGCATCAGCCGCACACCAAACCACGCACCAAGCCAAGCACGAAACTACGCAAACGCACGAAGCCAACCACATGCACGCCCACCTGCATGTGTACGCACAAGCGCCACGGCTACGCGCCCACATCCACCCGCACCAGCACGGCACGGGGCTTGAGCACACCCACACCGAAGATGAACAGCTTGCAGAACTAGCCGCTGCCGCATCTGCTACTGCTACGCCTGCCGTATTGCCGCACACAGGCGGGCATACCCACGGCGACGAGCCACCCGAAGCGCACGCCCAGCGCCACGGTGCCGCGCCCGTAGTGCTTGACATTGCCCACCTGCACAAAACCTTCCCGCTGGCAGGCGGGCGGCGTGGGCAGGTACACCATGCGCTGCGCGACGTAAGCCTGCACATTCACGCAGGCGAAACCGTGGGGCTGGTGGGCGAATCGGGTTGCGGCAAATCTACCTTGGGGCGCTGTGCGCTGCGCCTGCTGGAGCCTGCCAGCGGCAGCATCCACTTTCGCGGGCAAGACCTGCTGGCCATGAATGCAGCTACGCTGCGTGCGGCGCGGCGCCATATGCAAATGGTGTTTCAAGACCCACTGGGCTGCATGGACCCGCGCTTTACTGTGCGCGAACTGCTGGCCGAGCCATTTGCCATACACGGCGTGGATGTAGGCGACGAGGTTGAAGCACTGCTGCACCGCGTGGGCCTCACTCCCGAGCATGCCAACCGCAGGCCGCACGAGTTTTCAGGCGGGCAACTGCAACGCATAGGCATTGCGCGCGCCATTGCGCTCAACCCCGCGCTCGTTATTTGCGATGAACCCGTCTCGGCGCTTGACGTATCGGTGCAGGCGCAAGTCATTAACCTGCTGTGCGAAATTCAGGAGCAATCCAGCCTGGCTTACCTGTTTATCGCGCACGACTTATCCGTAGTGCGCCACATTGCCGACCGTGTGGCAGTGATGTATCTGGGCGAAATTGTGGAGATGGCTGAAGTCAATGAACTCTTCACGCACCCCCAACACCCCTACACCCGCGCCTTGCTCTCAGCCGTGCCCATACCCAGCCCCGCCGCCGAACGCGCACGCACCCGCATCATGCTGCACAGCGACGCACAAGACAGTGCCTGCCAAGCAGCACCGCGCCAAGGCTGCGCCTTTGCCCCGCGCTGCCCCGTGCACGCCAAACTCAACCCCGCCCAACGCGCCCACTGCCAGCAAGCTGTTGCTTTGCGCGACATCGGCACAGGCGGCAGCAGCGGCGGGCATTTGGTGCGCTGCGCGTTTGCCTGAACACGTTTTGGCAAGCCAGCGCAAGCGTTTACTTGGTGTTTTTGGGTGTTTTTTGCGCGTTTGTTTGGGCGCTTAAGCCGCCGCTTGAGCAGGCACTTATGCAGGCGCTTGATTGGGCAAGCAGCACAACGCGGCAGGGCGCAGAATGCACGCCAAGGGTGCAGTGCTTGCCCAGTGGATTAATGCAAGTGCAAAGGCGCACGCAAGAGCGCGGCGCGTCCATGCCTTGCGCTTGCGTCTGGCTCTATTGCTTGGCGCTAATGCTTGGCGCTAATCCACCAGCACCTGTTTGCCATCGGCAGTAAGAAAAGCCGCGTTTACGCTGCTTTGCGGGTGCAGGGCTTTGATGGCTTCGCGGTAGGTTTGCAACTGGGCGATAAGGGCGGCTTGCTGCTGGGGCTGCGGGGCTGACTTGTAATCGAGCACCCACCAAGCCGCTGGCGTGCTGGCTGTAGGGCGGCGCTGCACCAAGCGGTCGAGGCGCAAGATTTTGCCTTGCCAGGCGATGTCTATTTCGTTGCCTTGCCAAAGCAGCTCTGCCGCGCTCCACGCCCAGCCGCCTTCGCCTTGCAGTATGGCTTGGGCGCTTTGCCATGCTTGTTGGGCTTGCTCGGGTGTGAGTTGGTGCAACTGTTGCAGGTGGGCGAGGGTGGCTGTTGCTGCCTCAGATGTTGGCTTGGATGCCGCCTGTGCGCTGTGCCATTCCAGTATTTGGTGCATGGCTTGCCCTATGCGGGCAAGCAGTTGCAGCTCGGCGGGGGCAGGGGCAGCAGGGGCGGGGCGGCGCAGGTGGGCAGGTAGCGGAGCCAGCGCGGGCAGGGTGATGGGTTCGCTGGCTGTTGCGGCAATGGCTGGGCTGGCGGCTGCGCCCACTGCTGGCGTGCTGGCGCTGGTGCTGTTTGTTGCACCTTCTGGAGTGCCATTGGTATCGCTGTGTTGGGTCTGGTTTGGCTGTGTTTTTTGCTGCTTTTTGCGGTGTTCTTGCCCCACTATTTGCGCCCAGTGGTGCAGGCTTGCAGGCAGGTTGGCGCTTTGTTCGTCGGTTTGTTCTTCGGGCTGTTCGTCGGGTTGTTCATCGCCCAGTGCGAGGGGTTGCGCCTGTGCCGTGGCTTGCATTTGTTTCCACCAGCTTTGTGCATCATTTTGGTGGGGGGCAGATGATGAGACGGCTAGCACGCTGCGGGCGCGGGTCATGGCAACGTACCATGCGTTGTAGGTTTCGCGCTGGTCGGCGGCTTGCTCTTGCTGTAGCAGTATTTCGGCTGATGGGGGCGGGTTGCTTTCGCTGGCCAGAAATACCAGCTTTTGCGGGTGAGGCTGTGCGCCAGGCCAGTCTATGCGCAGGGTCATGCTTTCGGCTTTTTTCTTTTGGCAGTCGGTGTCTATGAGCAAGACAAGTTCGGCTTCAAGCCCTTTGGCTCCGTGTACGGTAAGCAGGCGCACGGTGTTGGGGCTGACGGTGTCGGGGGTGGTTTGGCTGCTGCCGTTGCGCATGGCGCGCACCCACTGGTAGGCGCTGGCATAGCGGCCACCATCGAGCGCCAAGGTTTGGGCGGGCAGGGCTTGCAGGCGCTCAAGCACGGCTACGCGCTGCGCGGCAGGGGTGGCAGCGGCGTAGCGGGCGAGCAGGTCGCCTTCGCGGTAGATGGCATCGAGCGCATCGTGGGGGGAAAGGTGTTGCAGCCAGTTTTGCCAGCGTTGCAGGCGACTGGCGAGTGCTGCCCACGGGCGCTCTGAATCTGGTTCTCGCTCTGTGTTGTCTGGCTCTGTGTCTGGCTCTGTGCTTTGCTCGGCGCTGGGCTGGGGGCTGGGGGCGTGGCTGAGTAGCCATGCGAGCCAACTGGGTGGGGTGGCTGTGTTGGTGTTGGCGTTTTGTGCAGCTTGTTCTTGGGTTTGTGCTTCGGTTTGTTTTTGGTCTTGTTCGGCAAGCTGTTGTGCGGCTTGTTGTACGCCCAGTGCTATGTCGATGAGTTGCGCATCGCTTAAGCCAAACAGGGGGCTGCGCAGGGCGTGCGCGAGTGAGAGGTTGTGGCGCGGGGAGATGAGGGCATCGACCAGAGCAATGATGTCTTGTATTTCAGGCGCATCGGCAAGCAGGTTTTTTTCGGCAAGCTGGGCAGGTATGGCGCATGCGGCCAGCGCTTGTTTCATAACGGCCAAGTGCTCGTTTTTTCGCGCCATGACAATGATTTCGCCCGCAGGCAAGCCCGCTTGTATCAGGCTGCCGAGCCAGCGGGCGGCTTGCTGGCATTCAAGGGTGATGAGGCGTTCTTCGGCTTCGAGCTTGGGCGTGGAGAGGCTGTCGCGCCATGCGGGGGTGTCTGTTTGTGTGTCGTCTGCGCTGGCTTCTCCGTCTGCGTTGGCGTTGGCGGCTGCTTTGGTTTTTTTATCGGGGCGCGGGATTTGGGGCAGTGCCAGCACGTAGCCGCTGTGCTCGGCTTGCGTGGTGTGGGCGCGGTACTCGCCCATCAAGCCGTTTGCATGTGCTGTGAGCATGTTGGCATTGACAGCCGTAATGATGGCTTGTGCGTTGCGGCGGGTGTGGTCGCAACTCAGTGTGTCGCCTTTGAGGGCTTCTTGCACAAAAGAGCGGGCGGCGCGGAAGACTTCGGGGTCGGCACGGCGAAAGCGGTAGATGCTTTGCTTGGGGTCGCCCACGATAAACACGCTGGGCGCTTGCCCCGCGCCCGCGTAGCTTTGCAGCCATGCGTGCAGGGTTTGCCATTGCAGGGGGTTGGTGTCTTGAAATTCGTCTATGAGCAAGTGGCGCACGCTGGCATCGAGCCGATCTTGCCACCATGCGCCCAGATGGCTCTCTTGACGCAGCACACGGGCGGCGCTTTCTACGTCGTTCATGTCAATCCAGCCTTGGCTGTGTTTGACTTGCGCGTAGATTTGGCACAGCTTGCGCGTTAAGCGCACCATGCGTTGCTGGTGCTGCCAGCCTTGGTGCTGCGTTTGGGCTTGCAGGGTGTCTTCCAGAACGTCTTGCGCTTGTATGACTATGGGCAAGTTGTCTGACTTGCCGTTGAGTTTGCGTGGCTCGTTTTTCTGGGTGAGCAGGGCTGTGCAGATGTCTTGCCAACTGTTTGCGCCAAGGGCTTGTTCTAGCGCCGTTGCGGCATTGTTTGCTGTTTTGCCTGTTGCTTGCCCCAAGGCCCGCGCGGCTTGTTGCAGCAAATCACGCACGGCGGCGTTTTGCATGGTGGCGGTGATGGGGTCGTCTGCGCCTTGCAGGTGTGGGTAGTTTTCAAATGCTTGCGAAAAATGCGGCACGCTGGCCTGCGGTATGCCGTGCGCATCGGCCAGCATAAATTCGGTGCGGCGCTCTAACGCGGCGGTGAGGGCTTTTTGGGCGTTGCTGCGGCCGTGTTCGTCAAGCAGCGATTGGTAATCAGCCAGCAGGCTTGGCTCGCGCAGCAAAGCGGCATGGAAGGGCTGCCACACGGCTTGCACGGCGCGGCTGTTGTCTTCGAGCAGCTCGTAATCGGGGGGCAGTTGCAGTTGTTGCAAAATTTGCAAGGGAGCTGCGCGCAGCAAGGCGGCAAACCAGCTATGGAAGGTGCGTATTTGCACGGTGCGGCCGTGGCGCAGCAGCTTGAGGTATAGCCCCTGCAGCGCGGGGGCGTGCTGGGCGGCTTCAGAGGCGCTCATGCCACGGTTTTGCAGCTCTTTTATCAGTTTTTCGGCGGGGGCAGTGGCAAATTCAGCCAGCCATGCTTGCAGGCGCGCGCGCATTTCGGCAGCGGCTTTTTTGGTGAAAGTAATGGCCAGTATGTGCTGCGGCTCGGCTCCTGCCAGCACGGCGCGAAGTATGCGCGAAACCAGCATCCACGTTTTACCAGCGCCCGCGCAGGCTTCTACCACAACGGCGCGGGCGGGGTTGCAGGCTATGGCGTAGAAGTCTGCACTGCTGACTGTTTGGCCGTTGGCGGTGTAGGCATGCTTGGCGCTTGACGCTTGGCTTGGCGGGTGGCTTGGTGCGGGTGGGGTAATGGGCTGGTTCATGCGGGTTGCCGTGCGGTTTTCGGTTGTTTGGCTGCTTGGGTGCTGGTTTGGCTGCTGTTTTAGGGCTGCTTGCTGTGCGGGGTTTTATGCCGTTTGCTCTTGCCAAAAGTCGCGCCGACACAGGCCGCGCGCGGCGCAGTAGCCGCAGCGTGCGCCTTGCCCCAGCGCGGGCAGGGGGCTGCCTTGGGCTATTGCGTGCAGGTCGTGCGCTATGCCTTGCAAGAGCTGCTGGCGCAGGGCGCTGGCGTTGTGCTGCTCGTGCAAAACAGCTTGGCCTTTTTCGCTGATGTTGAGGTACGCCAGTCGCACCGCCGTATCGGGCAGCAGGGCGGCGTAGAAGGCCAGTTGGGTGTCTTCGCCGTCTTGCGTGATGCGCTTTTTGGTTTTGTCGGCTTGCTCGGTTTTGTAGTCAATGAGCATGCGTTGGGCGGGTTCGGCGGGCGTGGCTGGCAGGCGGTCGATACGGTCTATGCTGCCGCGCAGGGTTACGGGCTGCGGGGGCAAGGCGGGCGCAGGCTCAAGCGGGTTGGCTGCTTGTATGGCTTGTGCCAGCAGGTAATTGTGCTTTTCTTCGCTGGCTACAAACTCTGCATGCTCTTTGGCGTAGTCGTGCAGCAGCCATTGCAGGTAGCCATCGCGCAGTTTGTGCCAGCCCAGTTGCCAAGGGAGAAATTCGGCTTCGTCAAATGCTTTTTCGGCTTTGGCTTGGTTGGCTGCGGCATCGAGCCGCGTTGCCAGTTCAGGCGTGGGCAGGCTGGCAGGCTGCAAGCCTTCTGCGTGAAGCTGCTCATGAAAAATCTGCAAGGTGCGGTGCAGCCAGTTGCCAAAGTCGCGTTTTTCGATGGCCTCGGTGAGCTCTTGGGCTTGTTGCAGATTTAACTGGTGCAGTGCAAAGAAGCTGTAGGGGCATTCGCGCAGGGTGGCGTAGCTGCTGGCTGACAGGTGCGTTACTGGCAGGCGCTGGCTTTGCGGCTGGGGCATGGTTTGCGGAGCGGCTGGCAGCGGGCGCGACTGGCGCGGGTCGGGTGCGGGGCTGATGGGGCGCGGGCTGGCGGCGGGTGCGCTCTGGGCGGTTTGTGACTGAAGCAGGCACTCCAGCAGCAGCGGGCTGGGCTGCTGGCTAGCGCCGTCTTCGCTGCTGCTGTAGAGCACATCAACCTGTGCGTAGCTCAGGGCGTATTGCCAGGCGCGGCGCTGGCTGCTTTGCAATTGCGCTTGCTCGCCCATGCCCAGCAAGGCGCGTTGGGCGGGTGTCCAGATGCCTTGTGGTTCTGGCACAGCGGGCAGGCGTTTTTCGTCGCAGCCTGGGATGACGACTGCGGCAAAGGGGCGCAAGAGCAGTTGGCTCAGTGGCACCAATGCCACTTGCTCGCGCTGGGGGTGGCTGGGGTTGTATTTGCCCGCTTCTATGACTTGGCTTGCCCAGTGGGTGAATGCGGCTTGCGTCCAGCTCGGCGCGGCGCTGTTGGCTTGCGCCTCAAGCAGCGGGGCAGCGCCTGTTTGCCAGTGCAGGCTTTGCAACACGGCACTGCCCGCATCGTCTTGCGCCAGCCATTGCCACTGGCCTGTGTGGTGCAAGATGCAGCGCACATCGGCCAACCATTGCTGCAAGGGGCGCGGCTGCGTGAGGGCTTGGCGCCATTGCTCTACGCGGCAGGCGAGTGCTTGCGCTGTATTGATGCTGGCGTTGCCATCTATGTTGCCAATGGCGGGGTTTACTCCATTTTTTTGCGCCCATTTTTGCCAATAGGGCAGTGACGGCCAACGGGCATGGCTGTGGCTGCGCAGGTGGCTTTCAATCTGGCTGACGGCTTCGGCGGTGATGGCTGTGGCTGCTTGTGGCTCGGGCGCGGATGTAGTTACGGATGTAGTTGCAGATAAGGGCGCGGGCGGCGCGGCTGGCTCTGCTTGCTGCGGCGCTTGTTGCGCTGGTTGCGTTTGTGCCGCTGGTTGCGTTTGCGCTGCTTGCGCCAGTTTGAGCCATGCCAGCACTGCATCGCTTTCGGCTTGGGCGGAGCAGGCGCGTAGCAGCGCCATAAGCTGGCTGGCGGCATGGGTGGTGGAGAGTTTCCAGCCAGTTTCGTCGCGCAGGGCCAGCCCTTGGCCATCGAGCAAGGCGCGAATGCGGCGGGTAAGGGCGCGGTCGTTATCTACCAGCGCAACCAGCCCTTGGCCGCGCTCAACGGCTTGTTGCACGCAGGCGGCGGCGCGTTGGGCTTGGTCTTCAAAGTGCGCGGCTGTGTGCAGGCGCACGGGGGGCAGGGTGGCAGGATTTTGCACTCGGGCTTGTGGTTCATCCTGTGCTTCATCCCATTGCAGCACGCAAACGGCTTGCGGGTGCCGAGCGGCAAGCCGTGTGTGCAGGGCGTGCGCCAGTGGGTCGGGTTGCAGACCGTGCAGCGCCAACAGGGCTTGTATTTGACCATCCAATCCTGTGAGCCACTTATGTAAATCTTCTCGGTATGTAATTACT